>PPYE01158151.1_pt1 | contig 11839 bp, 9 predicted proteins | sample 1559881 | NCBI WGS metagenome assembly PPYE01 (sample SAMN08240022, study PRJNA423297) | Human gut metagenome, whole genome shotgun sequencing project.
CGCTGTGCCTGCTCTACAATTTCCGGCCCGATTCCGTCCCCTTTGAGTACGGCGATCCGATATTTCTGCATCTGTGTTCCTCCTTAAAACAATCCGTGAGTTTCATGGCCTAAGCTATCCAAATACAAGTATAGCGATCGTTTTCTCCCGCCTGCGGCGGGAGAAAACGACGTGGGGAAGGATTGAAATCGTGATTTTAAAAGTTATTGCCCGCGGTTGAAAGCTGCGCACGGTTGATGGCGCACACAATTCCCTTGATGGACGCGAGGCTGATGTTATTGTCGAGCCCCACGCCAAACACGGTTTTGTAGTCCGGGGTGGTCAGCTGAATATACGACAAAGCCTTCGAATCCGCACCCTTCGATACCGCGTGCTCGTGGTACGACACAAAGCGGTAATCCTTGATTCCTACGCCGCCCAGCGCCTTGAAAAACGCATCAATCGGGCCGTTTCCGACTCCGCTGATCTGGTGATCCTCATGGTGGAAGCGCAGAACGCCGTCGAAGTGAACGGTGGTTTCGCCGTCATCCTCATTCCCCTCATGCAGCTTGTAGCTTTTGAGGTTGTAGGGGTAGCGAATCTGGAGATATTCCTTCTGGAACAGGTCGAAAATCTCCTGCGGCTGCAGCTCGCGGCCCAAATTGTCGCAGGCGGTCTGCACCACCATGCCGAACTCGGGGTACATCTCCTTCGGCAGGTTATAGCCGAACATCTGCTGCATGATGAACGCCGCGCCGCCCTTGCCGGACTGGCTGTTGATGCGGATGATCGGCTCGTACTCGCGGCCGACGTCCGCCGGGTCGATGGGCAGATACGGAACCTGCCATACCGGCGAGCGGCTCTTCTGCATGTAGTCCACGCCCTTTTTGATCGCATCCTGATGCGAACCGGAGAACGCGGTGAACACCAGCTCGCCCGCGTAGGGGTGCCGCTCGTGAACCTTCATCTTGGTGCAGGCTTCATATATCTTGCGGATTTTGTTCATCTCGGTGAAATCGAGCCCGGGGTCAACCCCCTGCGTGTACATGTTCATCGCGACGACCATCACGTCGGCGTTGCCGGTGCGCTCACCGTTGCCGAAGATGGTGCCCTCCACGCGCTCCGCGCCGGCCAGAATGCCCAGCTCGGTGGCCGCCACGGCGCAGCCGCGGTCATTATGGGGATGAATGCTGATGATCGCTCGGTCACGGCCCCTGAGGTGCCGGCAGAAGTATTCGATCTGGTCGGCGTAGCAGTTGGGGGTGCTGCCCTCCACCGTGCTGGGCAGGTTCAGGATCACTTTTTTCTCCGGCGCGGCGCCCAGCTCGTCGAGCACATGCTCGCAGATGCGAACGGCGTTATCCATCTCGGTACCGGAAAAGCTTTCGGGCGAATATTCGTAGCGGATGTTCGCGCCGCTCTTTTTGACCTCCTCCTCGGTCAGCTCGCGGATCAGCTTTGCACCCTTGACAGCGATGTCGATGATACCGTTCATGTCGGTGTTGAACACGACCTTGCGCTGCAGTGTGGAGGTGGAGTTATAGAAGTGGACGATGACGTTCTTCGCGCCGGAAATCGCCTCGAACGTTTTGCGGATCAGATGCGGGCGGGCCTGCACCAGCACCTGAACGGTCACGTCGTCGGGAATCAGGTTCTGATCGATCAGGGTGCGAAGCATCTCATATTCCGTTTCGGAGGCGGACGGGAAGCCCACCTCAATCTCTTTAAAGCCGATGTCCACCAGGGTTTGGAAGAACAAAAGCTTTTCATCCAGATTCATCGGGTTCACGAGCGCCTGATTTCCGTCGCGCAGGTCTACGCTGCACCAGACGGGCGCTTTGTCAATGGCCCGCTCGGGCCACTGGCGGTCGGGCAGCCGAACCGGCTGAAACGGAATGTACTTTTGATAGCCTGTTACCATAATCGATCTCTCCTTTATCACATGAATCGTGCCGCTTTGAAAAAACTGCCCTTTTCACAGGAAGCCATTTTTTCAGCGAACGGATGGAAAACAAAAAAAGCCCCTGACTCAGCGATAAGCTGAGTCAGGGGCGAATTTGTGTCAGACAAACCCGCGGTACCACCCTGATTTGGAAATCCGCCTTAGCAGAAAACCCTCAATAAGCCTCTAACAAGGCTCCGGCTGATAACGCTGCCTGCTGCGTTCGGTCTTACTGCAGTTCTTCAGACCGACGACTCCGGGATGAGCTATTCACACAAGGCTACGCACCGGCTCGCACCAACCGCCGGCTCTCTGTCTGCTTTGCCAAATGTCTTTTTCCCTTCGATGTCTTTGGGGAACCAAATGGTTTATGAAATTGTTTTTATTATATGAGGCGGTTTTCGTTTTGTCAACCCCTAATTTTCGGGGGAGTGCTCTTTTCCATAGGCGCGGTTTGCCGCCTCGCGTGCCAAGTCGACCACCGTGTGCTCGCGCGGAGCGCTCTGCTCGCCGTGCGGAATGGTCGCGATCACCTCCGCCACCATCGAGCGCATCCACAGCCCCGGGGTGACGCGCAGCGTGTACCCGCAGCCCGGCTCCGTCATCCATTCGTAGGCCGAGGCACGCGGCAAACCGTAGGAAGCAAGCAGGGCCATCATGACTCCGCCGTGCGTCACCACCGCCGCGCTGGTCATGCCGGAGCGCAGCAGCTCCTCCACAAGCTGCTCAAACGCGGAGCACACCCGGTACAAAAACGCGCGGCTGTCTTCCCCGTTCGGCGGCGCGGCCTGCTGGCCGCTCTCCATCCAGCGCAGGAATGCGGGGTCGCCCTCCAGCTCTTTGGCGGTTTTGCCCTCCCAGTCGCCGAAATCACACTCGCGCAGGCCGTCGAGCAGCACCGGCTTTGCGTGGGGGTACAAAATCTGCATCGTCTGCACACAGCGGGTCAGGGGGCTGCTGTAATACGCCTGTGCCGCCGGGTATTCCTGATTCTGCTTGATTTGCAGTAATTGCTCGATCCCCTGCTCGCAAAGGGGGGAATCGGTGCGGCCGATGTACTGGCCGAGCATGTTCCCCTCGGCCACTCCGTGGCGGATCAAATGGATGAGATAGGATTTCATAAGATATTGCTCCTTTTTTACTTCGTCCTACGATATCTAGCGGTTTACAATCCGTTGTATTTGTTATATACTTTACAATACGTTAAAGTGCTACAAATTTCGACGGGGGTCTTCCGGCATGAACAGTAATTTTTCCAGAATTATGACATTACTGCGGAAAGAACAGGGATATAGTCAAAAAAAGGTGGCGGAAGAGCTGGGTGTGTCTCAGGCTCTGCTGTCGCACTACGAAAAGGGAATCCGCGAATGCGGGCTGGATTTTGTCGTGCGCGCCGCGGATTTTTACAATGTTTCCTGCGATTATCTGCTGGGGCGTACCCCCGACCGCAGCGGAGCGACCCTGACTGTGGAAGACATTCCAGAGCCGGACGCCGTCGGGAAAGAAAACGTGATGAAGGGCAGCCTGCTGCCCGTACTGAATAAAAAGCTGCTTGCGAACTCGCTGAACATCATTTTCAGCCTGCTGCAAAAATGCGGCAACAAAGCGCTCACCACCGAGATTTCCGCCTGCCTGACGCTTGCGGTTTATAAGGCGTTCCGCATTTTGTATTCGGCGAACCCGAAGAATCCGCAGGGCATGTTCGCCGCGCCGCCCGGCCTTGACAGGGGCCTTTCCGACGCCGCGTTCTCGATCGCCCAGGCCAACGCGCAATACGTGGCCGGCGGCGAGGACCTGGAGCAGGAAAAGGGCCTGAAAAAGGACCAGGCGCCCGCGCTTTCCCCAGAGCTGATTCAGGAGCAGTACCCGCTGTTCGCCGGCTCGCTGTTCCACCTGGTGCAAAGCGCGGAGTCGCGCATGGGCCTGAAAAAGCAGGAAAAATGATTCCGTCTGCCGGTTTTGCCCGTCGGGAACTTAGCTTGTGCGAAGCTTCTGGCTGCTCCAAAGCTCCAGCAGTGCGGAAAGCAGATTCCCGCCGATAATCAGATCAAAGCGGGGGCCGTTTTCATTGCGGTCAATCCGCAGCGCCTGCAGGGCTGCCACTCTGCGCCGGGACTCCGGCTGAAGCCTGAGCCGGTATTCCTCTGCTCCCACGTTCAGGCTGACCGTATAGCTTGCGGACTGCGGCTCCGAATAGGCGTTTTCGGCAAGAGCTTTGCAAAGCTGCTCATACTGAGCGGGTTTAAACTGTCGAATAATCATTGCGTCGCTTCCTTTCTGAATCATGGCAGAAGCCTTGAAAGAAAGAACGGCGTATGCTATACTATTTACGCTGTCATTTGCCTTCGGGCATCTGCCGGTTGTGGGGGAAGTGGCGTTACTTTGTGAGAGTGGGCGCCACTTCTCTTATTTTTTGAGGTCGTCATACACCTTATGGACACCACGTCTAACCACCTCGGCTCTGGATATCTTCATCTCTTCACTGCATTTTTTCATCTTTTCAAAAGAATCCTGATCGAATCTGATTTTCATTGTGATGTCTTTCGGGTTATCAGTAGGACGGCCCATTTTTTTAGCGGCCATGATCTCCCCCTCCTTTTGCAGGTCGCTAATATTAATATAGATTATAGACCTGCAAAAGTCAAGCTTTATTTTTTATATAATTTTTCTGATATGTATACAGACGCGGTCTATCTGCTGACACGGGCTTGTCCCTCGGGCAGGGGCCGTTCTTTTTTATATTTTAAAAAAGAACGCCTTTTGTGCGGCTTCGCCGTATTTTCTAGCGCAAGCTGACTGCGGGTGCCCCCGCGTGGGGTTTCTGCTGGCGCAGGCTTGCCCCTCGTGCCGGGGCGGGCACTTACTTTCGTGAAAGGACGAAAGTAAGCAAAGGCCTTCCAAAGGACACCTTTGGAATCCGTTTGGGGAACGATTCCTGATTGTGCAAACAAAAGCTGGCCGTAAGGCGCTCCAATGAAAATGCCCACTCTCCGAGCTTCATCGGGAAATGAGCCTTGCTGTCCCGACTGTCGGCGGGCATTTTCAGAGCGCTCTCGTCAGCCCGGAAAATGCTTCCCGATACCTTTTGTCCGGTTGTTTTTAGAATGCTTTCGTTGGCTCTCAGAGTGCTTCCGATACCATTTGCGGACGGTAAAGCTCCTTTTACACACTCGCTTCATGCACAGGCAGTGCCTGTGCATGAACCAGCACCAGAGCGGGAGTTTCTCTCGGTTTCCAAAGGCAGCGCCTTTGGTCGTTGAGAGGGAGTTCCAAGGGGGAGAGAATCGAAACTCTCCCCCTTGGCGAATCTTTGCTTCCTTTCTATTCGTCAAGAAAGGAAGGGCCTGCCCCGGCCTGAGGGGCAAGCCTGCGCCAGCAGAATATTCGCGTGATGCAGCTCACAGAAAACATCCGCTTTATCAAAAACAAAAAACTTCATTATAACATTACAAACCGCCGTGGGGATCTTCCCACGGCGGTTTTATTATACATTTTGTATATTATCATGTCTATATCGACAAATAGTACGAAAAGTATATTCTTTTTCTGAAATTCCGGTGTTTTTCCGTGCTATAACCGAAAGCCATGCCTTGCAAATAATCCCCCGCAGTGCAGTCGCTTATGTCGGACTCCCCGGCCCTTCTGTCTTTTGGAACAGAAGATTCTTTCCTTTCAAAGAAATTTTCCCGACCGGAAAGCCATACTCTTTTGCTTCCGTTTATCATTCAAAAAGGAATGGTCAATCTCGAAGCCAAGAATCTGCTTGATTTCTTCAAAAGACAAGCGAAGCGGGCCGCGGCCATCCGTCTTTCAGATGCTTCCACAGAGGATCATATTGACTCATCTGTGCACGCTCTCTTTCCCTTCACGATGCGCACGGAGCGCCCCGCATTCCGCCAGCCGGAATATGAAGCCACAAACAGCCGATTCAAAAATACAAACAGGCAAATTTTTAGTTAATAATACCCATTGTATACTTCCAGGCAAGAATCCGCAGTACACTATCGTCCAGCCGCTCCTGCGAAACGGAGCCGCTTTGAACGGCGGCATACAGGGCATTGAAATCCCCTGAAATATCGGAGGAAAGCATCAGGTCATTCCCCGCCAAAAACGCGGCGGGCGCGGCGGAGCTCTCCCCTGCCCGATCTCGCAGCCCCTGCATCGAGAGGTCGTCCGTCATAACGATGCCGGTAAAGCCGAGCTCATCGCGCAGAATGCGGTGTACCTCCGGCGACAAAGACGCCGGATTCTCCGCGTCCATCGCCGTTACGATGTTATGAGACACCAGCACGCACTGTGCGCCGGCCTCGATGCCTGCCTGAAACGGCAGAAAATCGCTGCTGCGAAAGCTTTCCATGCTGCGGTTGTCCGTCGCGACACCGGTGTGCGTATCCGAATTGCCACCGTACCCCGGAAAGTGCTTGAGCGTGCTGGAAAGGGTTTTACTGTTTGCAGCCTCCACCACTGTTTTCACAAACTCCGCCGTTCGCGTTCCGTTCCGGGCAAACGCGCGGGGGAACATATAGGCGCTCCGGTCAAAGGTTACGTCCGCCACGGGGGCGAGATTCACATTCAAGCCGTAGGAAAGCAGAAAATCGGCCTTATCGAGCGTGTCCTGACGGATGCCGTCCATGCCGCCGTTCGCGTAGACCACCTGCGGGGACGCAAACTTTTTCGGGGAAAGTGCGGGGAACTGGCTGATCCGCGTGACGGTGCCGCCCTCTTCATCCACGGCCAGGGCCATTTTGACCTTGCCGGCCTCCTGGCAGCCCTGCGTCATGGCGCGCACCTGCTCCGGCGTTTTGTCCTTAAAGCTGTCCGCCCCAAAGAAAAAGCCGCCCGGCTGGTATTCGGTTATTGTCTGAACCTCCCCTTCGGTCGGGGCACGGAACAGAAAGACCTGTCCCACCTTTTCTTTCAGAGACATTCCGGCCAGCGTCTGCGCGGCCTTGGGATAAGCGTCCTTAAAAATGCCCGTCCCCTCCGCCACCGGCACGGAGGAGGCCTGCGAAGCTGCCTCCGAAGACTGCGGCTCCGAACGGGAGGGAGCGCTTGTCTGGGGAGTGCCCGGCTGAGAGACGCCCGGCAGCGGATTTTGAATTACAAACGGCGAAAACGGGCCAAGCAGGGCAAAGGCCCCTGCCCCTGCCAGCAGAATGCCTGCCAGCACGAGCATGGGGACGATGCTTCTTCTTCGTCTGGTGTACTGAGGTCTGTAATGCTTTCTACTCACTGTTTCAGCAGCTCCCTGTAAAGTCGGATGTATTCATTGGCCGAACGGCCCCAGCTGTTGTCGCACGCCATTGCACGGCGCACCAGAATCTCCCAGCCCGCCCTGTTTGCGTAGCCCTCCAGCGCGCGGTACAAGGCGTACAGCATATCGCCGCTGTCGTAGGTCTGGAATGTAAAGCCGTTGCCCTCGCCGTCGCCGCTGTCCTGAATGGAATCCTTCAGGCCGCCGGTTTCGCGCACAACCGGAATGGCGCCGTAGCGCAGGGCGATCATCTGCGATAGGCCGCAGGGCTCGCTCTTCGAGGGCATCAGGAAGATGTCGCAGCCGGCGTACACACGGCGCGAAACCTCCGGCACAAAGCCGATATACGTACACACGCGGCCGGGGTAGCGGCCCTGCATCTCGCGGAAGAAGCTCTCGTACTCGTAATCTCCGGAGCCGAGCAGCACAAACTGCGCGTTTGTTTCCGCCATGATGCGCTCAAACGACTCGCGCACCAAGTCAAGGCCCTTCTGCGCGACCAGCCGGGTCACCATGCCAACCAGCGGGGTATCCGCATCCTGCAAAAGGCCAAGCTGCTCCTGAAGCGCGCGCTTATTCTCCGCCTTGCCTGCCAAATCCTCCGCGCTGAACGGCACGGGCAGCGTGGCGTCGTTCTGCGGGTCGTAATGCACGGTGTCGATACCGTTCAGAATCCCCGAGAGCTTCCAGGAGCGTGAATTCAGAATTCCCTCCAGTCCATAGGAGAACCAGGGGTCCAGAATCTCTTTCGCATAAGTAGGGCTGACCGTCGTTATCCAGTTGGCGCACTCAATGCTGCCCTTGAGCATGTTGACGCATTTGTCATATTCCAAAAGCTGCGCGGCAGAATCCGGAATGCCGAGAACATCGCGCACCAGCTCCATGCCGTATTTGCCCTGATACTGAATATTATGGATCGTCATGACCGTTTTGATTCCCTGATACCACGGGTTATTGGCGTAAAAGAGCCGGAAATACACCGGAACCATAGCGGTCTGCCAGTCGTTGCTATGGATGATGTCCGGCTTAAAGTCGATGGCGGGCAGCATTTCGAGCGCCGCGCGCGACAAAAACGCAAACCGCTCCGCGTCGTCGTAGTGGCCGTACAGGCCGGGGCGCTTAAAGTAATACTGGTTGTCGATCAGGTAGTAGATCACCCCGCCCGCTCTCGCCTCAAACACGCCGCAGTACTGTCTGCGCCACGCCACCGGCACCGAAAGACTGGTGACAAAGTGCATCCGGTCGCGCAGCTCCTGCGGAATATCGTCGTAAAGCGGCATCACCACCCGGCAGCCGATCAGGCGGCGGCGCAGGGCCTGCGGCAAAGAGCCGGCCACGTCGCCCAGCCCGCCGGTAGCGGCAAAGGGCAAAGCCTCACTGGTGCAATATAATACTTTCATCACTACGCCTCCTGTCAGTTACACGCATCGTCCACAAAACGGCAGAAATGGAATTTTGCTTTCTCTCCGCCTGTTTTGCAGAAGATTTCGTTATACAATGCTCCCCTTGCTGATAAAGACCGGATAGGACTGGAACCCCATCAGAGAGCGCTCTTCCTTGATCTCCACATCCTTGTCGATGACCACGTAATTCAAACGGCTGCCGCGTCCGATAATGCTGTCCTGCATAATCACGCAGTTGTCGAGCTTTGCGCCCTTCGCCACCTTGACGCCGCGGAACAGCACGCAGTTATGAACCTCGCCATCCACCTGGCAGCCGTCCGCGATGAGCGAATTGGTCACGTGGCAGCCAAGGCCGTAGCGCGCGGGCATGTCGTCGCGCACCTTGGTGTAAATCGGGCGGTCCGGGCAGAAGAGCTGGGCGCGCACCTGCGGCAGCATGAGGGCCATATTGGCCTCGAAATACGCGTTCATTGAGTTGATGACCTGCATAAAGCCCGTAAATTCATGCGCGTACACGCGGTAATGCGGTATATTGCGTTGCAACAGATCGCGCGGAAAATCGTACAGATTGCGGCTGATGCAGTCCTCCACCAGCTTCATCAGCAGCTGGCGGTCGATGAGGATGATATTCATGCTGAAATTGCATTCCCCCTCCATGTGAGGGTCGATCAGCATATCGCGCACACGGAATTCGGGGTCGAGCTGCAGAACGCCGATATTCGACACCTTCGGCGGAATCTTGCCGTAGCGGTACACAATCGTAATATCCGCCTGCTTTTCCATATGGGAGGCAATTACCTTTTTCAGGTCGATGTTCGCGACGATGTCGCAGTCGCTGAGCAGCACGTATTCCTCTTTTGAGCTGGAGAGGAAGCGGAACGCGGCGGAAAGCGAATCGATGCGGCTGTTGGAAATCGAGCTTTGCGTGCCAAAGGGCGGCAGCATGTACAGCCCCTCGCGTTTGCGGGACAGATCCCACGCTTTGCCGGAGCCAAGATGATCCATCAGCGACTGATAGTTGCTCTTGGTCAGCACGCCGACCTTATTGATGCCGCAGTTGACCATGTTGGAAAGGGGAAAATCGATCAGACGGTAACGCCCGCCGAACGGCACGGAGGCCATTGCGCGCTTTTCCGTCAGTTCGCGCACCCTTTCTTCGTGAACATTCGAGAACAATAACCCTACCACATTATTTCCGCGCATTATTTCGCCACCTCCTCCGCGTCGATCATTGCCTTCGCCGGCACTACGGTATCCGGCGTGATCACGCAATTTTCGCCTACCACGGCGACGCCCCATTGGGATTTATCGTCCATCTCTTCGGGCCGTGCGCCGACGACGGCGCCCTTGCCGATGACAACATTTTCAGAAACAATCGCATACTGAACCACGGCGCCCTCTTCCACCCGGCTGCCCGGCATGATGATGGAGTCGCGCACCACGGCGCCCGGCGCGATATAAGTGCCGGCAAACAGCACCGTAAAATCCACCTCACCGTACACGTTGCAGCCCTCGGCGATCAGCGAGTTCTGCACCATGGCCTCCGGGGCGAGGTAATGCGGCGGCATCACCGGGTTGCGGGAATAAATCTTCCACGAGGGCTCGCCCAGATCAAGCTCGGTGTGCGGGTTGAGAAGATCCATGTTCGATTCCCACAGGCTCTCAATCGTTCCCACGTCCTTCCAGTAGCCGTTGAACTCATAGGCGAACATCCTCTCGCCCGCCTCCAGCATCGCGGGCAGCAAATCCTTGCCAAAATCGTTGGAGGATTTGGGATTGGCCTCGTCCTGCTCCAGATATTTGCGCAGCTTGCCCCACGAGAATACATAAATGCCCATCGAGGCCTTGTTGCTCTTCGGCTTTTTGGGCTTCTCGTCAAACTCGTAAATCGAGCCGTCCTCGCGCGTATTCAGAATGCCGAAGCGCGGAGCTTCTTCCCACGGCACCTCAATTTGAGCGATGGTGCAGTCCGCCTCTTTCTCCTTATGGTATGCGATCATTTTGGAATAATCCATTTTATAAATATGATCACCCGAAAGAATCACCACATAGTCCGGGTGATACCGTTCAATAAAGGGAATATTCTGATAAATGGCGTTCGCCGTGCCCTTGTACCAATCGGCCTTGCGCCCGCGCTGATACGGCGCCAGCATGTGAACGCCGGCGTCCATGCTGTCAAGATCCCAGGGCTGGCCGCTGCCTATGTAATCATTTAGTACCAGGGGCTGGTACTGAGTAAGCACCGCGGGCTTTGCCAGATTTTTGGTCAGCACCCCCAGACGGCTGCCTTGCCCGCCGGCCAGCAGCATGGCCACAACTTCTTGTTTTGGCAACATCGTAAATTTACCTCCTTGGCTTGTGTTTTGAAAAGCGCCGCCGTTTATGATGGCTGTTTTGCCTGCTTTTGCAGCCTTCCGCCGCTCTTTTTCGGGCGACGGCGCTTGCATTTTAAATAGAAGACGGACATGGGAGGCAGCGTGAGGCTGACGCTCTGCTCATACCCGTGCATTGGAATCGGGTGAGAGGAAACAGCATCCCCGTTGGTGATGCCGGCACCGCCGAACTCCGCCTGATCGGAGGAGAAAACCTCCTCATAGACGCCGTCCCATGGCACGCCGATACAGTAGTTTTCCCTTTGAACCGCCTGAAAATTACATACGACAATGAGTTCTTTCCCCGCCTGATCGATCCGGCGGAAGGAAATGACGCTCTGGGTGTAGTCGTCGTTTGAAATCCAGGAAAAGCCCTCCCACGAAAAATCGATCTGCCACAAAGCGGGATTCTCCAAATAAAAATGATTCAGCGCTTTAAAGAAGCACTGGGCTTTCTGATGCAGCGGATATTCCAGAAGAAACCATTCGAGCTGCTTTTCGTTGTTCCACTCCACAAACTGGCAGAATTCCGTACCCATAAAAATCAGCTTTTTCCCCGGGTGCGCCATCATATAGCTCATAAACGCGCGCACACCGGCAAACTTTGCGTCTTGATCACCGGGCATTTTGTTGATCAGCGAGCATTTGCCGTGCACCACCTCGTCATGCGAGATGGGAAGAATAAAATTCTCAGAAAAGGCGTACATAAACGAAAATGTGAGGTTGTCGTGATTATATCTGCGGTAAATGGGGTCGAGCGACATATACCGGAGCATGTCGTTCATCCAGCCCATATTCCACTTGTAATTGAAGCCGAGACCACCGCAGTAGGTGGGGCGGGAAACCAGCGGCCACGCGGTGGATTCCTCCGCGATCATCATCACATGGG
>PPYE01233776.1_pt1 | contig 11838 bp, 12 predicted proteins | sample 1559881 | NCBI WGS metagenome assembly PPYE01 (sample SAMN08240022, study PRJNA423297) | Human gut metagenome, whole genome shotgun sequencing project.
GTGTGGAAAGAAAGGAGAAACTATGTTAGGAAATTTTCAGTATTGCAATCCGACAAAGCTTTATTTTGGGGAAGATTCCCTGGTATCTTTACAGGAAGAATTAAAAAAATACGGACCGAAGGTGCAGTTAAGTTATGGGAAGGATTCGATTAAGAAAAATGGAATCTACGATCAGGTCATGAAGTTGTTAAAAGAGGCCGGGAAAACAGTTTTTGAAGATCCGGGTGTGATGCCGAATCCGACTGTAGAGAAATTGTATGAGGGATGTAAGATTGCGCGGGAGAATCAAGTGGATCTGATTCTTGCCGTGGGAGGAGGTTCGGTGTGCGATTATGCGAAGGCAGTCTCCGTCTCTGCATATTGCGAGGAAGATCCTTGGGAAAAATACTATGCAAGAATGGAAGAGGTAGATAATCCGATCATTCCGGTTGGATGTGTGCTGACGATGGTAGGAACCGGATCAGAGATGAATGGCGGTTCAGTCATTACTAACCCGGAGAGCAAACGGAAGATCGGACACGTATTTGGTGAGCAGGTGTTTCCGAAATTTTCTATTTTGAATCCGGTATTTACCTATACACTGCCCAAATATCAGATGGTAGCAGGTTTCTATGACATTTTCAATCACATTACCGAACAGTACTTTTCAGGAGAAGATGACAATACGTCCGATTACATTATGGAGGGACTGATGAAATCGCTGATCCACTCTTCAAGAATCGCGATCGAACATCCGACGGATTATGAGGCTCGCAGCAATATTATGTGGACCGCGACATGGGCGCTGAATACCTTGGCTGCACAGGGAAAGACAACCGACTGGATGGTTCACATGATGGGACAGTCTGTGGGGGCTTATACGGATGCGACTCATGGTATGACGCTGGCGGCGGTTTCTATGGCATATTACCGTTATATCTGCCCGTACGGATTGAAGAAGTTTGTGCGTTTTGCAGAAAATGTGTGGGATGTCCGGCCGGAAGGAAAGCGTGAGGAGCAGATCGCAGAGGAAGGTCTGGCGAGAATGGAAAGCTGGATGCATGAGATCGGTCTTGTTATGAATCTGAGGGAGCTTGGAGTGACGGAAGAGATGATCGAGGGAATCGCAGAAGGCACATTTGTCATGGACGGAGGGTATAAGGTGCTCTCACACGAAGAAATTGTTGCGATCTTGAAGCAAAGCATGTAACTATTTTCGAAAAACAAATCCGGAATGATTTGACTTTGTATGTCTGCTGTGTTACTATTTTCGTGAAAAAAGTAAATAGCCGGGGAGCTTGTAGACAGGCTGAGAGGAAGGTGTGAACTTCGACCCTGATACCTGATTTGGATAATGCCAACGTAGGGAAGAATGGATTTCATTACGAAGTTTGACGGAGTACCAATGGGGTACTCCGTTTTTTAATGATAAGAGATTAGCCGCTAACGGCGATGCTTGAGAGTTCTGTCATAGAAAAATTTCCGGCGCAAAGCGGAAGACAAATGTTCGGAAGCAGTCACAAGAAAGAAGAGGTGCATCGTATGTCAGAGAAATACCACACACAAATGGAAGCAGCAAGAAAGGGAATTATCACAGAGGAGATGCGGGCGGTTGCGCGAAAGGAATACCGCACAGAGGAGGAAATCCGCGATCTGGTGGCGAAAGGCCAGGTGGCCATCTGTGCCAATAAAAGGCATAAATGCCTGGTGCCAAATGGAGTAGGCTCCATGCTCCGCACGAAGATCAATGTAAACCTGGGCGTGTCAAAGGATTGCAAAGATTATGAGATTGAGATGGAGAAAGTCATGGCGGCGGTAAATATGGGGGCGGAGGCGATCATGGATCTTTCCTCCCACGGAAATACGCAGCCATTTCGCAGAAAGCTGACACAGGAATGCCCTGCCATGATCGGAACGGTTCCGGTCTATGACAGCGTGATCCATTATCAGAGAGATCTCGCCACACTGACGGCAAAAGATTTTATCGATGTTGTCAGGCTTCACGCAGAAGACGGAGTGGATTTTGTCACGCTTCACTGCGGGATCACACGAAAGACGATCGAACAGATCAAGAAGCATAAACGGAAGATGAATATCGTATCAAGGGGCGGATCGCTTGTGTTTGCGTGGATGAGCATGACCGGAAATGAAAATCCTTTCTATGAATATTTTGATGAAATTCTCGAAATCTGCCGGGAATATGATGTGACAATTTCTCTCGGGGATGCATGTCGTCCCGGCTGTCTGGCGGATGCAAGTGATGTGTGTCAGATTGAAGAGCTGGTGCGTCTCGGAGAACTGACCAGACGCGCATGGGAGAAAGATGTGCAGGTGATGGTAGAAGGACCGGGACATATGCCGCTTGATCAGATTGAGGCAAATATGAAACTGCAGCAGACCATCTGCATGGGCGCGCCGTTTTATGTGCTGGGACCGATCGTGACAGACATTGCACCGGGATATGACCATATTACAGCGGCGATCGGAGGTGCGGTTGCAGCTTCGGCAGGGGCAGCATTTCTTTGCTATGTGACACCGGCAGAACATCTGGCACTTCCGAATGTGGAAGATGTCAGACAGGGAATCATCGCTTCTAAGATCGCAGCACACGCCGCAGATATTGCAAAACATATTCCGCATGCAAGAGAGATGGATGATAAGATGGCAGATACCAGAAGAACTTTTGACTGGGAGGAACAGTGGAATTGTTCCATCGATCCGGAGACGGCAAAACAGATTCGGGAGGACCGCAAGCCGGAGATTGAGGAGAGCTGTTCGATGTGCGGAAAGTTCTGTGCGGTCAGGAGCATGAATAAGGCGCTAAACGGAGAGTATATCGACATTCTGTAGTAAAAATCCGAAACAGCAGAAAAATCGGCGGATGGAATCGGAACGATATTGTGTTTTTGATGTACACAACGTATAATGAAGCTATCAGTATCACAGATTACAGCGAAGCACGATAAGGAGGAAGAAAGCGATGTATAGAATCTCTAATTTTACGAACAATGATGATATTAAAGTGTTAAATTCTCTCGGACCGTTTACGGTCATAGAATACCAGCGGGATTTAAGTGTGATGCCGAACAATGCTGCGCTGGCATATTTCTGTAACGAGATGAATGTGAGAAAGCGGCAGGTCATCTGTGACGTCAACCAGGCCAATATTACACTTCAGGCAGGAGCAATGCAGTGGACCGTGGGCAATGTCAATGCGACAACCGGAGTAAAAGGTGTGGGAGATTTCCTCGGAAAAGCAGTCAGAGGAAAGATGACCGGGGAATCTGCGATCAAGCCGGAATATACCGGAAGCGGAATCCTCGTATTGGAACCGACTTACAAGCACATTCTTCTGATAGATGTAGGAGACTGGAATGGCTCGATCGTGCTGGATGACGGATTGTTCCTGGCATGTGATGCAAGGCTGAAACACAAAGCAGTGATGCGCTCCAATCTTTCTTCTGCTGTTGCAGGAAATGAAGGGCTGTTCAACCTTGGAGTGGTAGGGGAAGGAGTGCTTTGTCTGGAGGCACCTTGTCCGAAGGAGGAACTTGTGGAGATCACCCTTCAGGATGATGTACTGAAAGTAGATGGAAATATGGCAATTGCATGGAGCGGCAGCTTAAACTTTACCGTAGAACGGTCTGGAAAGACATTGGCAGGTTCGGCAGCTTCCGGTGAGGGGCTTGTCAATGTGTACCGTGGAACCGGAAAAGTTCTTTTGGCTCCAGTGCTGGACGGGGCGGTATAACATAGACGCGTTCTGAACTGAAAAATGAAATTTGTGTAAAATATACAAGTAACATATAGCGTTTTTGTACAAAATAATGATATAATTGATCACGTAAAAGTTTTTACACAGAGAGGAGAATTTTATTTATATGGTAGATTTAAAAGCAAGACCGTATTATCTGTCAGATGAAGACTGTAAATGGGTACAAGATACAATTGCAAATATGAGCCCGGAAGAGAAAGTAGGACAGTTATTCTTTCAGCTGACAGCTTCACACGATGAAGAGTATTTAAAAGAACTTATGGAAAAATACCACCTTGGTGGATGCCGTTACAATCCGGCACCAGGAAAGGCAATTCAGGAGCAGAACAGAATTCTCCAGAAATACGCGAAGGTTCCGGTATTCATCGCATGTAACACAGAAGCCGGAGGAGACGGCGCATGCGCAGATGGAACACATATCGGGGCAGGAGTTAAGATTGCAGCGACAGACAAGGAAGATTATGCGTTTGCATTAGGAAAGATGGCAAATGAACAGGCAGCGGCGATCGGATGCAACATGGCATTTGCACCGGTAGCAGATATTCTTTATAACTGGGAAAACACAGAGATCGTGACACGTGCATTCGGCGGAGACCCGGAGCGGGTTGCCAATATGAGCAAGGCATACTTAAATGGAGCACATACCATTCCTGGATTTGCATGTGCAGCGAAACATTTCCCGGGAAATGGACAGGACTTCAGAGACGCACACATTGCAAACAATGTCAACTATTTTGATGTGGAAAAATGGGACGAGACTTACGGTCACGTTTACCGCACATTGATCGAGAATGATCTGGATGCGATCATGGGAGGTCACATCATGCTTCCTTCCTATGCGAAGGCAATTAACCCTGAGTTAAAAGACGAAGATATGATGCCGGCGACATTAAGCCCTGAGATTATGACAGGTCTTCTGAGAGACAGACTTGGATTCAACGGTATGGTTGTGACAGATGCTTCCCACATGGTAGCGATGACAGACCGCATGAAGCGTTCTGAGATGCTTCCGGCAAGCATTAATGCAGGATGCGATATGTTCTTATTCTTCAACGATCCGGAAGAAGATTTTGCAACAATGCTCAATGCATATCAGACAGGAATCATCAGCGAAGAGAGAATGACAGAGGCACTGACACGTATTTTAGGACTCAAAGCACACCTCGGACTCAACAAGAAGAGCAAAGAGGAGCTGGTACCTCAGCCGGAGACAGCAGAGGAAGTGCTTCAGAGAGAAGAATACAAAGCAATGCAGAAGTCGATCAGTGAAGACTGTATCACACTTGTAAAATACAAAGACAAAGAAGTTCTCCCGGTGACACCGGAGCGTTATAAGAGAATTATGATCGTACACATCAAAGGCGCGGAGAACAGCATGTCAGCTCTGATGAAGATGCTCGGAGGCGGAAAAGGAAATCCGGCAGAAGCATTAAAAGAAAAATTATGTGCAAAAGGATTTGACGCATTTATCTATGAAAGTCCGCTCGATGTGATGAAGAAGCAGATGGAAGCAGGTGAGAAACCAGACTTAAACATTTACTTTGCAGGAAAGAATGCGATCGCTGATTTCGTATCCGATATGGATCTTGTGATCACACTCTGTGATGTACCGAACGGAAGACCAAGCTTTGGAATGTCAAAGGGAGGCGGAGAGATTCCGTGGTATGTGTTTGAAGTTCCGGTTGTTGTTGTCGGATGCGGACAGCCGACAATGCTTGCAGACATTCCGCAGGCGCGGACCTATATCAACACTTACGACTCTAAAGACACAACATTTGACGCGTTGGTTGAGAACCTTATGAATGGGGAAGAAGCATTCAAAGGAACAGATCCGATCGACAGTTTCTGTGGATTGTTCGATGCGAGACTGTAAGAAGAAAAAACCGGCAGAAACGATCTGCAATCAGATAAAATAAGTGGAATAGCCCCTTTCCTTTGAGGAAAGAGCGAAAATGGGAGAAAAGATTCACAAAAGATGTGAATCTTTTCTTTGTATAAAAAAAGCAGTATAATAAAGTGGAATCTTAAGAGAGCAGATTGTCAGAAGGATGGAGGAAAAAATGGAATATAAAATATACCGCATAGCGGACCGTGCGCAGATCGATCAATGTGAACGGTTTGCGATCGACCAATATTTGTGGAACAGTTTACAAACGCCGAAAGCATATGGCAGAGCCGGATATATAGAAGGGCAGGGAATTTATCTGGAAATGACTTGCGAGGAGCAGAATCCAAAGCGGATCTGCAGCAAGGATAAAGAACTGGTCTACAAAGACAGTGCTCTGGAAGCATTTTTTGCATTTCCGGAGGAAGAGATGGATCAGGAGAAGCCTTGCATTTACATTAATTTTGAGATGAATGCAAATGGAGCATTATATGCAGAAAAAGGATATGCGAAAGAGAACCGGACGCTGATTTCAGATCAATATTATAAGGAGGCGGATTGCAAAGCGAAAATAGAAGCAGATCGATGGAGCGTATCCGTACTCATTCCGGAAGCGCTGCTGAAAGAAGTCTGCCCATTTGAGGAGATAAAGGCAGGAAAGGAATTTTACTGTAACTTTTATAAGATTTCAGAGGATGAGTCCATCCAGCATTTCGGGTGTTACAGTGCAATCCAGAGTGAAAAGCCGAACTTTCACCTGCCGGCTTACTTCGCAAAGGCGGTGATCACCAATGTATAATGAGCTGACGAAAAAGGATATTCAAAAAATGAGAGAAGAGATTGAGTACCGGAAGATCGTGCTTCGCAAGGAACTTCTTGAAGATGTCAAAGAGGCGAGGGCACATGGTGACTTGAGTGAAAATTTTGAATATCATGCTGCGAAAAAAGAGAAAAACAAAAATGAGACCAGAATCCGCTATCTGGAACGGATGATCAAGACTGCGAAGATTGTATCCGACGAATCAAAAGAAGATGAAGTGGGATTAAATAACACCGTGCACATTTATTTTGAAGAGGATGACGAGGTGGAAGTATTCAAGCTGGTGACGACTGTGCGGGGGAATTCTCTGAAAGGATTGATCAGCACAGAATCTCCGATCGGAAAAGCGATTCTCGGGAAAAAAGCAGGAGACAGAGTCTTTATCAGGGTGTCCGGTGACGATGGGTATTATGTGGTGATCAAAGAAATAGAAAATACAGTCGATGACGGAAGTGATCAGCTTCGGAGTTATTAAGAAAAATGTCTGAATAAAACTGCCGGATCTTCAGATACTATCCTTTGAGGTGAGTGTATGGATAAGAAACAGCAGGAAGCAGTAAATCAGAAGAAAAATAAGGAAATGTTCAACAGCATTACACAGAAGAAAAAACCGGAAAATCAGAATCAGAGACACAATGTACGAAAAGAGGCTATTTTAGGGAAGCATCAATAAGACAATGAAACAACTCGGCAGAAATGAATAAAATAGTAAAAAAGAAAGGGAGTCTTTGGACTCTCTTTTGCTTCGCCAAAAGGAGAATACATTTATGAAAGTAATCGACGTATCAGAACATCAGGGGACAATCAATTGGGAGCAGGTAAGAGGACAGATTGACGGGGCAATTCTCCGAGTAGGGTATGGAGATGACATCGTGAGCCAGGATGATAAACAATGGAAGAGAAATGCAGATGAGTGCACACGTTTAGGAATTCCGTTCGGAGTTTATATTTATGCTTACGCAACCAATGAAGCGATGGCAAGGAGCGAGGCGGCGCATGTGCTGCGGTGCATCAAAGGCTATCACTTAACATTTCCGGTGTATTATGATGTAGAAGGTGTAGGGATGGAAGGTTATGCAAAACAAGCGGCGCAGATTTTCGGTGATGTGATTGAGAAAGCCGGATACTGGTGCGGTGTGTATGCAAACTTGAACTGGTGGAATCACTATCTGTCTGGGCTGGAAAGGTTCACAAAATGGGTTGCACAGTACAATTTCCGGTGTGACTATACAGGAGCGAATAAGGATATGTGGCAGTACACACCATCCGGCAGCATTGCAGGAATCCATGGGGCGGTAGACATGAATGAATGTTATCGGAACTTCCCGGCTGAAATCGGAGAAACATCCGGAAGCAGACCAACTTTGCCGCCAACGAATCCGACACCTTCCGGAACAAAACATCAGGTGGGAGAGCATGTTGTATTTAGCACCTGCTATGCAAGTGCCTCAGATCCAAACAGCAGGGTAATTCAAGCGGCGGATATGGCACGGAATCACGGAGTGATCACGTCCATTCAGGCAGGAAGTAAAAATCCGTATCTGCTTGATAATGGTCTGTGCTGGGTAAATGACGGAGACATTAGAGGTATATATGGAACAAGTGCATCGGCGCAGCACTATACGATCCGGGAAGGAGATACACTGTCGGGGATTGCTCAAAGATATGGGACGACAGTCAGTCAGCTTTGCGCCTGGAACGATATCACAAATCCCGATCGGATTTATGCAGGCACGAAGATCCGGGTCAGATAGCACAAAAACATCCTCCCTTCACACGCGAAAACCGCAGGATCATATTAATTTTTTTTTAAGAAATTTTCGCTTTCTTTTAGAAAACAATCATACTTTAGACACATTTTCCTTTTATACTAAGAGTCAGATAGTTGATTAAGTAATCACTATCTCCCCCCTCTTAAAGTAGAGCGTTGAAGAGAAGACGCATACTTTACTCTCATTCCTTTAGATAACTATAAAACAACGAAACCCGTTAGCCGGAAGGTTAGCGGGTTTTCGCTGCTAGAGCATCTCTCGAAAATACCTTTTCTCAACCAGAAGCGATGTAAAATCTGTTCCATGCTTGCTATTCTGCTCATATTCCTTTTCATAAAATATCAATCCGAAATTGCCGGCTGAAATAATTTTATGCCTTATAAAGTTACGCTTTCTAACGGAAATGTAACACTCCAATCCCCTTTGATGTGCACATTACTTGTTGTAAAATTTCCATAGAGAACATAATCTGAAATATCCTTGTCTGATAAATCAAAAATATATTCACTGTACATATCTTTTTGTTCTTCATCTACAGAGAAAGAAATACTTGCATCACAGCCAAGAATATCTCCATTACTATTTTTCAAATAAACATATCCATGATTATCCGTTTCAAGTATAGAATCATATCTGATTTGGATATGAAGTTTTTCTTCTACATATCCTATCGCAGTAAGCGTAACACCAGCAACAGGCGAAGTTATATCTCTGTGAGATACAAGAGCTTGAAAATCTTCTATATACTTTTCATAATCTGAACCGCCCCCTCCTAAAACACTATACGGAACAAAAGTGTCAGCAGAACTGCCAATCTCATCCAAGTTTAATGTCGGCATTGCAGCATCATATGTTTCTTTTTTACTCAATATTTCTCGAGCACGGAAAGTAATTTTTTCGCCTGCAATATCATGCTTATTCCATTGCGATATAGAAATTAGGAAAGTCGCTGTTTTCGTTTCTGAATCATACTTTATATTTTCGCATGAACTACTGCATTCAAACGGTGTATTGATACTAAAACTATCAAATAAATCTGTTGTTTCATCAATTCTATCCCCCGCTAAGTCTTGTACAGAAATAAGTATCTTTGCCTCATTGCCCTCTACAGAAGCAGAAACAACCTCCATTCTAATACCATTATCCTCACTTATCATTCTAACAGGCTTTAACTTTTGAGCCACTGACGGAGATAGTCTATAGAGAAATTCATAAGCAGGCATAAAATCTGCCGCTACCAATGTCGAAATAGATAAGCTAAATACTAATATAAATGAAGCTGCCGCGGCAATAATTTTTTGTATAATAGAATGTTTTTTATGTCTTTGTTTTTTCACCTGAAAATCCATTGCTTCTTCAATATATTGACTATTGATATTGCTAATCGCCTCTGATATATTCTTCTTTTTCATATTTCAACATCCTCTCTCTTTAAATATCGTTTTAATTTTTCTCTAATTCGTGAAAGTCGAACGGATACATTGTTATTACTTATTTGAAACCGTTCTGCAATATCTGAAATACTATCAGAATACCAATAACGACGAACAAACATTATTCTACTTTCTTTATCCAATGTTTCAAGAAAATTGTCAATCAAGTTAGATAATTCAGTTACTTCTATTTCCTGTTCAACAGTCATTGAGGCCGTAAGACAATCCTCCAATTCCTGCAATGCCACATCATAGTAACTATTTCGCTTAACACAAGTGTTCTTATGGTATTTTGCAACAGATATATTTCGGATAATACGGAAAATATACGCCCGCAACGGATTTGGACTTTGGGGAGGTATTGTATTCCATATAGCAAGGTATGTATCATTTACGCATTCCTCTGCATCACGATGATTCTTTAAAATATTTCTTGCAATACGCTCACACGCCGCTCCATATTTTTCCGATAATTGTATCAGTGCCTGTTCCTTGCGTGCAAAGAGCAAATCAATAATTTTACTATCTTCCACCAATATATCAGCCTCCTCTCACCTATAGACTATAGATTTTTCTAAGAATCTTACGTCTGAAAACAAAAAACTTGAAACTTTCTTAAACATTAAAAAAAGTATCAACGATAATGTTTCCGTCATCTATGCCATTTCTCACTATACTTTGGAATTTTTAATGGACGATATTTCACAATAAATATGTCGTCATAAAAGAAAGACTTTGCTAAAAAGAGAAAAAGCACTACATGAGAAGAGTAGGTGGTTAGTCCTTCAACAGAGGGACTGAACCCTCTGATTGCATATATAAATCAATCAAAAAAGTAACCGCCCCTGGCCCAAGGAATGCGGTTACTGAATCGGCTACAATAAACTGGACAGATTTTTTAAGGGCATATACAATAAATCCATATGAAGAAAGGAATTTTAATTATGTCCGAAAGAAAACAGCCTAGACCGCGGCGTACTTATACGCCAGAATTCAAACAGCAACTTGTTGATTTATATCGCAGTGGTAAACGTAAATGTGATATTGTCCGCGAATACGATATCGCAAAATCCCTTCTGGATAAGTGGATTGCTCAAGCAGATAATTCAGGTTCTTTCAAAGAAAAGGATAATAGAACCCCTGAACAGCAGGAACTCATTGAGCTACGTAAGCAAAACCAACAGCTTAAGATGGAGAACGATATTTTAAAACAAGAGGCGCTGATCTTAGGACGAAAGTAAATGTGATTAAAGCAAATGCTCACAAATACTCTGTATCAGCAATGTGCAAAGTCCTAAAAATCTCCAGAAGCACTTACTATTATGAAGCAAAGCAGAAAGCGGATGAATCCCAATTAACTGCAGCCATAATTGATATATTTAAAACCAGCCGTAATAATTACGGAACCCGCAAAATCAAGCGGGAACTGGCAAAGCGAGATATGATTGTATCACGTCGTCGTATCGGTCGTATTATGAAGCAGGAGGGGCTTGTATCAATATATACAACAGCTCAGTTTCATCCACAAAAGGATGCCTGCAATGAATCAGAGATCGCAAATATTGTAAATCGAGAATTCGATGGACAACCATATCGAAACGTAGTAGTAAGCGATTTGACATATGTCCGGGTTGGAATGAACTGGAATTACATATGTGTACTTGTGGACCTCTTTAATCGTGAAATCATCGGTTACAGTGCCGGACCACATAAAACTGCAAAGCTTGTAAAGCAGGCATTTATGACTGTAAGGGGCAGTCTGGAAAAAATCAATATTTTTCACACAGACCGTGGCAACGAATTCAAGAATCAGCTAATAGAAGAGACGCTGGAAGCATTTGACATTACCAGATCTTTAAGCCAGAAAGGATGCCCATATGACAATGCTGTAGCAGAAGCAACTTTTAAAATCATCAAGACAGAATTTGTAAAAAACCAAACATTTGCAAATCTGGATGCATTAAAACTGGGGCTTGCTGATTATGTGAATTGGTTTAACAATCACAGACTTCATTCTTCGCTCGGTTACCTGACACCAGTTGAGTACCGGCAGAATAACCTTAAAAAAGTTGTTTAGTTTACTGTTGACAATCCACCCTTTAGGGCTGAGTAGGTAAATGATGTTGCGATTGGCGAATCTGTTTCGGTGGGTCTTTAGACTCAGTGCCGGTAAT
>PPYE01585859.1_pt1 | contig 11838 bp, 10 predicted proteins | sample 1559881 | NCBI WGS metagenome assembly PPYE01 (sample SAMN08240022, study PRJNA423297) | Human gut metagenome, whole genome shotgun sequencing project.
TGAAGGACAGGCGCAAAGTGCTCAATGTATGGAAACTTGGCGTTACTAAGCTCGAAAAGACCTTGCCAAGTAACGCCAAATACTTTCGCACGTAAACGCCTGAAGGACAGGCGTAAAGTGCTCAATGCAAGGAGATAGGGTAATATGGTTGTTTCATTAATTATTAGTGCTTTGGTAATAGGGAGTGTATATGGTTTGATTGCGTTAGGATACAGCCTTATCTATTCAGCCTCCGGCCTGATGACGTTTACGCAGGGGGAACTTCTGATGTTAGGAGCATATCTGGGCCTGACCTTCTACAAATTCCTGGGATTTCCCTTTATTGTGGCTTTGATTCTTACGCTGATCATCATGTTTGTGTTCGGATTAATGATAGAGCGTTTCCTAATCCGTGTCTTACTGAATAAGAAAGCATCCCCCATCTATGTAGTCCTGTCCACGATTGCGCTGAGTATTGTCCTCATGAACATGGCGCAGCAGATTTGGGGGAGCCTTACGCTTCAATTCCCGTCAATATTCTCAGTGGTTACGGTGGATGTTCTTGGTTCGGCTATCCAGCCTGAGTCATTCCTTGTGATGATTGTAGGGCTGATTAGCATGGTCACCATGCATATATTCATGACAAAGATGAAATTTGGAACCTCTATGAGGGCTGCGGCCATGAATCCGCTAGCCGCATCATGCGTTGGCATAAATGTGGGAAGGACAACGGGCATAACATGGGCCATGGCGGCAGCTCTGGCGGGATTGGCCGGAATCCTTCTGGGCCCTGTCCAGGGTGTCAGCCTTGGTATGGGGACAATGATTGGATTGAAGGGATTTGCGGCAGCAGTCATAGGCGGTTATGGAAACATGTACGGAGCTATCCTGGGAGGACTGATCATAGGCTTTTGCGAAACCTTTACAGCCGCTTATATCACTTCCAGCTACAAGGATTTTATTGTTTTCTTCCTGCTTATCCTGGTTATGATTTTCATGCCCAGAGGAATCTTCAAGGCAAAGGTTTATGATAGATAGTTTGGAAGCGCGGAGGATGATTAAATGAAAATAAACATAAAGGATATACCGGCGTCCATATGGTTTCTTGCAGCCGTGTCCCTGGCCCTGGCCTTCATAAGTAAGGACCAGTATCTGCTGACGCTGTTTGCATTTGCCGGAATCTATGTGATTGCCGTTTCGGGGCTGGATCTGCTGTTTGGTTACAGCGGACAGATATCCATGGGGCATGCTGCTTATTATGCCATTGGGGCATATACATCGGCGCTCCTGTCCACTAAACTTGGTGTGCCGGTGCTTCTTTCCATGATTGCAGCCATGGTTGTTTCGGGGGTTTTCGGGATTATTGTGGCATTCCCGGCCGCCAAGCTGGTCCGTCATTTCCTGTCCCTGCTCACCATTGCCTTCGGACAGATGGTATACATATTTGCCTGTAAGGCAAAAGCGGTTACAAATGCAATGGCAGGTGTGAAGCGGATACCAAAGCTGAATCTGTTCGGTTTTGAGTTCAGGAGCAATTTAAGCTGTGCTATCCTGATTCTTGTACTCTGTGTCCTGTTCCTGATTGTGAAACAGCGCATCGTCCACTCATCGTCCGGCCGGGCGCTTATGGCAATCAGGGAAAATGTGGTGGCGGCCGACGGTATGGGAATCAATATTAAAAAGTATAAAATCATGGCATTTGCAATCAGCGCCGTATACACAGGGATGGCTGGGGCCTTGTATGCCCATATCGTAAGTTACATCAGCCCGGAAAGTTTTCAAAGCAGCCAGTCGCAGCTCCTCATGACCATGCTTCTGTTTGGGGGAATGGGAAATCTGGCAGGCCCCATTATCGGAGCTGTGATTGTTACCATACTGAACGAGACGCTTCAGGGTTTTTCCAGCTACAGGATGCTGATTTATGGTTTCATAATTCTGGCTTCTGTGCTGTATATGCCGAAAGGACTGTACGGTATTGTGGAAAAAATAAAAGGATTATTTGGAAGAAGGGTGAAAGCGGATGCTGACAATTGATAAAGCGACAATTAAGTTTGGCGGTCTGACGGCTGTAAATGAAGTGTCATTTGAAGTGAAGGACGGCTCCATCTTTGGCCTGATAGGTCCCAACGGCGCCGGTAAGACCACCTTGTTTAACCTGATCAGCGGTGTCCATTCCCTGACCAGCGGGGATATCCTGTTCCAGGATAGGAGTATTAAGGGGCTGCAGCCCTATCAGATTAACAGCAGGGGCATTGCCAGGACATATCAGAACATCAATCTGTTTTATACGCTGAGTGTGCTGGATAATGTCAAGATAGGACGGCACAGCAGGATTCAGTCAGGGCTTGTAAGCAATATATTGAGGACTCCGGCACAAAAGAGGGAGGAACAGGAAATCATCGGGACGAGCATGGAACTGCTCAGGTTTGTGGGCCTGGAGGATAAATGCGGCTATATGTCCAAGAACCTGTCTTATGGGGACCAGCGGCGTCTTGAAATTGCCAGGGCACTGGCAGGCGACCCCAAGCTTTTGCTGTTGGATGAACCGGCAGCCGGCATGAATTCCAAGGAAAAGATGGACCTGACGGATTTGATCCATAGAATCAACGACCGGGGGATTACCATTCTTCTGGTAGAACATGATATGAAGCTGGTGATGAATATTACCCATGAGATAACAGTAATCAACTTTGGAAAAAAGATAGCGCAGGGAACCCCGAAGGAGATTCAGGAAAATCCGGAAGTAATTGCTGCATATCTGGGAGGTGGCTTGATTGGGAGCAAATAGGATATTAGAAGTGATGAACTACAGTTATTACTATGACCAGATCTGTGCTGTCAGGGAACTGTCCTTTCATGTAAATGAGGGGGAGGTTGTTACGCTCATAGGAAGTAATGGGGCAGGCAAGACAACTACGCTGCGTTCCATATCAGGCTTAATCCGCGGCGGAGGAAGGGGAGGGATTAAATATATGGGAAAGAATATTGAAAACCTCCCCCCGCACAGAATCAGCAGCATGGGGATTGCCCAGTGCCTTGAAGGCAGGCAGGTATTCCCCCATCTGTCGGTTAAGGAGAACCTTCAGATGGGAGCATTTACTAGAACGGATAAAAAAGGGATTTCGGATGATTTTGATTATGTATATAATCTGTTCCCCCGGCTTTTGGAACGGGAAGGGCAGATGGCGGGAACCCTTTCAGGCGGCGAACAGCAGATGCTGGCTGTGGGAAGGGCCCTGATGCAGAAGCCGAAGATCCTGATGATGGATGAACCGTCCCTCGGACTGGCGCCTATTGTCATCAATGAGATTTTCCAGACCATTAAAAAGATAAAAGATGATGGGATGACAATTCTTCTGGTGGAGCAGAATTCCCAGGCGGCCCTGACTGTGGCGGACAGAGGTTATATCATGGAAACCGGGATGCTGAGGATTGAGGATACGGCAGAGAATCTGCTGGACAACGATATCATCAAGAAGAGCTATCTGGGAATTGAATAGGAGGGGAAACATCATGGAGCATAATTTTAAATTTGGCGTATCTTATGCCGAGCAGAGGCCGTTGACGGCACCGCTGCCATTATGCGGGGATGTCTGTGATGCATTCCGGTATGCAAAGGATATCGGACTGGATGGTATTGAGATTCATGGACGGGAATACGAGTTTACGGATGATCAGGTGGAGCGCATTAAGGTGTGCTGCGGTGAGCTGGGCATGAAGGTGGCGGCAGTGGTCACGGGCCGGGTATACACGCAGACAGGGCTGTCGCTGGCAGACCCGGTAAGTGAACGCAGGACCTGGGTGGTGGATCAGGTGAGACGTTATATCGATGTGGCTGCCAGCCTTAAGACGGATGTGGTGATAGGATGGGTAAAAGGCAGGTTTTCGTCAGATAATCCCCAGTCCCTTTATTACCGGCTCCTGACGGAAAGCATGAAAGAACTGGATGCATATGCTGGTATGAAATGCGTCCGGCTGGTGGTGGAGGTTATCAACCGCTATGAGGTGGACTGCTTTATCACGGCCAGGGAAACCCTGGATTATATTGAGGGCAACGGGCTGGAACATACATATCTCCATCTGGATACATTCCATATGAATCTGGAAGAGACGGATATGTACGAAGCCATACGCCTGGCAGGCCCCAGACTGGGGTATATGCATGTTGCTGACAATACGCGTCTGGCGCCGGGGACCGGCTGCCTGGATTTTAAAAAGATTTTTGAAACACTTAAGGAAATCGGATATGAGGGCTTCATCACTGCGGAATGCTTTCCGAAGCCGGATGGAAAGGCAGCCGCAAAAGCGGCCGCTGAATATCTGAAGAAGATTGTATCATTGTGATGATGGGGACAGAATGGACGGCAGGCAATATGTAAACAAAAAATCCTCTCCGGTGGGTTGGTCCGGAGGGGATTTTCATTTACCGATTCATTCGTCATCTCTATAAATTAAGCGATGGAATTAACAGCCTTGGATAAACGGGATACCTTGCGGGAAGCCGTATTGCTGTGATATACTCCCTTGGTACAAGCCTTATCAATCTCGGAAGTAGCAGCCAGCAGTGCGGTCTGGGCAGCAGCCTTGTCCCCAGCAGCAACAGCAGCATCCACCTTCTTGATAGCGGTTTTAACCTTGGATCTGATCGCCTTATTTCTTGCAGCCTTAGTCTCGTTTACTAAGATTCTTTTCTTTGCAGATTTAATGTTAGCCAATGAAATACACCTCCGTTCTTTACGTATAATCTTTGTGTTTTCCATCAAAGTCTGGACACGGACAGTTTAATGTAAACATACTATTGTATTCTAGCTGATCTGGGACGGAATGTCAAGACAAAAATGGCGGAATTTTCAAGAAAAACAATATACTTTCCGCAGACCGCCTTTAATAGGAACCGGATTGTCATTGCCAAACCGCATCCATCATAGGCTTTGCCCTGGATGATGGAATAAAAACCTGTTATTTTGCCTAAAATAACCATAGTTAATTTACAAATATCAGGCAAGAGGTGAATGGGTATGCAGGGAAATGATGCCGACAAGGCAGTGAATACAGGGGTGCAGGGAGGATTTGACATAAGGACCGACCTTGCGCTGGAGCAGAGGGAGAGTTTTGAGGGGGACGGCGGTGAGATATCCGGGGTTAAGCTTAAGGAGTGGCATCACCAGAAAAGCCAGGTTAAGCTGACCGAGGTAAAAATACTCAATGACCAGGGCGCCAAGGCCATGGGCAAGCCCAAGGGCACCTATCTGACTCTGGAGGCCGACCGTCTGTCCAAGGAGGATGATGAATATCACAGTGAGATATCGGAGGAACTGGCCCGCCAGATAAGGAAGCTGATGGGGGAAATGATTAACTGGAAGGAAAAGGACCTTCCATCTGTCCTGGTGGTGGGTCTCGGCAACCGTTCGGTCACCCCGGATTCCCTGGGGCCAAGGGTGCTTGGCAACCTGCAGGTGACCAGGCACCTGGACGGACAGTACGGGGAAACCTTTTTAAAAGACAGGAAGCTTCCCGCCATCAGCGGGATAGCGCCCGGTGTCATGGCCCAGACAGGGATGGAGACAGCGGAAATCCTGAAGGGAATCATCAGTGAAACCCATCCTGACCTGATCATTGCCATTGACGCCCTGGCGGCCAGAAGCGTGCGCAGGCTTGGGACCACCATACAGCTTACGGATACCGGCATCCATCCCGGCTCAGGCGTTGGGAACCACAGGCACAGCCTGACCCGGGAAAGCCTGGGGGTTCCCGTGCTTGCAATCGGGGTTCCCACCGTGGTGGGGGCGGCTGCCATTGTCCACGATACGGTGTCTGCCCTGATCCGGGTCCTGGCGGACAACGATAAGACAAAGGGGACGGGCAGCTGGATTGAGGATATGGATTCAGACCAGCAGTACCAGCTCATAAGGGAACTGCTGGAGCCGGAATTCGGTCCCCTGTATGTGACCCCGCCTGACATTGACCAGTCCGTGAAACAGCTGAGTTTTACCATATCGGAGGGAATCCATCAGGCTGTTTTTCCGTAGGAGAATCAGGGGGCGTGCAGATGGCGGGAATGAATTTTCAAACACCCCCTAGTACTCCAAGGAATCCTGCCTGCGGACAAGGTGCAGTTACACCTGTCAGGGAATAAAAAACGCAATATCCATATCACACCTGCATATCATGATATTAGGGCGTATTTGGGAATCCATTTCCGCCATCTTCCCTAAGTTAGCATGATGACAGGTGAAAAATAATATGAGATTAAGACGTGGAGGCTCAGGACGGCTGATGCGCCGGTTTCTGGCCGGCACGGTCCTGCTTATGTTGCTGCTTCTCGGCGGCCGTTTGATTGGCCGTGCAGCAGGCAGTATCCCGAGAAATGATTACAGGCGCATGATAAAGGCCGGAGGCCAGTGGCTGGTGGGGACCATATGGACCCGGGCCCATCCCGGGGAACAGGCAGGAACAGGACAGGACGGTGACAGCCCATATCAGGGTATTGCCGATCCGGACCCCTCTTACCGGAAATACCAGACGGTCAAGACGTTTTACCAGGAGCACCAGTACCTGGCCTGGTACGGCAATGAGGAAACCGGGCAGCAGTCGCTTGAGGAGCCGGGCAGCCTGGCCGCGTCAGGTCAGGGGGATACGTCAGGCCAGGGGAATGTACCGGGACAGGGGAATGCGCCGGGCCAGGGAACCCCGGGCAGCCAGACGTATGCCGCGGGCCAGAACGGGGTGCTGCCGGGCGGCAATGCCCTTCAGGCATCGGAAACCCTTACCGGCACCCTGAACCGGCCGGTTACCGGCAATACATATGTAATGGAGCAGCTGGCGGATTATGACTTCCTCATGAAACATTTTTACAGTGTACATACTTCTACCACCGCCGGAAGGGACCTGATGGATGCAAAGACCCTTCTGGGCAGGGACATGTCGATGAAGGGAGACAATTCCAAACCCCAGATACTGATATACCATACCCATTCCCAGGAAGCATTTGCGGATTCCGGTCCGGGCCAGACCGTGGTCGGGGTAGGGGATTACCTGACAAAGCTTCTGGAGGACAAAGGATATAATGTATATCACGACAAGTCTGTATATGATTTGAAAAATGGACAGCTGGACCGCAGCAAAGCCTATAATTACGCCCTGGACGGGATAACGAACATCCTGCAGCAGAATCCGTCCATTGAGGTGGTGCTGGATATCCACCGTGACGGGGTGGGGGAGGACCTGCGCCTGGTGACCCAGGTGGACGGAAAGGACACTGCCCAGATCATGTTTTTTAACGGCCTGAGCCAGACGCCGGAAGGTCCCATTGAGTATCTGCAGAACCCCAACCGGGAGGATAACCTGGCTTTCAGCCTTCAGATGCAGCTGGATGCAGCGGCCTATTACCCTGGTTTTACCAGGAAGATTTATCTTAAGGGGCTGCGCTATAATGAGCACCTGCGTCCCAAGTCCAGCCTGATTGAGGTGGGGGCGCAGACCAACACATACCAGGAGGCGCTGAATGCCATGGAACCCCTGTCAGAGCTGTTGCATATGGTGCTGTCAGGGAAATAAAGGTAGCTCCGGGGGCTTTGCAGATATTGCAGCGGCATTATCAAAACAAAAAGTTGCACTTAGAAGCAAAAAATGGTATATTCTACTAAGCGAAACCAGTGTGCGGGGCCTTCCCCGCAGTGCCTGGCTGATAGACTGTAAGAAACCTGAATGTGAGAAAGGAACCAATATGGCCCACGTTGACCAAAGTAAAATCAGAAATTTTTGTATCATAGCACATATCGATCACGGTAAGTCCACCCTGGCTGACCGTATTATTGAGAAAACCGGTCTGCTGACCAGCAGGGAGATGCAGGAACAGGTACTGGACAATATGGATCTGGAGCGGGAGCGTGGGATTACCATCAAATCCCAGGCGGTCCGCACCGTATATAAGGCAAAGGATGGAAATGAATATATTTTCAACCTTATCGACACCCCCGGACACGTAGACTTTAACTATGAGGTGTCCCGCAGCCTTGCGGCCTGTGACGGCGCGGTGCTGGTGGTGGATGCGTCCCAGGGCATAGAGGCACAGACACTGGCCAATGTATACCTGGCCCTGGACCATGACCTGGACGTGTTCCCTGTCATTAATAAAATTGACCTGCCAAGCGCGGAGCCTGAGAGGGTGGCTGCGGAGATTGAGGATGTGATTGGCCTGGATGCCAGTGACGCGCCCCATATATCTGCCAAGACAGGCGTCAATATAGAGGATGTGCTGGAAGCCATTGTCCATAAGATACCGGCCCCTGCAGGGGACCCCCAGGCGCCGCTCCAGGCCCTGATTTTCGACTCTACCTATGATTCCTATAAAGGGGTCATCATTTTCTGCCGTATCATGGAGGGGACGGTGAAAAAAGGCACCCCCATCCGCATGATGGCAACCGGGGCAGAGGAAGACGTGGTGGAAGTGGGGTATTTTGGGGCAGGACAGTTCATACCATGTGAAGAACTGAGCGCGGGCATGGTAGGATACATCACGGCCAGCATTAAAAATGTAAGGGACACCCGGGTCGGCGATACGGTGACAGGACGGGACAACCCCTGCGCTTCCCCGTTGCCCGGCTATAAGAAGGTAACCCCCATGGTGTACTGCGGCCTTTATCCGGCTGACGGTGCCAAATACAACGACCTGCGGGACGCGCTGGAGAAGCTCCAGCTCAATGATGCCTCCCTGTTTTATGAACCGGAGACCTCCCTTGCCCTGGGCTTTGGATTCCGCTGCGGTTTCCTGGGCCTGCTTCACCTGGAGATAATTGAAGAGCGTCTGGAGCGTGAATACAACCTGGACCTTGTTACCACTGCACCCGGGGTCGTGTACCGCGTCTATAAGACCACGGGTGAGATGATTGAGCTGACCAACCCTTCCAACCTTCCGGACCCAACGGAGATTGAATATATGGAGGAGCCTATTGTCAGTGCAGAAATCATGGTTACCACTGAATTTGTAGGACCAATCATGACATTATGCCAGGAGCGCCGCGGCAATTACCTTGGCATGGAATACATTGAGACAACCAGGGCGCTGTTAAAATACGAACTGCCCCTGAATGAAATTATTTACGATTTCTTTGATGCCCTCAAGTCCCGTTCCAGGGGATATGCGTCCTTTGATTACGAATTAAAGGGATATGAGCGTTCCAGCCTGGTGAAACTGGACATCCTGGTCAACCGGGAGGAAGTGGACGCCCTTTCCTTCATAGTCCACGCGGATTCTGCTTATGAGCGGGGCAGGAGGATGTGCGAAAGGCTTAAGGAGGAAATCCCCAGACACCTGTTTGAGATTCCCATCCAGGCTGCCATCGGAGGCAAGATCATTGCCCGGGAAACGGTGAAAGCCGTGCGCAAGGATGTGCTTGCCAAGTGTTACGGCGGTGATATCAGCCGTAAGAGGAAGCTTCTGGAGAAACAGAAGGAAGGCAAGAAGCGCATGCGCCAGATTGGCAATGTAGAGATACCGCAAAAGGCATTTATGAGCGTGTTAAAGCTGGATGAAGAGTAATCGTCCCATGAATTGCAGGTGTTATAACAAGCGTAATAAAGGCCGTGACGATTTTTTGGAGGGCGTTTAACCGCCCTTCATACAGAACGGATGAGAATACCATATTATGACAAGCAGATATAAAAAGCCCATGGAGCTGTACGTCCATATACCCTTTTGCGCCAGGAAATGCTTTTACTGTGATTTCCTGTCCTTTCGGGCGCCGGAACCGGTCCATGAGGCGTATAGCGCACAACTGATACGGGAGATAGAAGCGCAGGGCGCCTTTTGCCGTGAATACCAGGTAACATCCATATTCATAGGGGGAGGCACTCCTTCTGTCATGGAGCCATGTCTGATAGCGGATATCATGCGCGCGCTCAAATATCATTTTGACGTGGCAACGGACGCGGAAATCACCATTGAGGTGAACCCGGGAACCCTGCTTCATAACAAACTCCATATTTACCGGGAAGCAGGAATCAACCGGCTGAGCATCGGCCTGCAGTCCACGGACAACCAGGAGCTTAGGGACCTGGGAAGGATACACACCTTTGAGGAATTCCTGAAAAGCTACCAGTGCGCCAGGATGGTGGGCTTCCCTGACATTAACGTAGACCTGATGAGCAGTATTCCGGGACAGACCCTGGAATCCTTTAAGAATACCCTGAAAAAAGTAACCATGCTGAAACCGGAGCACATATCGGCCTACAGCCTTATCATCGAGGAGGGGACTCCGTTCTGGGACCGTTACGGGCAGGGCAAGGCTGCTACCGTGTCTTTTCCGCCCCTTCCGGATGAGGACACGGAAAACAGGATATATCACCTGACCAGGACATTCCTTGGGGAACAGGGATACGGACGTTACGAAATCTCCAACTATGCAAAGCCTGGCCATGAGTGCCGGCATAACATCGGCTACTGGACAGAGGTACCCTATCTGGGACTGGGACTGGGCGCATCCTCCTATCTGGGCGGGTGCAGGTTCAGCAATACCGGTGACATGGATATGTACCTGGGCCTGGATTTTGCCGGGACACCGGAGGAATCCCTTGAACAGCTTCACGGCCCCCTCCAGGAACTGTCCAGGGAAGCAAGGATGGAGGAATTCATGTTTCTGGGACTGCGCCTTACCAAAGGGGTATCTGAGATTGATTTTGTTGCCATGTTCGGCATCAAGCTGGAGACCGTGTTCGGTCCTGTCATAGACCATCTGATATCCAACGGGCTCATGGAGAAAAACGGGGTCCGGTTATCCCTGACCGAGTGGGGGATGGATGTGAGCAATTATGTGCTGGGTGAATTCCTGCTGCCGTGATTTGGGGCCGCGGATGAAAACCAGGAAAATATATGGTATACTCACGGAATCCCGGCTGCAAAGATAGGCGCCGGGGAGACGCCGGGAGTACACGATGGGGAAAGGGAGGGCGGATGATGCCGGACATGACCATACGTGAACATATGAGGGAGCGGCTGAGGGCGGAAGCAGACCCTGAATACAGGGAGTTCCACAGCAGGCTCCTGCCTGGAATCACGGGAATCGTAGGGGTACGCACCCCGGTTCTGCGCACCCTGGCAAAAGAACTGCTGAAAGGGGACTGGAAGGAATACATAAGCCAGGTCTCGGCTGCCTGGAAGGCAGAGGGACAGGGGGAAGACGGGGTTTATTACGATGAGCTGATCCTCTGGGGGCTCTGCATATGCAAAGGCTTCAAAAAATGGGAGGATGCAGCGCCCTATATTATCGGATTCATACCTGCCATCAACAACTGGGCCGTATGCGACATTTTCTGCGGCTCCCTGAAAATGGCCGGCCGATACAGACAGGAAGCATGGGAATTCATCCAGCCCTACCTGGAGTCGGCACAGGAGTACGAAATCCGGTTCGGCGTTGTCATGATGCTTTCCCACTTTGCGGATGAGGGGCATGTAAAAGCGGCGCTGAGGCGCATGGATGGAATCAGGCATGACGGATATTATGTGAAAATGGCCGTGGCCTGGGCCCTGTCCATATACTTCATCAAGCTTCCTGGGGCGGTAATGCCTTATCTGGAACACAATCATCTGGATGACTGGACCTACAACAAAGCGCTGCAGAAGATTACGGAATCCTTCCGGGTGGACCAGGAGACGAAAACAATCATCCGGTCCATGAAGCGTCCGCTAGGGCCTGTCTGAAAATTCATTCCCGCCATCTGCCCTAAGGAATCCACCATAGGTACCTCTTAGGGCAAAGTACGCCCCACTTCGCGGCATATTCGGCCCCAATTCAGTCAGCGTAGCCCACTACGCCTCCTTCATCGGGGCCAAATCTCCCACAAAGTGTGACGCACAGCTGA
>PPYE01681916.1_pt1 | contig 11835 bp, 8 predicted proteins | sample 1559881 | NCBI WGS metagenome assembly PPYE01 (sample SAMN08240022, study PRJNA423297) | Human gut metagenome, whole genome shotgun sequencing project.
AAAACTCCTGCAAAATCAGCAAAATTTAAAAGCCGATGGAATTTACTCTTGCACTGGAATTTACTTTTTCAAGTCAGCGGTACTAATCGTTAGTACCATCCTTCTCCATATCATTCATCAATTTATCAAAGTCACTTTCATACAGTGAATCCTGTATAACTCTGTACTTCTCAAATTCACTTTCCGCAAATTCTTTCGCAATAGCTGCAGTAACTTTCCCTTTATCCTGAAGTACTTCTGCATCATTAAATCTAAGAAATGCGTCAAGCTTTGTTTTCCAATCTTCCATAGTCATAGGAATATGTCTTCGTGCCTGTCTTGTTGCATAATCAAGATACATTGTCACAATCTCATTTAATTCTGCAAGTTCTTCTTTTTCTAAGTAGTTTTTTGCAATTGACACATCTGTTTTTACTATTTTACCATCCGGCGCATTTTTCCATGATTTAAGTCCCATATGTTCCTTATTATGATCAGCTCTTGCCACTATCACTTCTGCCGCTGTACTACCATGAACTGCATAATGCATCTTATTCTGAACTGTTGCATAAAACTCTCTTGTCACCTGTGAATTCTTATCATAATCAACTGCTGTTGCATATATATCTGTGATTTTTTGGTAAAATCTTCTCTCACTTGCTCTAATTTCCTGAATCTCAGCAATAAGATGCTCAAAATAATCTTCGTCGAAAATCTGTCCATTAATCAATCTACTTTTATCAAGAACATAACCCTGCTTTGTAAATGTATCTAATACCTTTGTTGCCCATGTTCTGAACTGCATTGCCCGTTCTGAATTAATGCGATACCCCACAGCAATAATAGCTGCTAACGAATAGAACTTATAATTGTATGTTTTTCCATCATCCGCAGTTTGTGCAAATTTTGCACAAACTGAATTTTCATCTAATTCGCCCTCTTTAAAAATGTTACTCAGATGTTTTGTAACCACACTTCTATCTACATCAAAAAGCTGTGAAATTGCCTTCTGCGTAAGCCATACATCGCCATTCTGAACCCTGACTTCTATTCCGTCTTCTCCTGCATCTCGTGTAAAAACCAAGAAATCGACAGTGCTATTTCTTATCTGTAATTCTTTGCTCATAAAATTTTACCTTTCTCTATTCTCCTGAATGTTCCTCTTACATCTTACGGAATCCGTATGTTTTAGTACTATTCAGCTCAACTGTTATCCCCAAATGTAATTTCCATCAATTCCCCTGCTATCTCGTTGCTCAAGACTCTCATAATACTATCATCCACCTTTGTCTTTGCCAAAAGATTAATATTCCCATACCAGACTACTTCCTGATCAATAACAGCAAACCGCTCACATGATTCTTCTACTGTTTTAATATAAAAACCAGCTTTGCACATATCTTCATGTAACTGCATCCAGTATACTGCATCTCCAAATCCATAGGAATCCGGTGTCCATGTTACTATTGTAATCTGAACTCCCGATGCCTGTTTTTCTTTTAGCATATTAATCAGTTCATAGACTTTTTGCCCACTAATTGCAGGGCTTGAAATAATTATGTTTTTATTTGCATCCAGTAAATCTTTATAATAATTCTCAGTATAATTATCACCGTCATATATTGCATTTGCTGTATGTTTGTTAATTTGCAAACCACCTGCAAGCTCATATCCTATCTGTTTATATGCTTTAAGCCTCTTCATATACATGTTATTAAACATTGGAATATGGTTGTCCACATAATCATATATAATTACATTTTCTTTGCCCGCATAATCACGATTCAACCTACCAGCATACTGTTCAACAACTCCACGGAATGATACAGGTGTTGCCATAAAAAGTGTATCCAGTCTTGGAAAATCAAAACCCTCTCCTACAAGTGAACCTGTAGCTATTAATATCAGAGACTCCGCCTTATCAACCTGATGCATCTGTTCCAAAATCTTCTTATGTTCTTTCTTTGAGTTGTTGCCTGTCATTAAGAATACATGGTCTGCATAATCTTTCAATCGCTCGTACAGTTTCTCTGAATGATCCTTGTATCGGGATAAAACAACTGGAGTGCGGCCTGTTGATACACAATTCTTAATATCCTCAACAATCTGTTCATCCCTTATATCATTATTGTGAATAATATCATATGCTTCATTTGGATGCATCTTACCATTAATCACTCCTCTTGGAGATACAGTTCGGGTAAAGCGCGGATATACAAGATGTTGTATCCCCTGCTCCATAGCCTTTTCCTTTGCCGTATAACTATATCTTATAGGTCCTATCAGCATATAATTTATTTTTTCAAGTCCGTCACCTCTTTTAGGAGTCGCAGTGACACCATATACATACTTTGCCTTCACTTCTTTCAAAACATTTGATATTGTATCCGATGCTGCATGGTGACATTCGTCAATTAGCACAAGACCATAATCATTCAGCAAATTATGAAACTCTCCCTTTTTGCAAAGTGATCCAACCATTGCAATATCAACAATCCCTGTCATCGAATCATGTGCTCCCTGTAATGTTCCAATCAGACTTTTTCTTTTCCGTACTCTCCCTGTCTTAGTTTTATATGACGGAAGTTCCTCATCAATATTTAAGAATTTTTCCAATGCATCTTTCCACTGCTCTATCAATGCTGATGATTCCAGTATAATCAATGTATTCACTTTCTTTTGTGCAATTATCGCACTACTGACCACAGTTTTACCAAATGCCGTTGCAGCATGAAGTATTCCGTTATCATACTTAGTCAGTTCCTTTAACGCCTTGTTCTGTTCAGGTCGTAGTTCTCCATTGAATTCTACATTAATACTTCTTCCCTGCTGCCGCTCGTCATCTACAAAATATTCAATTCCAGCCTTATCAATATTTGCTATTAATTCCTCCTGTAATCCTCTTGGAATCTGTATGTATCCACTAAGATGGTCTTTTCCAAGATAAATCCACCTTGAGGTATCATAATTAGATGTTCCAATCGCACGATTTTTATAAAATACTGGGTTACTAAAGGCTGCCATTCTGCGAATCTTATTCTGCATCGCAGGCTTAAGATTAGTGCTGTCAACATATATACCATTTGATAATGTGATATCCATTTTCCCATCAATATCTGATTTGGCAAAATTTTTCATTTTATCCCATGGCTTTTCCCTATTTTCTTCATCATTGGATGCTTCAAGGTCATCTGCTGTAAATGTCCATTCCCTTATCTTATTCTCCAGAAATTCCTCTGAAAGCTTAGGTTTACTTAATAAAGCATTCCATTGGTCAGAATAAGCATTCCAATTACTATCCACAAATGCACTATTGCCATCTTTCAACGCCCTTCCCTGTAATGGCAACGCAATCAGGTTTCCTATTGCCACATTTTCTAAGGAATCCTGTGCTGGCAGCATTCTGTCATAATAATTGAATGACTTTAAATTCACCTGCTCTGCACCTTTATCTAAAAGTGCAAAGCCAAATTTACGAACCAATGCCGCCGATATTGGCTTGTCAAAGAATATCCATATATGTGCACCTTTTCCTGAACGAGAACGCTCTACCAAAGGTTCTATTCCATTTAATGTGCAGATATCTCTCATAGCTTCGACTTCTTCAATCCATGTATCATCTGTATTTGCAAAGTCCTTTTTTTCTGCATTCTTCTCATGATTATCAAAATCAAACACTAAAAACCTGCATGTTCCATCACCAAATAATGGATATACACCTATTACATCTTTTGCAGCATATGAGTTTCCCCTCAAATGTTGCAATATAGTTGATAAATCTAATCTTGTATACGAACAATATTTGCAATCCTTACAGTCTATATGTGTATTTAATTTCCTATGGCAATTATCTGACCAGAAATTATCACACTGCGGATAATATGCCGCCTCTCCGTTTTTATTTACATTTCTTTTCGCATATACATCTGTCCTTCCCCAAAAGAATGAGAAAAAGAGCTTTGCCATCCTGTCTGTTATTTCTTTTATGTGCACAATCCTTTTTCCCTGTTCTGGATCAAAATTCTCTTTCTTTTCCGTTTTCCCTATACTTGCCAGTTCATTTTGATATGACAATCCCGCTTTATCCAATATATTCTTTAATACCTGATTTTCCAATTGCAGATGGTTCAACTGCTTCTGCAATCTCGTAACATTCTCTATTGGATCACGCATTTGTCATACCTTCCTTTCCGTCATTATCTATTCATCTCAAGCATTCTTTTTACTTCCATCTGTAATTCATCACTGAATTCTGATAAATCATCATATGTAATCACCCTCAGTCTAATAAGACAAACAATATCCCATATTACCTCTGATTTTTTCAGCTCCATGATAACTCCAGGATGACGCTTATCTTCTTTTATCCGTTTTTCAAGTTCCCAGAATTTCTCTGATGCAGGCTTTTTATCATCATTCAGAAAATTGGCATATTCTTTAACAAGACCTTCCATATAATTTTCCTGCCAACCTGATAATTTTTCTCGAAATAGTTTCCAATCCTTTTTGCTTATGTCCATGATTTTGAACCTCCCCAGTCTCATGTTAGTCTCAACAAACAATTTCAAAAATGAGACTGACTTGAGACTACGACTTTATAATTTACCTGCAAATCCCAGTTTTATCGCGTTTTGCTATATCATAGAGTCTAACTCAGTCTCAAATCTCGTGAGACTTCGTTGAGACTAACTCTGGAATATCCTTGAGTGAAAGTTTGGGTGTTACATTGAGTGCCAGATTTACTGTCATTTACTTACCTAATTATCCATTCTCCACCATTATCCGGACCTTTTCGTTCTATGATACCTTTATCCTTTAATTCTGATATATATCTAGCAATTGTTCTATCTGTGACATCTAAGGCTATTCTTAATTCATCAATAGAAATATTCGGGTTTTCCGAAATCATTTTTAGGATCTCACATGCTTTAGCAAGCTTCTTCCTAGAATACTCTGGCATTAACTTCTTAATTTTTTCTTCCGAAATTTCTATGACATTTTCTATGACATTTTCTATGACATTTTCATTTGCTTGTGTTGCATAACTAGAACCATAATTCAGATTATATAAAGTCAATATAAAATCATCATTATCTGCCTCAAATACTGGCATCTTAGTCTCATCAAATTCAACTTGTCCCTTATAGTCTGCTAATATTTTCTTAAATCCACTACCTCTACGCTCCATGTATTTCAAGCGGCTGAATATATCAGCTAATATCGGATTTCTTCGCTTTGATGGAATTTTCAATAAATCTTTTCCCTCTAGAGATATTCCGCTTACCATTCCACCCGGTGAATATATTTCAATTCTGTCATCAAACATATCTATATGAACTTCGCTACCTATCTCCATATAATTTCTATGAATCAATGCATTTACTACCCCTTCAAGCACTGCACGATCCGGATAATCAGGCATTTCAATTCTGCCGTCACCTACCTTACGCCATGCTTTCTTGGAATTATTTCTGACAAAATCTGTTCCTGCCTGTAATAGCGTGACAAGACTTCCCGTATATTCCTTATCATCAAGTGCATCTACAATTCCAGATGCCTTCGTAAGTCCATTCCATCTTGTACAAAATAATCTGGAATGACGAACCGGAGATTCATCTGCCAGAAGTGCTCCTGCATTCGTCAGATTGCCTTTTTCATCAACCAGACCAAATGATTCATAATCTGTATCTTCAAATGCATTGCCTGTCCTCTGTTTATATACTGATTTTAATTTTGTGAAAGACATATTGCTAAAATCATATCTTGACTTCAGACTATCATAACTTTCACCACTTCCACGAAGTACCAATTCTCTCAACTGCGAAGGTGTCGCCGGAACACTTTCATTTCCTATACGCATAAATGCAATAAGTTGTCCATCACCTTCATAATAATATGGTGTCTGCTGCCCTTTCATAACTTCTACAACAACAAATGTCTTGTCTTTATCTTTTTCAAACGAAAGCTTAAACTCTGGTATTGGATTAATGTGTGTTTTAATTATTTCGCTGATTGCCTCTGAATCACCTTTAGCATCCGGAAGTCCAACCAACTCATCATCATTTGCCACACCAAATACCAGCTTGCCACCATAACAATTTGCAAATGCACTGATGCTCTTGCACCAGCTTTTTGGTTTCTTTGTCTCAAGTGCAACCTTTTTATCGTAATCTGTGGCTTCGCCGATTAGCTGCTTTATGTCCATAAATTCACTTCCTTTTATTTCTTCGCTCCATATGTTGCTGTGCTTTCAGCAACCTTCATGGGCGCATAATTTGCTTCTGCATATGATATTGATTTGTCTCGAAAGTTTACAACCTTTTCTTCTCCCATATCATTATTATCTGTCCAAAGTTCGCACTGTGTCATAACAGTCTGAACTGCATCTTCCATACCCTCAGGCGGATACTTATGTTTTTTCAGCAGTTTCTTTATAAGCATACGCATTTTTGCTCTTGCTGATTCTCGCTTCTGCCAGTCAATTGTTTTATTTCTTCGTAGAGTATCTGCAAGTTCTTTTGTAATTGCTATCAGTTCTTCATTTTCATAGAAATCCTTTATCGCCTGTGGCTTCGTTAATGCATCATAGAAGGCAAGCTCATCAGCAGTAAGCCCAAGCTGGTCACCTTCCTTTTTGGCTGCTGCAATCTGTTTTGCAAGATTCAGCATTTCCTCAATAACTTCTTCATTTGTCAACATACCATTAAGATACGCATTAAGCGAACGCTGCATAATTTCACTAAACTTCTCAGATTTAACTACATTAGTTCTGCGATATACTGAAACCTGTTCTGCAATCAGCTTCTTAAGAAGTTCAACTGCAAGATTCTTTTCTTTCATACTGGCAACTTCTTCAAGGAACTTCGGGTCAAACAGTGAAAATTCCTCTTTGATATCCGAGAAAAGATTGATAACTCCATCACTCTTGATACTCTGTTTTAAAAGCTCATTTATTCTTGCATTCATTTCTGGAAGAGAAATCTTCTTCCCAACTCCTGTATTAGTCAGTCTAATGACAAGAACACGCACTGATTCAAAGAATGCTGCTTCAAATCGACTTTCTTCATCAACCAAAGAAGAACAAAGAGACAATGCCTGATGCAGCATAAGTGCTTCTTTTACAAATGAGTCCTTATCATCCACTTTCTCTCTGTCCATAATAAAGTTGACTGCACCACTGATAGTTTTTGCTCTTTCAAGGTCTGTTCCACCTGTAAACTTCGAGTAATCATATCCGTGGAACATATCCCGACAAACTGAAAGCTTTTCCAAGAACTTCGGATATGCAACCTTTGCAACATCAGTATCACCATAATTCTTTTTATCACGAGAAGTATAATCATTCATTGCCCGTTTCAATGCTGAAGCAATTCCAACATAATCTACAACAAGTCCACCTTCTTTATCACGAAATACACGATTTACACGAGCTATCGCCTGCATAAGATTATGTCCGGACATTGGCTTATAGACATACATAGTTGCAAGTGAAGGAACATCAAAGCCTGTCAGCCACATATCAACAACAATTGCTATCTTCATAGGACTGTTATTATCTTTGAATTTCTTAGCAAGTTCATCCTTATGATGTTTATTGCCAATAATCTTTCTCCATTCTTCCGGATCATTATTACCGGAAGTCATAACAACTCCAACTTTCTCAGTCCATGCAGGCCGAAGTTCTAAGATACGCTTGTATATCTTCATTGCAATAGGACGAGAGTAAGCAACAATCATTGCCTTTCCTGTTAAAAGATTCTCTCTGTTATTCTCATAATGGTCAAGAATATCACAGACAAGTGAATTGATAGTATTATCATTGCCAAGAACAACTTCCATCTTACCAAGTTCACGCTTGCTTTTCTCAACTACTTCTCCATCAGCATTTTCAGCCATAATGTCATATTCACTATCAATCAACTTAAGAGTATCTTCATCAAGGTTAAGCTTGATAACCCGGCTCTCGTAATAAACAGGTCTTGTTGCTCCATCCTCAACAGCCTGTGTCATATCATAAATGTCAATATAATCACCAAATACTTCACGAGTACTGCGGTCCTTTGATGAAATAGGAGTACCAGTAAATCCGATATATGTAGCATTAGGCAACGTATTTCTGATAATTCGTGCTGTTCCAATTTTTATCTTACCAGTTTTGGCATCAACAGTTTCTGTCAGTCCATATTGTCCTCTGTGTGCTTCATCCGCCATAACTATAATGTTGTTTCGCTCCGACAATGCTTCGTGAGATTCTTCAAACTTCTGCATTGTAGTAAAGATAATACCATTTGCCTGTCTGCCGGCAAGCAAAGACTTTAAGTTTTCTCTGCTTTCAGCATGTACCGGCTCTTGTCTTAAGAATTCTTTACACTTTGCAAATTGCCCATAAAGCTGATCATCAAGATCATTTCTATCGGTGATAACAACTATCGTTGGACTATCCAATGCTTCCTGCAACAAATGTGCATAAAATACCATAGAAAGTGACTTACCACTTCCTTGTGTATGCCAAAACACACCGCCCTTACCATCCGTAACAGTAGCGTGTTTTGTGGATTCAATTGCTTTTCTGACTGCAAAATACTGGTGATATCCTGCAAGAATTTTGAATGAGTTAATACCCTCATTTGAAAAACAAATGAAGTTCTTTACAATGTCAAGCAGTCGCTCTTTCTTGAACATTCCCTCAAAGAAAGTATCAAACTGTGCAAACTGTGTATTCTCATAATCCCCATCTTTCGTTTTCCATTCCATAAAGCGATCTTCGCCTGAAGTGATTGTACCCGCTTTAGATGTCAACTGGTCGCTCATAACGCAGATAGCATTATATATAAACATAGATGGAATTTCCTGCATATAATTGCGAAGCTGTCTGTATGCTTCAGAAGCGTCCGTTTCTTCTCGAGAAGGAGATTTCAACTCAACCAATACAACCGGCAATCCATTTAAAAAGAGAATTACATCAGGACGCTTATTACTATTTTCAATGAAAGTCCACTGATTCGCTATGATAAATGAATTATTGTCATGATTTTTATAGTCAACAAGATAAACTATAGAGGAACGCTCCTCACCATCCACAAAATATCTTACCGGAATTCCATTTTGCAGATAGTCCATAAAAGCAGCATTTTTCTGCACAAGTTCTCCATTTTCAAAATTTTTAAGCTTAAATAAGGCATCCTGAATGGCGTCATCGGGCAGACCGCTGTTCAAACGATACAGAGAGTCAAGCAGAACGTCCTCATATAGTGGATTGTAAAAATCTCTTTCTATATCCGGACCATAAACATATTCATAACCTAAATCATTTCTAAACAGCTCTATAACTGAATTTTCGTAATTAGCTTCCGTAAATATAGTGGACATATGAATCACCTCTACTCTTTTTCGTATATAATTTCTTTTATACGCTTAGCTTCTTCACTATTATTATTCTTACATATCATGCGATAAAAATCCTTAACATCAACATCCTTTAAAATATATGTTACCTGATTGTTTTCAAGTGCAATTTTAAATAATTTGCATTTTTGATCTTCTGACCATTCTTTAATCTCTAACATTTGTTCAATAATCGAATGTGTATTAGCAAAATTGCTACTATCTTCAAGTTTATCAATTAGTTCTTCTTTTTTCAGTTCTTCCTCACTTTGACCTCTTGTTTCATCTAACTTTTCAGCTATACAATCAAAATGAACATCTTCTAGTATTTCATTTGTAATCGTCCTATCTATTATTTGCTGTACTAAATGTTCAAGCTTTGACCCTTCTGTGTAATCAGCCGGTGCAAAATATTTTATACGATTTTCATCAAGCATTCTAAATACCTTTGTTTTGTCTTTTGTTTCAGAATTATATACACCTATTGAATGTCCTCCATTAATATTGACAAGTTTCATACACGGAATATCTGTATCACTATCGCCAATATATACCATATTTCTAAATGGTACACGATATTGGTTAGGCTCAAAATGTGAGTTAACAGCCTGATCATTTATATCGAGGACTCCTTTTTCTATTCTGAATAAGAATTGTGTTTTATTAGTATAATTAACAACCTGAGCTGGCCATACTGCCACTCCATCCTCATCAAAATAAAACGAACTAGCATAGATTTTTTTGAACTTAGTAGCCACCTTAGTTCCTTCAATCATTTCTTTTAGCCCTGAAGAAATAATATAGTGTTCCACTATAACACCATTACGCTTACCATATTCATTAACTCGATCAAACCATGTTTCAACTCCAGGAAACAACTGTACTTTTCCACCATCTTTGTGCAATGTTTCCTTAGTAAATAGAACTTTTCCTCTTGATTTACTAGCCATCATATACATATAAGCAAGATTTTGATCCATATCATTATCCGATGCTAATTGGTTTGATTGTTTCCAAAATTCTGCTATTTCATAATCTATTGATTGTATATACCCCTGTGCCTGCATATCATCGGGAGATAACGTTTTATCAAAATCATAACAAATTGCTAAAATTGGTTGTTTCATAGGCTCATCCTTTCTTAAATGTAATACCGTAAAAGTTATAAACAATAATTTAGTGGCTTAGAGGTCAATGTCGGAGACATCTAGTTCGCCAGACATCAGCTTTGGCAATAGTGTATCACGCATTTCTGCCAGCAGAGCATTTTCGTAGGTACGAGATACAATTTCCTCAAACATTGGCTTTACAAGATAATTAAACTCTCGTATTTCATCGGTTGTTGGCGAATATATAGGCATTTTGCGTAATTCACCTAAACTGATATATTTTTGAGTGCTACCTGCAAGACATTTCTCAATATGTTGTAGTGTCTTCTCGCTTTTAAGGTAGCAGAGAAAATAATATGTGAGTTCGGGAGTATGAGAGGTTTTGAACAATGCCATATTTTTTATGGCGAAGTCAACAGCCTCATATGGAATATAAGATATTAGTCCAATAGTCCCTATCATACTCATCAAAATATCCTGTGTTTCAACAAGGCTGCGTTCGTTGATTTTATCAAAATCTGCCTTGGATATGCGGTTTGCTGAAGCTTTGTCAACACCAAATGGTAAAAGATGTTTTGAAGTAATAAGATAGTATCCCGTCGCTTGTGCTTTAGGCGAGTCGTGAGTGCCATCTCTAACATCAATAATGCTTGATAGTTCGACTGGTTCACCATTTACCTCAGAAAACATCTTATAATATACAGCCTGAGCTTGTTGCTCTAAATTATTGTTTATATGCTTAAAGCACATCAATATATAAATACAAATAAAATGCGTTAATTAGCATTTGGAAAGGAAAAATATGGTATTAGAAAATAAGCTTAATATCACAGACTCCACAGAACTAGCAAGGATGGAAGAAAAGATAAGTAAGAAAAAAGCAGTGGAGCTATTTGAAAATGGATATTTGGATAAATATAAAGCAGGATCTTTTGAGATGCTTGTGGCAATTCACAAATATTTATTTGGTGAGATATATAATTTTGCGGGAAAAGTGAGAAATGTAAATATTGCTAAAGGCAACTTCCGATTTGCTCCGGTGATGTATTTACAGGCTGCAATCGAGAATATTGAGAAGATGCCGCAATCAACATTTGATGAAATTGTTGAAAAATATGTTGAGATGAATATAGCGCATCCTTTTCGAGAGGGTAATGGGCGAAGCACCAGGATATGGCTTGATTTGATTCTGAAGAAAGAGTTGAACAAAGTTATTGATTGGAGTCTTGTAGATAAGGAAGATTATCTGTTAGCAATGGAAAGAAGTCCAATTAGAGATATTGAAATAAAATATATTTTAAAACAGGCTTTGACAGATAAAGTTAATGATAGAGAAGTTTATATGAAGGGTATAGATCATAGC
>PPYE01344298.1_pt1 | contig 11833 bp, 12 predicted proteins | sample 1559881 | NCBI WGS metagenome assembly PPYE01 (sample SAMN08240022, study PRJNA423297) | Human gut metagenome, whole genome shotgun sequencing project.
GATATATATAGACGATGGCAGAGATCAATAACAAGGTAAGTACACTGATCAGCGTCAGATATGTGACCAGTATCCGGTTCTTCCCTTCTATCGTAGCCTGGTAGTTCTTATCGATCAACGAAAGGATATCCGCACTCTGCCAACTTCTTGAGCGGGCACGAAACCGGTTCGTCTCATCCCAAGAAAAACGGATATAATGATAAGCACGCTCGATATCGCCATCTTTAAGCAATAAATCAGCCAACATCCACAAGGAAGCATGATCTGTGATAGCCGACTGAATATCTGACAAGGAAGAAAGGGCCAAATATAAATCCCGCAAAACCAAAAGCGACACCCAGCAAAAACGAAACGCGATTTTCAGAGCAAAAACGAAATGCGACCTAAAATAGTGAAGGCGATACCTTTTACAGGTTCGCCTTCTTTCTTATATTGTCGTCCGGACTATACATTCAAATTAAATTTCACCCCCTCTTCCCCTGCCAATAGATGGCGCGTCTTTTCTATATTGTTTTCATAGATATGCACATTTCCGAAATTCAATGTTATGGACTTCAACGGCAGGTCTATCTGACGTGCTATCAGATACAAGTGATAAATGTCGGCGGGAAGCCCCAAATTGGCGTCGGAACTCCTCTGGTAAGCTGACAACACAAGATACCCGTCCTCTATCTGGAATTGCACAAGGCTAAGGCATGGGGCTTGGCTGGTTTCCGCATCGGTAGAGCCAAGGAACAGGACATAGTTCTTGCTGTTGCGCTTTTCCCTGTTGATTCTGGCAATCAGTGGCGGGAGTTTCTCAAAGTAGGTCGGATAACTGTTTATAAGGGTATTTCCGCAATAATCCCACCAAGTTATCCCCATTTCCCTGTATTTTTCAATATTCCTTTCTCCCTTCATGAAAAGCCCCAGTTCGTTTTTCAGTTTCTTTCTGGCAATATTGTGTCCCTCGAATATCTCCAGCAGGTCGGGCGGGGTAAGGTGCAACCGCTCGTTCAACAGGTACAAGATGCCTCCTTTTTTGTTCTGCTGCATCCTGCCCTGTTCAAGTATCCGGCTTAAAATCCGGTGGTATTTGTTCACTTTCTCCATATTTTAAATAGTATTTAAACGATATTCAAATGGTAAAAAAGAAGTTTGAAAACTTGCATATATTATTACAAATCACTATATTTGTATATAGTTAGGCGACTTCTTTAAAGTCGGTTTTATACAGCATTATGTCTGTGTAGGAAGCGTTGTAATTCATGTGCGCGTTAAATTCCAGTTTTTCCGCACCCTTGAAAGGGTTGCCTATACTCTTATGCCGGTCAATCCAATCGCATAGCTCGACAATGGACGACTTGTTGGAGGTAAAATAAACAAACGGGGCATCGCACAAGACCGTCAGCACGTCCAAATAATCGGACAGTTTCCAATACATGTTATAAGTGCCTACTTCGGTTGATAAATAAGGGGGATCTACAAGGAACACCACCCGCGGAATATCTTTGTATTTTTCAAACAGCACCTTATAATCGCACGAGGTTATTTCGATGCCTGCCAGATAATCATCGCAAAGCGGGTAGCCGGTCTTTCTTACGTTATTGTAGAAGGTTTCCTTTTTCAGTTCTTCCAAGTTCAGGCAATATTTCATGGAGAACAGCAAAGAAGCCGAAAGGGTGATATAATCGACAAAGCCGCCCTTTTCTTCGTCTGATATGCGTGCTATGATAGTCTGCTTTATATCGTCTGGAATACGCTTGTCGCGCTTGCAATCCTTCGTCATTTCGCGTATTTCAGCCAACAACGCATTGGTACGTCCTATGTTTTCCAGCCGTTTCCTGTAATTGTCAAAATCGTTATATATAACCCTCGCACCGGGCTTTTCATGTTTGGTTATATGTGACAACAAGCCGGAACCGCCGAACAAATCGACAAAAACGGCATTATCAGGGTATTGTTTCAGCACTTCTTTGAATTTTGCCGCAAACATTCTTTTTTGCCCAACAAAGGGAAGCGGCGCAGATAAATATTCTTTCTTCATAATTCGTCTTATTTTGTTCATTGCAAAATTCGCCCGAATGAAGGAAAAGAAAGAATTTATCGGACAAATCACACTGCACCGCTTTTGCAGTCCTCCGATAAATGCCGGATTACATTATATACCTTTCGTTCACTGATAGCATATTTATCGGACAAGGTGGCTACGATATAAGTCATCTTGTTTCCGGCTTTTCTCATGCGTGAATAATCCTCGAACAAATCCACATACCGAAAATCGTCTGTCTTGACACCAATGCAGGATAACCGCCGGAGCAGTTCTTTATTGAAAGAAAGTATCTCGTATCTTGTCATAATCTCCAAAAATTAAAGTATATTTGCAGTGCCAATCTTATATACAGCGCAAATGCGCAGAACCGCGTGATATAAAAAAGCGTAGCAACGCGACAAGGGCATACGGCCCTCGGTCGTGCGTTGCTACGCAAATTATTGTATATAAGATTGGCGTCTCTATACTTTAATTCTGGCCGGGGGCCTTCTTGTGTACCTTCCCCCGAAAAGGTTAGTCTTTCTACATCTTACGAGAATACATACTTCGTTTTGTTTCCTCCGAATGTTTCCCTTTTGATGACTGTCTCAAACGGCAATTCCCCCATTTCCTTAATCTGGTCGAGAATGTTTTTCATTTCGTCCGAAGCGGTAATGAATTTGCCCTTCTGCCCGTCCAGTTCGTACTGTACGACGTAGCGACCTTCACCCTGCTTCGTCTTGATGTCCGTTTCAAAATCGATAACCGTTATCTTGCAGTTCTGCAAGTTGCCCAAGGGTGTTAAGTTGCCCTCGAAGCGTTTCTTTCCGTCAGCCGGTTTGTACGTGACGCCTAAATCTTTAAAACTTTTCATATTTGTGAGTTTAAAAAATAAATGTTTGCCGTTGCAGTGTTTCACCCATCCCCAGAAAGAGGCAAGCACAACGAATTTGCGCTTTTTGCTCTTTACCTTGTGCAAACGCCGGGCAACCCTTTTCTTGATATGCTTCCTTACCAGCACATAGTCGTGACGGATTACATAACCCAGAAAGTCGATGCCGCGAGCTTCCACAGGGAATATCTGGTAATTCGGCTTGATGGTCAAATGCAGTTTGTCCTCGACCACTTCGCGCAATTTACCGAATACATCATGCAGGGGCTCTTTGTCGGAAGCCAGAATAACAATGTCGTCACAATACCGGAAATAATACTTGACACCTAATTCGCATTTGATGTAGTGGTCCAACAGGCAAAGGTAAAAATTACCGAGCAACTGGCTGGAATGGTAGCCGATTGCCAGTCCGGGACCATAACTGCGTATGATGCGAATCAATGTCTGCATCAAAGTTTCATCCTTGATTTTCCGGCGAAGGCGTTCTATCAATACATCCTGGTCGATGGAATGGTAGAACTTTTTAAGGTCAAGTTTAAGGCAGTAGCGGGTATTTGAACGGTCTTTTAATGCTTTTCGGACACGCATCAAACCGTCATGTATGCCACGCCCAGGAAGGCTGGCATACGTGTCGCGTATCAGCATACCGCCTAAAACCTTGCCTAAGACAGCCATTATAGCATGTAAAGCGATACGGTCTTTGAAAGGCAGGGATTGGATTTCGCGAACCTTGCCGTTCTCCACGACCTCGAACTCACGAAAACCGGTCGGGGAATACTTGCCGGAGTTGATTTCCTCCGCAATGTCCGCAAGTATCCTGTCCCTGTTTCTCTTGAAATAACGGACGGTGCGGGTGCGCTTCTTGCCCCGCATAACCATTTGGAAAGCCTCCAGCAGGTTGCTTTCCTCTGTGATTTGTTCTATCAAATGACCGTACCGCTTCATCTTTTTATCGCTTTCAGAAGTCTATATGCTTCGAGTTCCGGAGAACCTACCACATAATACAACCCAATTCATCTTTTGCCAAGGGGCAAGGCTCATCTTCCTGCGGATTGGATTTGGAACACGTCCCAGCCAAGAGCCGCAATAAAAATATCTTCCTTCTGAATATGAGACGCGAACCGATATTCGTGTTCGAGTTCGAGGCATCGTTATTCGCATTCGCATACGCCACGCCGCCATTCGTATTCGACGAGTTATAGGAGCGCGCCAAAACAAGGGCAGGGAAGAATCCGCCAATATCCTGACTTTAACTGTTTTTTCTGCATGATTATTTTGCAGTTACAAAAATATGCAGTTTTAGGCAGATTTCGCCCTGACTAAAGGCAAAAACAATACAATATCATTTCTTGGTACATGTTTTGAATACATTATACATTTCTTAACATTATCGGAAAAACCGCCGAAAAATTCGACCGGCTTACGCCGGTAATTGTGTCAAAGCACTGCCAGTGCTTTGAACGCACTTACGCTCGCCGCTTCGCGGATAACGCCCCTGAAAGCGAGACGCGAACCGATACTCGTGTCCGAGTACGAGGCATCGCCATTCGCATTCGCAAACGCCACGCCGCCACTCGCAAACGACGAGTAATAGGAGCGCGCCAAAACAAGGGCACTGCCACTGTTTTGCCAATAATAGTCCGAATAATGCGTAGAATCACTACCTCCGACATTTGTCGGCACCATGTCAAAAAACGGCCCGTTTTCGGCTGCAACATTCGTTATCCAGCCGTCGGAAGTCCCGGCGTTCACATTGCGGGTCGAACCGTCCGGATCGGTGATTTTCCAAACACGGTTGTTGATTTCAACACCTTTCACCCATTCATAAATACCGCCAAAAACACCTTCCAATCCCAAGCCACAAACATATTTTGAAGTTTCATTCTTCGTATCGGCATTGCCGGTCGCGTTGCTGGAACCGGTTGTTGTGGCAGGGCTGTACGTTGCACCGCCCGCGCCTAAAACCGCCTGCAAATTGCGGTTCCCATATTTGGCATACAACATGAACGCTATTACGCAATGCTGCTGGAAGTCGATGCGCTGGTAGCCTTTGCCGCGTGCCGTTGCATAACTTTCAAATTCATTGGTAGAACGGCTTGTTGTCGGTGTCACTCCGCTCCGGCTGTACAGTTTATTGGAAGTCATATAACCTTTATAAGCGCCGACCAAAGAGCGCGGCACATGCTTGAAATTGCCGTCCACATTGTATTCGGCAAAGCGGTAGCGGAATTTGTTGTTATCCACCTTTTCCCACTTGTAATAAAACTCCGGAAAGTCCACCATGACATCGCCCTCCGTACCGTCCAGCTTCGCCGGAGAACCATCCTCATAAAAATTGCTATTGTCATTTTTCAAATAAGCGATGGAAACTTCACCCTCTGCCGTCTTTTTGCACAGGCAGCGGCGGAATTTCGACAGAATGGTTTTAAGAACGCCCGAATTGATTTCGCCGGTGATATTTTCCGGATCGCTCTTTGACTTGTCGAACGTGATGCCGGCATCCACTATTTTTTCATACTGGAACGTGACTGTCCGGCTTGTGCTGTCCGCCGTAAAAGATTGTTCCGACGGTTTCAAGTAGCCGGCAAAATCATCGACCGAAACGGTATAACCTGTGCCAGTCGGCACTTTGACGACAACCTGCGCCCCTTTGCCGGAACCCAGCACCTCACCGCCGGAAGTCTTTTTCACCGTAACGGTGCGTCCGGAACAGTCTGCGCTGTCATCGGTCGTAACGCTGACCGTTACCTTTTCACAGGAATAACTGAAGACAATTTGCCGCTCATTTCCGCCGACGGCGACAAAACTCTGTTTCGCCGGTGTCGTATAGCCGCTGACGGCTTCAACCCTAACTTCATAGCTCATGTTTACCGGTATCTTGACTTCCAACGCCTCGCCCTGCCACGTCAGCGTCTGTTCCTGTTCGGAATACTTGACCGTTACCTTTTTCCCATTCAAGTCTGTATCCGGTGAACCTTGGTTGCTGTTCAGGGTAATGACCGCCTTTTCCTGATTGGCTGAGGTACCGCCGCTTCCGGCTATGCGCCAGTCTGCCTTGTTTTCTTTGACGTCGTAAAGTTGGTAGAACACATAATCCTCTTCTTCCTCCTCATAAACGCGGCACTGCTGGCCGATGGCGAAGGCGCGCGGCTCTTCGCTGTCCTCCGGCGTGTAGGTCAGCGTGTCTTCCGTCGGGGTAGCCTCCAGTGTCGGGGTCTCGGCATACTTGCCGCTCAGGGACGACACGAGGCTTTCTATCATTTCCACTTTGTCGCCGAACGTGCCGAGCGATTCGTAGAACTCCTCCTCCGTCCCGTCATAGCCGCCCATCTGTGCGGCTTGCCATGCTGAAAGGCCATACGCCGGAAGGTCGCTGTAGCAATGCTTCCCGTCGGATAGTTTCGTTACAATCTTGCCGTCGTCGCGGCGTTCAAACAGCCATACATTCTCTACCGGGACCGTCTTGTCCGCTTTCCATTCGACTGTCGTTTTCACAATTTGCTGATAGACGTAAACGCCCGTTCCTGATTCGTTGCTCATTTCAAATATCCTTCTTTAATGATTACACATGCTTTTGTAAAATCCGTTTGTCCGGTCAGGTAAACCGCGCCGCTGTGTGCTCCGCCACCGCCGGAACCCTCGCCGGTACGTTTCCATACCGCGTTGCCTTTCGTATTGTCGTGGCATTTCCAGAACGTTTTGTTCCCGTATTCGTCCACCGTCCAGACTTCCACGCCGATGTCGTAGCCGTCATCCGTAACGGTCGGGATATGGTCAAGATAAGACGGCATTTTCTTTTCCAGCGCGGTAATCCGTTTTCCGGCTTCGGTATCGGCTTTCTTCAACAGTTCGATGGCTTCCGAAAGGGTTTTGTCCGCTTTCTCCAGTTCTTTCAACTGTTTCAAGATGTCGGTCAGCCACGTTGCCTGCAGCTTGTCGAAAAAGGTCGCCGCGCCCTTGTCTGTGATTTCGATGTAATCCGTATCTTCCGGTTTTGCCTGCACTACTTTGGCGTAATGCTTCACTGCGATGTCGCGTACCATGTCATCGGCGTATTCTCTCTGGAAGTGTTCTTCCGCCTTTACCAGATAGACCGGAAAGACTTCCACCTTTTCGACCGCCTCGAAAGGCAGCACCATGCCGCCGATGCTGACCAGTCCGGCAGCGATGCTGCCATCCGACACCACGCAACCGCAAATCACGCAGTTGCCGTATTGCGAAAAGAAGCCGTCCGCGATGCTCAGCCCTTCGCCCTGCAACTCCAACAAATCGTTTCCCGACCACTTGCGGACGCCGGGATATTGTACATGCCTTTTCATTTCCTTGTCACTATTTTATAGGTTCTGTCTGCAATCTTGTATCTCTCTATCTCTGCCCGCACCCTGTTTAAATCGACGCCTTCCGGCACATAGACGATAAAGTCCACGTCGCGGAAACTCTGCCCGCCTTCGCCCTCCAGTGCGATTTCCGGCATCGGGTCGTCGAACAGCACCCAGTGCGCCGGCTCGGAGTTCAGACCCACATCGAGGAACTGGTCTTCGTAGCTCTTTATCAGGATGCCGCCGCCGAACGTCTTGTTCAGGTGTCCCTGCAGGGAGCGGTGCTGGCTCGTGACGTGTACCTTGTAGCGGTAATAGTCGCGCCACTCGGCAAAGGATTTCCACACCCCGTCCAAGTCCGCCAGCGCCCAAAGCCAGCGCAGGCGGACGGGCTGGCGGCGGTGCGGCGCGACGTATTGCCGGATAAGTTCTTTGAAGTTCAGGATAATATTCATGGCTACATGTCATTGATTGAAACCATCTCCAGCTTGCAATCCTTCGCGTAGTTGAAATAACCGGCGTATAGGGTTGCCATCGTGTCGATGGGGATAAAACCTTCGTCCTCCGTACCCTTTCGGGAAAGGGCTACTGTTTTTGCCGTCACCACGCCGGCAACGGATGTCACCGCTTCCAGCAGCTTGTGTTCGTAAATCACGCCCCCGAACTTCTGTGCCGTCTTGAACTCCTCCAGCGAGGCAAGCACCGCGTCGCGGACGGTATCCACCGGATTGGCGGGATTATAGTAAACCTTGATGTCGTACTTCACTTCGTCCGCGTCGGTCGATATGACTTGGGATTTCGTGCCGGCAAACTTGATGGCATCCACGTAGTTTTTGAAATTCAAAAGCTGGTTGCTGGTCAGCGGCACGATCTTCCCATTTTCGTCCTCGGTGGCGACGCGGAACATGATGGTATTGTCCTCCGCCACGTTCACCGAAGCGATTTTCACCACGCGCGCCGATTCGTCCACCGTCTTGTATTCCAAAAGTCCGGTCGTTTCGTCAAATACCAGTTCATGACCCATCTGGAACTCATAGCACTTGTCGTTATACCAGGTCACCGTACCGGCGACTTCCTTTTCCGCATCTTCGTCCATTTCCTTTTTGAAAGCGTCCAACACGATTTCAAAACAGTAAATGCAGTATGCCATACAATGTACCCAAAGCCGCCATTCGGATGCGGCCGAAGTGGAAAGGCTGAAAGCTGTTTGCAGCCTCTCCGTTATGCTTTCTTCTATTTGCTGAATTGTTCTTGCCATTGCGCCTCCATATATGTTGTAATGTCACGTTCTATCTTCTTGATCACCGTCTTTTTTACAAGGCGGCTGTCATCATTGATTAGTATCCGGCTGCCGACTGCCAGCTTGATGTCCGGATAAAAGGCTCCGAGGGTACGCCCCGCTTCCACGACGGCGGAAGGCTCATTCTTTAAATCCGGGTTGTTCGCCACGATTTCGCCCATCGCTTCCGCCGTACCGTAGTATTGCAGGGCGATGTCCAGCAATATTTGTTCGTCTTTTACTTCAACCGTTTTCATAGCTTGCCTCCACGTTCATATCGTTTGAATAAGCGGCAAAGGCCACCTTTGTTACTTTCATGCCGTCGGCAGTAAACTCTTTGCGGGTGGCTCGGAGCAAGCCTTCAGGGTCGTTATCCATCATATAGTTTACCGCGCCGACGCCTGCTTCCGCTTTCTGCCGGATATGCCCCTTGTCGGAATACAGCAGGTCGCGCTGGTGCTGGTAGGTGCTTTCCGTAACCAATAAATCGCCGGTTGTCAAATCCAGGTCACCGTCCGGCTGTTGCTTGTAATCCTTCATACCTTAACCCTCCAGATAATTAGGCAAGTCGGCCTGTATGGAAGCGAACTTTGCCGAGTTGATCGGTGTGCTTGACGGGCCGTGCGGTGTCGTTACCGTAAGGGCCTGTATCGCCGTCAGCATATCGTCCAGTGTCTTTTTCAGTCCGGAACCGCCGCGCGTGATGGTCACACCGCCGACCGATGCCTTGACGGTCGTGCTTCCGGCGGTGACGGTCAGCGCGTCCGTCTCTTGCAACGCCTTCACCTTGTCATTCGTGACTTCCAATTTCTCCGCGTCCACATGAACGGTTATCTTCCCGCCTTTCTTGATGTCGATGTTATCGGTATCTATCTTTACTTCCAAATCATTGTCAGTGAATATCACTTTGTCTATTTCAGTAAACTGGCATACATACAACTCATTGCTCTTTCCGATACGGCAGACCAGTACGGTACTTTGCAGCCTCGGTATGAAGGCGAACCCCTGAAGGTCTGCATTCACCAACCCGCGAAGGCGCACATCGAAATAGTCCACCTGCCCATCGCGCCTTACGGTACAAGTAAATTCCTTTTCGTCCACTTCGGTGACGACCGCCTGAAAAACCGTATCGCCACGCTCGCCGAACTGTTCCTGGAACTTCCGGCGAAGTTCTTCCATCTCTTTGCTCATGCCTTGATACCTATTTCAATGGTGCGGCGGCCGCCACCGGTACCGAAAACCGTTTCCACGCTTTCGATGAAGTAGTCGCCGCTCCGTTCGTTATACACTTTGTCCTCGATGCTTGCCACCATGCAGGGCAAGGCATACGGCAGGAGGAATGTCTTTATCTTGCCCCGATAGCCGTCGAAACTGTAACGCTTCAGTTCTTCCTCGGCAAGGGTTTTCAGTTCCGCCGCGTCCTTCACGTCATAATAATAGAAGGTGCGCGTCTCGCCGCCATCTTCGCCCAGTTCACCTTCAATCTTCGAGCCGTCTTTGTAATAGCAGACCGCCTTTACCTTCAGCTTTACATCCTCGGCAAGCTGGTATTTCAGTTCATCGTCACTGATGACGTTTTCGCGGAGGACGTATTTCACCGTTTCGCCCTTCACGTTGTTGGCCTTCCCGACATGGAGCTTGCCGTTTATGTCGAACCAAGCCACGAGGCCGTATTCTTTTTTCAAGAGACCCAGTACCCAACTGCCGGGTTTGTTGTTGATGACGAAGTTCTTTAAGGTCAGGGGGACGATTTCGCCCAGTTCGACACCTGTTAAAACGGTGTTCAGACACTCTTTTAACGTCGTTTCCTTCTTGCTGAATACGCAGTTCAGGAAGCGCAGCCGGTAATATTCGTCCTCGCATTCGATTTCAAGCGGCACGCGGTAGTTCAGCCGCTTCACGTAGCCGACAAACTCGGTGTTGAGCGTGCCGTCGTATCCCAACTTTATCTCCACCTTGTCGCCGACCTTGACCGCCTCGGCCGTCTCGATATGCGTCGGCGGTTCTCCGGCGTGCTTCAACACAGCCGTTACCGGAACCTTGACGACGGCGGTCGCCGCCAGGTCGTACAGGCTCCGTTTTATCTTTACATCGTGGACGCTTTTAAAAGAGACCGAACCGATTTTTATTTCACAGCATAGCACAAACATATCACTCCAGTATTAATTCAAAACTCCGGTCGGTCACTAATTCCATCGTGAATACCTGCGCCGTCTCGCAACCCTTCATTTCGGCAAAGTCGATGCTTTTGATAACGACCTTGTCCTCTTCGTCCAGAAAGATGTCCGTCAGGGCACATTTGAGCGTGACCGATTCGTTGATATTATAAAGCTCGTTCAGGGCGTTAATCTGCTGGTCGGGAAAATCCACGTCCAGGCAGACACCGGCAATGCGTATTTCGTAATCATCAACCGAGATCAACTCCTTGACCGTACCCTTGCGGCCGACCATCGCCGTTTCGACGATGCTTTTCTTCCCTCGGATGGAGATGACGGCGTTCGGTATCTCGTATTCCGTCCCTTTATGCTCCAGCACCACCGGCATGAAGTACCAGCGTCCTTGGGCGTCCTTCTTGCGAAGCGTCGAACCGAAGTCGGAACTGGTCTTTTCCGAGGCTTGCTCTCCGGGGTAGGAAAATTCGCCGTCCTTGCGGTATTTGGGCGGCGTGTCGGGAATGAAACCGCCGGGGTAAGGGATGCCCTTGTACCCGATGACGTTCAGCAATATGTCGCCCAGATTGAACTGGCTGACCCGCTTGAACGTCTGCGCTACTTCTTTGACTGTGTATTTCGTTGCCATCTCTTAACCCTCGCTTAATTCTTCCAATATCTGTAATATCTCGGCACGTATCGTCTCGCTGCCCTTCCGGTCGGTGTTGGCGACGTGGATAATCACTTCGTCGCACACCTTCCCGATTTGGATGCTGCGGCCGCTGTTGCCCCCAGTCCGGCTGCCTCCGGCGGTGAACCGGTTGTTCGTCTCCCTTATGTTCTCCACGTTGTAAGCGTCGGAGATGTTCGGGGACGGGATGCTTTCCGCTTCCACTTCCGGAGCCGAAGCCAACACGATGGGAACCGCCACCGCCGCCGCAATCTTCCGGACGTTCTGCATGATGTCGGCAAGGTAGTTTGTTTCGCCGCCGTTGTAGGCTTGTGTCCGGTCGTCTGCTTTCGGCAAGGAAGGCCGCGCCATCTCGGATGCTTTGCCCAAGCCTTCCGCCTTTTCATTTGCTGCCGGACTTCCTGCTTGCGGCTTCAGCGGAACCGTTACCGGCTCCAGTTTTCGGGCAATGGCGGTGTATTCGGCTGTCTCGTTCAGATTCTGCACATTAT
>PPYE01644143.1_pt1 | contig 11830 bp, 11 predicted proteins | sample 1559881 | NCBI WGS metagenome assembly PPYE01 (sample SAMN08240022, study PRJNA423297) | Human gut metagenome, whole genome shotgun sequencing project.
GACGGTAGCTGAAAAAGAGAACGATCACGTGCTGAAGGTTGGGGTGCGGGTCGCGGAAGACGAGGCGGAGTGATCCGCCTCAAATTACCTCATAACCAATTGTTTTAATTAAAATTTAAAAAAATAAAGACCACAAAAAGACCCATACTGGTTATTGGTTTATTTAAAAGATCGCTCCTTCAACTAAGCAGCAGCAAATAGTTGAGTGTTTTGTTATCAAACTCTGGATTAATTAAACAATGAAAAAATTCTTTCTCTTACTGCTGCTAGCCTCGGCTAGCGTTACGGCTCAGACATCTAACGAATCCGTCTTGCAAAAATCTCTTAAACCTTGGCGGCCCCTCTCGATAAACGACAATGGTGGCATCATCACTATGGTCACGAACGAAGACCGTGTTACACCTCAGGTTTACGAATCCATAATTCTTATGGGGGTTTGCGTGCCTTTTCTATCACAAAATGCCCATGTCTGGTATTTAAAGAATACCAGTGAAGTGCGTGTGCTGAATCGCTTTGGGCGCAATGGATTTGCATTCGAATCCCCAAGGAAATCATGTAAAGAAGTCGCCAAATCCAAGGGGAATGATGCGGGATTGGTTATATCAACCTACACTCATAATCTTTAGAACCAGCCCCGCAAAGCGGGGCTTTTTCATATAGCAAAAGTAAGCTGATCGTTGCCGTAATGCGAGGCGGGAAACGCATCCGTGGGGATAAATCCAGGTGGCAACTTTTCACGATGACCACGCTTTGTCACCAGTTTTTCAACGCTGTTCAGGGTGGTAAATGTAATGCTGCATTCGAAGTTCTGGCACTGATGATAATGCCGAACGGTTGTGTTACTCAATGGACGACTGGTGCGCGTTTTGGCAACGGCACCGCAAATGGGACACTTGAACATGATGGCCTCCCGGCTGGGAGTTGAACTCACTGTTATTATGGCTGCTATGACTCCGTTTCTGCAATCCATTCAGGTATTTTCGCTTCAAGCTCAAGTTGCGTTTTAAATCCGCCCTCGTCGATCGTGTGCGTGGCCTTCGCAATTATCCAGTCCTGATTATTAATATCTGCTTTAAAGCCCGACACAGTGCCATGCATTTCCGGGTAAAGATCCGCACGGCCACGGGCGAGCGTCATATTAAATTCGGCAGCACCGCGTTTAAGCTGTTGCCACTTCGCCGCAGCGGCGCGTTGAGCAGCAGTTTCGCTACTGTAGGTTGTCCGCAGAACAAAAACGTTACCATCTTCACCCGCGATATAATCCCCTTCCCTTGCGCTGCTGCGTGGCTTTTTCTGGGTCTTTTTCTTGCGGGCTTTAACCGTCACTTTTTTCTTTTTGCCAAACTCCATATCCAGCCAGTACGCCTGCACGCCGGTGTATGCGTCACGGTCGGCGATGCGGAAGGAATGCCGGTCGCCACTGGAGCGGGTGATCGCAAACTCTGGTAACGCTTTGCCGTTCGCGCTGACACCGCCCCCGGGGAGAATGAACAGCAGACAGCTGTTTTTGATAGTAGCAATCGCACCCAGCAGGTCGGCCATCCTCGTCAGAAATGACATATCGCTTTCCTGGGTCTGATCAGCGTGGTCAATCTCGGTATTCATCAGTTGCTCTGAAATCACCGGCGTCATCTTGTAGCGTCGGGCAATGGCCGACACAATCCGCTCGACCGTCACGTCGTGCCAGGACACCTCGCGCTTAACGTTAAACTCGTCCCTGAAATCTGCACTGCGGGCGGTTATCTCCAGCCTGTCCGGCGGCCCCGAATGGGCGACCTCGTCAACGGTGTAAACCCCTTTGTAAACCAGTGACTCACCTTGCCATCCCAGAGACACCGACAGCTCGGCACCGCGCGGCGGTAGCTCGATCAAGCCGTCGCTGTCGTCGATAGCAATGGTCAGCTCGTCGGCCTCAAAGCCGCGGTTGTCGGTCAGCTCCAGTGAAATGATGCGCGGGTCAAGCTGAGTCAGTGCCTTACCGCCCATCAGGATGCTGAATGCTGGCACGCGTGATAACTCAGACTGATAGTCCTGGAATCGCTTCACACCTTCATCCAGCAGCGTTTTTGCCTTGTCGATAGTGCCTGTCGTCAGTGCCATATTCATTCCCCCACACCGATGGTTTCATGTGCGCGCGATACTGGCGATGGCTTTTTGTTGTGACGGAATGGTCACAACCCTGAAGGCACGACAGCGCCCTGTATCCCGGCGAAGATGACCACGAACTCACTCAACATGATGGCGGTAGAGTATGACCGACAACTTTTTCCACGGGGCGCGCGTCAAAGAAAATACCGACCTCCAGACCGCGATCAATGACATTGATTCAACGGTCATTGGTCTGGTCGCGGTAGCCGAAGACGCCGACCCTGCCACCTTTCCACTTAACACTCCGGTGCTGGTGACGCGGGTTATCAGCGTGCTCGGCAAGGCGGGTAAAACTGGCTCTCTGTATAAATCGCTGAAAGCTATTTCCGACCAGGTCAGCACCCGCGTAATTGTCGTTCGCGTTGCTGAAGCCGGAGCCGGTGAAGGCAATCCAACGCAGTCGCAGCTGATTATCGGCGGCACACAAGCTGACGGCAGTTATACGGGGATGTTTGCTTTTCTGACGGCGGAGCAGAAAACAGGCTATCGACCGCGCATTCTCGGCGTACCGGATTACGACACTGCCGAAGTTACCGCGCAGTTGCGGGTTATCGCGAAGCAGTTGCGGGCGTTCTCGTACAGCTACTGCGACGGCTGCGACACCATCGCGGAGGCGAAGACTTACCGCGAGACGTTTGCGGAGCGTGAGGGAATGCTGATCTGGCCGAACTTCATCGCCTACAATCCGGCGACCGGCGCCAATGAAGAGTTTCCCGCCGTTGCGTACGCGCTGGGTCTGCGGGCGCTGATCGACAACGAACAGGGCTGGCATAAATCACTGTCTAACGTGCCGGTGAAAAATGTTCTGGGGATTGCGAAAGACGTGTTCTGGGCGCTTCAGGCGGAAGACTCCGACGCCAACGAGCTGAACGCCAACGAGATCACCACGCTGATTAAGCGCGACGGCTTCCGTTTCTGGGGCAACCGCACAACCGACACCGAAGAATTTATTTTCGAGGTGTACACGCGAACCGCGCAGATCCTGGCAGACAGTATCGCAGAAGCGCAGTTCACCACCGTGGATACCCCGCTGACTCCCGCGAACGTGAAAGACGTGGTGAGCGGGATTAACGCCAAACTTCAGGCGCTGGTCACGGCGGGCAAGCTGATTGGCGCGGCGTGCTGGTTTGATATTGTCGATAACCCAACCGTAGGCCTGCGCCAGGGTAAAGCTATCGTGCGCTACAACTACAGCCCGGTCCCACCACTGGAAGACCTGACGATGATTCAAACATTCACCGATCAGTACTACGAATCCGCTTTTGCATCGCTCGGGGGTGAATAGTGGCTATTCCTAAAAAACTTCGATTGTTTACCGTCTTTGTGGACGGCGTGAACCATATCGGCAAAGTCCCCAGCGTGACGCTGCCAAAAGTAACCCGCAAGACCGAAGATTACCAGGGCGGTGGCATGCTCGGTTCGGTGGCGGTTGATCTGGGGCTGGATTCCGGCGCACTGGACGCATCAATGATTGTCGGCGGCGTGGTCGAAGAACTGATCCTGAAATATGGCGGCGATATCGACGAAATGCGCCTGCGCTTTGTCGGTGAGTTTTACAGCGGCGGTACCAGCTCGTTACTGGAAGTTGAGATGCGCGGACGTATCACGGAAATCGATCCGGGTGATGCGAAGCAGGGGGATGATACAAACCACACCTACGCCATCAAAAACACCTATTACAAGCTGTCAGTGGACGATAATCCGCTGCTGGAAATCGATCTGCTGAACTTTATCTACAAGCGCAACGGGGAGAATCTCTACCCGGATCGCATTATGTCGGCGCTGGGCCTCGGCAGCTGATAACCCTTTTTACTCACCTTTAAGGCGGCCTGCTGGCCGCCCGGAGAAAATGCTATGTCCGTTATTCTCAGTAAGCCGATTAAGCGCGGCGATCAGGAAATTACAACCATCACTATTAACGACAATATCAAGCAAGCTGGCTCCCTGCGCGGGCTGCGCCTGGTTGATGTGCTGAACTTCGATTTTGATGCTGTATCCACACTGCTTACGCGCATCACCACGCCTTCGCTAACCAGCTCTGACGTCGGCTCTATGGCAACCGGTGACTTCACTGCGCTCTGTGAAGAGATCACGCCTTTTTTGACGAAACCGGCGCCGTCCGTACCGAGCGAAGCGGAGACGGAGAGCGAGTAAGAGAAGCGGTATTTTCTGAGGTCGACGATCTTATCGCCGACATTGCAGTTATTTTTCACTGGCCGCCCTCCGAGATGTACGGCATGGAGCTGCGCGAGCTGATGGCCTGGCGCGAGAAGGCGGCCATCAGAAGCGGCAACCATGAACAGGAGGATGACGACGATGGATCTTAGTATTCGCGTTGCGTTCAGTGCAATTGATAAGCTTACCCGCCCGGTCAGTGCCGCCAGTAAAGCTATTGGCGGCCTTTCTGACTCCCTCAAAAAAACACAGTCTTCCATTAAAGATCTGGAAAAAAGCGCATCGTCTTTCGACAAGTTGCGCTCACAGGCCAACGACACCGCACAAAAACTGAGAAGCACTCAGCGCGCCTTTGATGGTCTTAACCAGAAGCAGCGCGAAGGCGGCCAGCTTACCGAAGCGCAGACGGCGCGGCTTGAAACGCTGCGCAACAAACTCTCACGCCTGACTGATACCTACAACAAGCAGACTACCCAACTACGCTCTGCCGGTCAGGCGGTGCGCCAGCACGGCGTTAACCTCAATGCCGGTAGCGGCGCGGTACAGTCGGCCATCCGGCGAACAGAACAATACAGCCAGGCGCTTGAGCGTGAGCGGCAGCGCCTGGCTGCGGTAACTCGCGCGCAGGCAAGCTATGAGAAGGCAAAAGAAACCGGCGCGAAACTTCGTGGCGGTGGCACGATGGCGGTGGCCGGTGCGGCGGCTGCCGGATACGCAGGCGGGCGTTTTCTTGCTCCTGCTGTTGGCTTTGATGAGGAAATGTCGCGCGTACAGGCACTGACACGGCTTGATAAAGGTGATTCTCAGCTTGCTGCACTGCGCGCGCAGGCGAAAAAGCTTGGCGCGGAAACGGCCTTCACTACCCGTGATGCTGCCAGTGGCCAGGCGTTCCTTGCGATGGCTGGCTTTACTCCGCAATCAATCCAGGCGGCCTTACCTGGCGTACTGAATATGGCGCTAGCTGGCGGGATGGAACTGGGTGAAAGTGCCGATATCGGGTCAAACATCCTTTCTCAATTTACCCTCCCCGCTGGCGAAATGAATCGTGTCAGTGACGTACTGACCGCCGCATTCACCCGCACCAACACCGATCTGCGAAGTCTGGGTGATACGATGAAGTATGCCGGGCCTGTCGCGTCAAAGCTGGGTATCAGTCTGGAGGAGGCGGCCGGGATGGCAGGCATCCTGGCCAACAACGGGCTTCGCGGTAGCGATGCTGGTACAGCTATGCGTGCTTCGCTGGCCCGCCTCGCATCTCCTACAGCCGGGGCGGCAAAGGCATTAAAACAGCTCGGCGTATCAGTATCTGATGCCGGTGGCAAAATGCGGCCAATAGAAACTATTCTTTCCGATCTCTACAAGGCGACAAAAAAATACGGACAGGTTGATCAGGTCAGCTTTTTTAAAGATATCGCAGGGGAAGAGGCTTTTGTTGGTCTGCAAACACTGGTTGCTGGCGCTGGAAGCGGGGAGTTGCAAAAGCTCGTTCGCGAACTAAAGGGCGCGGGAGGCGAAGCATCCGCCGTCGCTAAAAAAATGGCTGACAACCTGAGCGGCGATCTGAAGAACCTCGACAGCGCCTGGGAAGGATTTCGCATTCAGGTTGAAGAAACTATTGATGGGCCGCTTCGTAAATTAACGCAAGGTTTAAGCAATGCGATTACAACAGCGATTGAATGGATTAAAGCCAACCCACGTCTCGCGCAGACCCTATTGCTTGTTGCGGGCGGTGCGCTGGCGTTGACTGTCGCTGTTGGCGCGCTCTCGCTTGCTGTCGGCATTCTGATTGGCCCACTGGCCAAACTACAGCTCGGCTTCACAGTGTTAACCGGTGGTCGGGGTATTCTCGGCACAATTGCCGCATTCCGCACTCTGGGTACTGCCGCTGGCCCGGTGATGGCAAGTATGCGCGGCTGGCCCGTCGTTGTATCGGGTGTCGCATCCAGTTTCGGGAGGATCTCAGCAATACTTCCCGCTATCCGTGCAGGATTGTTAGGTGCATTTCTCGCGCCTGGTGCTGCGTTGAACTCTCTGGGTAAAAACCTTGCCATGCTGATGCTCAGACTTACCAGGCTCCCTGCATTGTGGGGGATGATTACTGGTGCGGTATCTGTGCTGGGTGGCGCACTGTCTTTCCTGTTAAGCCCAATAGGGCTGATTGGTGCAGCATTTGTCGCCGCCGGGCTGCTGATCTGGCGCTACTGGGAGCCTATCAAAGCCTTTTTCTCTGGCTTCTTTTCTGGTGTGTGGCAGGCGCTAACGCCTGTCAGAAGCGCCTTTTCTGCACTATCGCCTGTTTTCTCCGCGCTGGGTAATGGCATCAAGGCTATCTGGGAGTGGTTCAAAAACCTGCTGACCCCGATGCAGACCAGTAAAGACACGCTGGATAAGTGCGCGTCAGCGGGTGAAACCTTCGGGCGCGTGATGGGGACAGCACTTAGCGTTCTGCTCTGGCCGCTTCAACAATTAATGAATGGCGTCAGTTGGTTGCTTGAAAAGCTGGATCTTATTCCTGACGGGATTGAAAGAGCCAGGCAGCAGGCTGACAAAGCCCAGCAGGCGCTTGAGGCATCAGCGGTCGCGCTGGCCGGACATCAGCTCCCCCTCGCGCAGGGTACCGTGTCCGCAGGTACTAAGCCACCGGTTATCACTGGCGACAACGGCACGCTGAGGCGCCTGAATAACATCGCCGATAACACGAAAGCAACGGCCAACAACACGAAGAAGATCGGCCCCGGCGATATTGTCTTTAAAAACCTGCCGCGTGCGCTGGCGCTGCGTGGGCCCTATCAGGAAGCGCGGGTTATTCCGCAACCGGTGCCGCGCGTTTCTGCGGCGGCGGCTGGCGGCATTCTGTCGGTGCCGACGGCAACGCAAGGGGCGACGTCTGCTCCGGTCGCTGCCGCGTCGGGTGCCGCGCCGTTCTTCCAGTTGGTCTTTAACGACGTCGGTAAGCGCTCGGATCAGGAACTTGAAAAAATGGTTCGCAACGCGGTGCGTGATGCAATGGCCAGCACCCGCAAAACTAACCGTGGTTCATTCCGCGATCGGGAGTAAGGAGATCTTTTATGATGATGGTTTACGGAATGTTTGTTTTTACGCTGCGCACTGTGCCGTATCAGCAGTTGCGTCACGCGCAGGAGTGGCGTCACGTTAAGAATGACCGGGTTAATCAGTCAGCGGCCTGGCAGTATATCGGGCCGGGGGACGATACAATCACGCTTGACGGCGTGCTCTATCCGGAAATCACCGGCGGCCGGTGGTCGTTGTCAGTACTTGAGACAATCGGCTTTGCTGGTCGCCCGTGGCCGCTGATTGAAGGTGACGGGCAGATTTACGGGATGTACGTCATGACGCGTCTGGAGCGGGGAAAAACGGAGTTTGATCGCTATGGCAACCCCAAAAAAATTGAGTTTACGATCAGCCTCGCGCGCGCTGATGCAGATTTTCGCGAGAAGCTGCAGACTTCATCGGTCAGTGATGTACTGGATAATCTGAAGTCCGGAGCAACAAAAACTATAAACTCTGCTTATAACTCATTTCATAACATATTTTAATTTAGTTTCAAAGGGCCCTTTCACCGTAAAAAGGGCCGTTTTATTTTTTTCCAAATGCGGTGGACTTCCACTGACTAGAGATAATATCAATCAAGAATTTTTTATTCCAATTAAATTCAGGACTTAAAAATAATACCACCTCCTCTACAACATCCTTTTTATCCAAACCTTTCCCTACAATCTCTGTAATACCTTCTTCAAATTTACCTTTTACTTTCATCAATAAATCACATGTCTCCTCAGAAATGCCCAAATATGATTTTTCATCAGAAACCATGAATGTATCAAAACGTTTACTCTCAGAGCTTAAAAAACCATTAAACTGTAATATTATCTGCGGAAGTGCAATTTTAAAGAAGACACGATCAGCGTTATGCAGGTTATAATAAACAACTTGCAATTGTTCACAAACAAACTCACATATGTATTCACTAGCGTTATCGACTACGCCCAGCCCGTCAATAAATACCTCCACCTCTTTTTTTAAATTATATTTTTGTATGCAATCAATTAACTCACCAATCCTTCTATTACAATCCTCACGCACATCAAAAATATTTTTTGTATTATAAATGCAATCATACAAACCAGATTTCAGGTTGGAGATTCTCAAGTCATTCGGAGCTGAATGGCATAATGGATCAATATCCAATCTTTTAAAATAATCTTTATTTATTTCCACACCACCAATATGGACCATGAAATTAAATGTTGAGAATAGCGACACCCATACCTTAGCCGTTTTTTTCTTCGCTGAAATAATAAAAAGAAACGTATGACCGAACTCATATTCTTTTTCACCCGCCACATCTGCATATTTTCTACCGTCCCACTCTGCAACGGGGCTATTAGAATCCGGCGATAACAATGCTGGTATAACATTAGAATAATCAATGGAGCTTATTACATCTTGGCAATAATTCACGATAGCATTCAATGCCAAATAAGAAATGGAATGTAAGGTCATCTCATCAAAAGATACATGCGCGGAAATAGGACTTGTATGTAACACCCTCCTGGCCTCACTTTTTTCTATTACCTCTATCCTATACCCACTTTTTTCTTGTTCCGATTTCCATGTTTGAAAATGTTCAACACTTGAAAATGGCAGAGTAAATTTTTCTCCTACTTTAAGATCATTAGACTCTGACAAAGACGGTGGGATATCTGATACACACTCTCTCTTAAGTCTATATCTGTAACCATTAACACCCTGTTGAATACTTGGCTTCCTAGTTTCTTCCCGATCAGGCCTTACATCTAGCAATGAATTAAACAATGAGAAATTCCCATTTATAACACCAACAAAAAAACCAAGTTTTTGATTATGATAATGACAATAGAGTTTATTATTTGTACGTCTTCCACCTAACGCAGCGGGAAAAACATGTTCTCCAGACTTCGCTTGATTATCACATAAGAGACACACGCCCTTGCGATAGTATTTCTTATTCATGCCGCCCCCTTTTTTTGAGTTTAAAGAAGATAATAGAATATCTATAATCTTCCATTATATCACCCGAAATTTATTATTTAACTCGGGACCAGCACATCAGCAGGATGTGTTCTTCCACCACGCTAAACGCTTTGCCTTCCCCCAGATTATCGGTTTTGCCGCTGGTCGTGTGTTTGTGGGCGGGATTGTCAACAACATGGTTGTGATCGTCAACTTCACTGGTGTAATTGCAGGTGCGGTGGCTGTCGTTATCCGAGCCGACAACATAGTCCCCGTCCCATGCCTCACCTGGCGCCGCCATCCCTCCCTGATGTTTGTGCTTGCCCGCTCCCCTGGTTGTCAGCTCATGTGCAGGTAACTCGCTGGTTTCGCCGCTGACGTTAATCTGCACAGCGGGCAGGTTAACCTGCTGGAGCGTGACGGTATCGCTGCCGCCGGTTGTACCGACGTTCGCACCACTGGCCTTACCGATGCGGATAGTCCTGTCTTCTCCGGTATAAACCCATTCAGTCCACGGGTAGCGCTCGTTGGGATTCACATTCTGCGCATAAAACTTCACGGTGCCGACGGGGTTATCCAGATCCCAGGCGGCGCGGATGGCCGCCGCAACAGCCAGCTTTACCGCTAGCGGGGTAGCGGCTTTATTCTGATCATTGCTGTCAATGGCATTGCTAAGTCGGGTAAACCCCTTTTCATCCAGTGTGGCATCCGGGTGATCTCGTGAGCTTGTATGCTCGCTCAGCTGTTCATCGGTATAATCTTTTATCTCATTACCCGCGTTAATTACATCTTCGACTGTCGCCAGCACAATTCCCGGATCAACAACCAGCTCGATGGCTTCGGTACTGCTGACCGCCAGCCAGATGCGGAGAATGGTAAAGCGCCCTGAACCTTCTGCCAGAGCGGGTTTATAGGTTTCCGGGACGTTGGCAACCGCCATGCACACACCGGCATCATTAAACAGCGCGGCCTCTCGGATAGTAAAGCCGCCCACCTCAGGTGGGATGACCATTTCGGCAATAATGATGTTTTCGGTATCGGATAGTTTCAGGCTGTTCAGCTGAGTCCGGAATAATTCATTGACCAGTGCAGTCTGCTCATCGTCGGGAATTGTCGCGCTACCACCGCCATCACCGACAGACATTTGAGAAAATACAACCTTATCCCCGTTAACGATGGCAGCCGCAATTTTTTCCCTGCCCGCTGCCGTTATCACTGATTTAAAAACTTTGCTCATTGTGATCGATTCCTTGCCATCTGGCCGTTATCAGGTATTCAGGTTGTCGCTTGTTGTTTCTCTGGATTTATCGACCAGAACATACCCTTCACTTTCTGGCTGAGACGACAGATACGAAACCAGCGCGGCCATTGCGTATTCAAAATACTCATCGTCAGGCCAGTCACCAGAAATGATGCTGTTGATATCGGTTGTGGAGATGGCGTAAACGCCGTCCTCCTCTTTGCTGATGTAATACATGGTCATATGAAAAATCCTACTGGTAGCCTATGGTCGGATGACTGTCGAGATTTGCCCACACCGGTAATTTGACGTAAAAAGTGCCAACGCCGCCGGTGAACAGGAAACCGAGATACGAGTAATTTCCGCCGACCAGCTGGACTGCCAGCGGTCTGGTTCCCATATAGTCATTTGCGGTGATGGAAATCGTGGAGTTTGCCAGAGATGCCAGAATGTCCTGAGAGATGCTCTGGTTAACACCGTACAGATTCTCAGTTTCCGTTACGGTGCCTGGTGCAGCAGTTACCGTTCTTGTAACGCTGGCAATGGTTCTGGCGATAGCCGATACGTTTAGCGCCCCGGTCAAAGCCGCAGCTTTTACCGAGCAAAAACCGTGAACATGCTTCGTTCCACGCTCCGGTGTTATTTGTCGGCTGAACAGCAACTGCACTGTATCGGTCGGCGATGCCAGCGTGATTTTAATCGGGATGACCCCGTCACTGTCTGCGTCAGCAGCGCCGCCATACACGCAGGATGCGCCGCCTGATTTTATGCACCAGAAATCACCCGTAGCCCGAGACGTGGGGACGTTCTCATTTTCGGTTCCGGAAAACAGCAGCTTGTCGTTAATTCGATAACCGTATGCTCCATCGTATGACGGAAGGAACCGGTATGTCTGGCCACTGCCCGGATACTTAATAATGAGACGCGCCAGGTTGGCCGGGTTATAACCTTTCCAGGTCGGGTATGCGCCGTTAACATATGGAGCGCGGCAGAAGATATTGCAGTTGTCCAGCTCCAGAATCGTCCTGATGGTTGTCCCGAACACAATATCTCTGACGCCACCATATGTATCGTTGGTGGATTTATTGGGATAGATTTTCGCCCCGCGAATTTTGACGTTATTTTCCCCGTCATTTGTTGTTCGTGTCGGACAGTTAAGGATTAATCCGCTGTTGCCCTCGATGTGGCCGTTAATGTAATTCACTTCCCCGAGGTTGGTCGGGCTGCAATGGAATACATCCCCGCCGTTGTAGT
>PPYE01338718.1_pt1 | contig 11829 bp, 5 predicted proteins | sample 1559881 | NCBI WGS metagenome assembly PPYE01 (sample SAMN08240022, study PRJNA423297) | Human gut metagenome, whole genome shotgun sequencing project.
CCGTAGCCGATACGTCCAGAAATGTGAATATATGGAATGACTTTAGTGTTTATTCAGGGATACTGAAAGCATATCATTCTGAAACGGGATACAAGGATGTATTGTTTAAATACGGCAGTCTGATAGCTGTACACAGTGCTCCGACTACTGAAGATGGCGCAAATTTCGCTCCACCTGCCGATGCCGAAACATTGAACGATATACTCTGGTATCCCAGTTTATACAATCCCTTAATTATCAAAAGATGGAGTGATGTCCCTTACCTGACGGACGGTGAAATATCCACAGATAACACCTCTGAACAGGTTAAACAGGGCTTGGGAGATCCATGCAAACTTGCCGGTCTTTCCGAAACTCAAATCAGAGATATGGGAATCATAGACAACGGGCAGTGGCACATGGCTACCCCTGAAGAATACAATCATATAATAGCGGCATCAAATAATGAAACAAGTTCATACGGATACTTTTCGTACCACTGGCTGCTATTGCCTCACAACCGATACAGAGACGAATCCGGTGTGTCGTGTGGAAACGGTACTACCGGATGCTACTGGGCTAATAATGCCTCTATATTTGATTTTTCAGGTACTCCGATGGTGACTGCAAGCCTTCAATCCGGTAAGGACAGACAAAACGGATATATGGTTCGTTGCGTCCGCAACGAGATACCGGAAAGTCGGATAGGAGTAGGAATTATTGTTTCTCCCTCATATCAGGGGACCGAAGCCAGTGGAAACTCTTATTTTGGTATTAGTTCGAATATTCCTTATTGGACGGCTACACTTGTGACATCAGGATCGGATATGGGAACGGCAACTCCCGAAGATTTCTCATTTGAGCTTGGGGACAATACCGTACATACGACACACGGTAGCAATACCCAAAATATTCATGTATACGTCAAACGTAAAGAAAGTACTTCATCCCGTTCGTTTAGGGTAAGGGTGGAAGGTACCGGACTGGACGGACAGACAAAGAGTACACTACTCACAATTGCGCAAGCCGGGTATCAATTACGTGCCAGTTCTGAATTAAGTACTATGGGCGTTTTACCTCAAAAGGGAGGCACTTATGATCTAAATATCAATCTTAGCCCTACGGACGTCCCCATACCTGCGGGAAAATTATATGTACAAGTTGTTTACAACGGTGGACAAATAAGTATCAGTGATAAAGTGGAGACTGTATCGAATACGTATAGCTATCCTATCTCAATAACAATCCCAGCAAACGAAAGTCCGAGTCTCATCGGCCTCACGGCTTATATCATTTTAATGAGAAATGCCGGAGCAGATATTACTCTTAGTAGTCTGTCTATTAATCAGAATGGTACCAAATAAGAACAAGGATGAATAATATGATGATAAACAGATATGATATGAGAATAAAAACCAATTATAAAAAGTGTATCAGGACAGTTTGCATTGCTTTGTTTTCACTGGCATTTACAGGTTGTACAAAAGACGACCTGAATGAGTTCGGTCCGGGAAATGCTACGGGAAAAGTGGTTATGGTCAGTTTGAATGTCAGTCTTCCGCCTATTGAAGAAACAACACCAACAGGTAGATATCCTACTGTAAAGCCGTTCTTTAAAAATGAAAATAACTCTGATTCATCCTTCACGGTCGTATTGGAACAAGAACAACGTACGGCAGCGACCAGAGTATCCGATGGCACAACAAAGTTGCACAATCTCTGGCTTTTCCAGTTCAATGAGAATGGTTCCATTAATGGAAATCCCCATAAGTTGAGCGATACGGCAACGGCTATTAATGATATGGTGACAATAGATGTCCCCCTTGTAGTAGCAGAGAAGCAGACTTTATTTCTGTTGGTACTGGGACCTAAATTTGATTATGACATGAGTGGAGTGAAAACTCTTAATGACCTTAAAAATTGGGGCTTTGAATATCTGACTAATGTAGAAGGACATACGGAGTCACTTATTACCGCTGAAGATGAAGTGCCTTTTGCCGGGGAAGTGTCTGGTGTTACTGTTGTAAACATCGACGGAGGTAACCGTGGTTTGGTAGAATATAACAAACCTGCCGGCTTTGTGGGAGGCATTGAAATCAGGAAGCTAATGGCACGTATTACATTCCGCTATAAACTCGAAGTGGAAAATTACAAATTGCAGGGTCTGAAATTGCTGAATGTCAATAGTACAGTGCGGCTTACCAATCCCGAAAAGAATACCGATACGGATACTTATGTCACGCTTGAGATAGATAAATTTGGTGACCCCGATCCCAATGGCTTCTATTCGGTAACGTGGTATATTGCGCAGAATTGTCAAGGGACGGTAGCAAGCATAGCAAGTGAAAACCAACGCTACTACAAAGTGGTCAATGGGGTATCATCGGGTAGTGCACCGGTACTGGGTATGCAGATAGAGGCATGGGCGTATTCTACCTCAACATCGGCAACAGGCAAATATGCGATTTACCAAATGTATATTGGTAGTAATAATACTAATAACTTCGATGTGGAACCCAACCATTTTTATAATTTGCGCACAACTATTAATACAGACATAAATTCGGCGAAAAACGACGAACGAATCAGGACATACTCTGCTAGCCAGTATGTGGAGTTTCACGCCAGTAAGAACGTAAGCGTCATTGGAGGCAAATTCGATACTAAATACAATGCTTCTAGTGAAAAATATGATCTGGATGCAGCTTATGAGGTCCGGCCGATAGTTATCCAGACTCAAGGACGGATGGTGGAAGTGGGTGTATATACTGATGAAAGCTGTACCCAACATCCCACACAGAGTTGGCTCCGCCTGTCTTCTTCTTCCAATTACACAGATGCGTATAATAATACTAAAGAACCTCTGGATACATATATCAAGGCCAGCACCATACTTCCTACTCAATTGAAGTTTTATCTATATAATGATGAATATATTGATGACGGGAAGGGGAACTTGCTTGATCCCGGTGCAGATGCTACGGGAGGAAAACGATCCCTATATATTAAAATAACTACTACAACTAATGGCGATGCGGGAGAAGCACTACAAACTTCACATACATTCCGTTTAGACCAGCGGGCGGCAATTTACCTTGGACGTTTAGGAGGAGAGAAAGACGGGGATGGAAACTACACTATGGGGTTAGTATACACTAGAATGTCTTTACGAACTACATCTAGTTTATTGGCAGATGTAAAGCCGGGAACGACGAGAACTGGCTATGCGAATATCAAAACGGCAGAACTATCCTATGCAACAGACAATATGGATAATGGTAAAACGGCAACCCGGCATTTAGCGGAAAATACTTACAATCAAAATTGGGTTGACGCCTATGTCCCGATTCCACAGAAAGATGCGTCCGAACATGTGTTATTATATCAATATCAATACCCTGCCAGTACTTTTAGCGCAAGGGCGTGTTATGACAGAAACAGAGACGAAAACGGGAACGGGATAATTGATGAAAAAGAATTCAAATGGTATCTTCCTGCGTCAAACCAGTTATTAGGGCTTTGTGTAGCTGCTCTACCGGGACTTGGAGGTGGAGGCTCGACAACAGAGTATATATCACTACCACCCTATAATTATTATTATTTCATAAGTGCTTCCGATGGTAAGTTTGGGAATTCAGACAGAACTACCGGATCAGATAGATGTGTCAGGAATGTGTCTCTTCCTTCTTATGTTCCATATTGAACATAAGAATTTAACAATATAAATTGAAAAGAAGTATGAATATATTTAGATTAACAGTCATAAAATTTTATATATTATTTTTTATTCCACTAAAAGTATATTCTCAATCGACAGAGATATATGCGGATTCAAAAGGGAATAAATATGCGGCAATCAATTATGAAGGAATGGTGAAATACAAGATGGAGGACCGGAGCAAAAACACCAACTTTCGTAGCTATATTCAGTTGTATAAATACATTTCGGGTAGTCTGACCGAAGCTGAAAAAGATGAAAGCGGCAATGATGTCTATGTATACCGAACGACACGGCATACAGAGAGGCAAACAGAAGGAGGATGTGACTGGAAGGTATCCGGTTATTTTATCGTTTCGCCTGATATTGTAAATAGCGAAGGAGAGGCAGGTGCACAAACAATGGATTGGGCTACGGCAAACGGATATCTTACTGCTGCCAATACCAATATTTATTCGACTCCTAGTTTTGCAGTTGCCAAGGGATGTGCCGCATATCGTGGGAAAGAGGGGCTGGATGAACCGGGAACCTGGCGGGTACCTACGCGTGGGGAGTGTGCATTGATTTTACTTTTTTATAAAAAAATGGAGGAGACTAAGGCAACAACCGGTTTTCAGCCATTCGCTCTTTCCACAATAGGGGCCACTTATTATTGGTCTGCAACAGAGAAAGGAGGAGATTCAAAAGATGTATGGTCAATGCGATTCTATCCTGATAATCAAATAACAGGATATGGGCTAAATACAGGCTATTACGATAAACAGAAGAAGTCTTATTATCTCCGCTGTATCCGGGATATTCCATTAAAATGAGTTACGAACAAAATCATCATCAGTTTATATACACACTTATTAGCGCCAATCTATACCTTGTGTCTTCAGTAAATGACAGAATGTTGATAGAATGTGGTGATATTCATAAATATTCGGACGATAAAGTGTATACAACCATTCCTGATATTGATGAAGGTGAATATTTTCTGGCACTGATGATTCTGATGAAAGATAAAGAAAGTTTCTTATATATCTTTCCCATATCTTTGATTGTACAATTTACTTAATCAAAATGTCACGATTAACATATGTATATATAGAAGCAAGAAATAAAGACAAACAGCATAATAGCATAAATTGCAGTCAATGAAAGATAATAAGCCATATAGGCAAAATAAAGTATTTGATAATATATCAGAAACAGAAGAGTTTAATGTCTATACTAAAATAGACGATTTACCGCTTAATGAAACTCCTGCGTATCTTGAAGAAGGGATAAACGGGATATGTACGGGAGGCAGTGCGCTTTTCAATGTTTTTGGTAATAAACGACGGATTGTTCCCAATGATCTGGTTGTTATTTTTCCTTTCCAGTTGGCTGCTGTCACAGAGATTAGCGATGACTTTTCAATGACTTTTCTCAAAGTATCCAAAAACTTGTTTATGGATACGATAAGCGGAGTATGTATACCTACTCTTGATTTTTTCTTTTATATGCGGAAAAATTTCAGCACTCCGCTATGCAATGAAGAATGTCAACGCTTCATTCACTTTTGTCATATACTGATTTATCGTATCAACTTGCCTCGGAACTTATTCAGACGGGAGTCTATTATGCAACTTTTACGTGTTTTCTATTGGGATATCTATGTGGCTTATAAAAGAAATCCGAAAGCTGCCGAATTAGTAAAATATACCCGTAAGGAAAAACTTTTATTCGACTTCTTTTGTTTGGTGATCGAATTTCATACCGTAAGCCGGGATGTTGCGTTTTATGCACAAAAGATGTGCGTGTCCGCTAAACACCTTACAATGGTAATTACGGATATGAGCGGCCGTTCGGCAAAAGACTGGATTATAGAATATTCCATTCTTGAGATAAAGGCTCTTCTACGGGATTCGGACCTTGAAATAAAAGAAGTGGCATCACGTACAAACTTCCAGTCGAATTCCGTTATGACAAGGTTCTTTCGCGAACATACCGGCATGACACCGTCTGATTATAGAGAAAGAATTTTTATTCAGATAGATGGATCATGATTTATAGTTAGTTAAGTAATATACGAAATACTGCCTGTGAAGGTCGTCTATTGTTTGTTTTGTTTGTGTGGTGCACCTTCTTCCGAGAGTAGGAAAGGAGGTGCACCTTTTTTTGATTAAAGTTGTTATATTCCTGATCTCATAAGCTAATAGTGAGTACAAAACAGAGTGATTTTCGTCTTTTTTATTGTAAAAATATAGATTGGAATGAAAAATCGACTGAAACAACGAATATTTGCACTTTCTCTATTAGCATGGACAGCCGTATGCCCTGCCGATGCACAGCAAACACGCTCACTTCGCGATCAATTTCTAAACCCTTCCGATGAAGCAAAACCCTGGACCTTTTGGTATTGGATGTATGGTGCCGTGTCTAAAGAAGGCATTACAGCCGATTTGGAGGCAATGAAACATGCCGGATTGGGAGGTACTTACCTGATGCCGATTAAAGGTATCCACGAAGGCGCCCAATACGATGGCAAGGCGCAGCAGCTAACTCCCGAATGGTGGGAGATGGTACGTTTCAGTATGGAAGAATCAGATCGTTTGGGGCTGAAATTGGGAATGCACATTTGTGATGGTTTCGCATTGGCGGGAGGTCCCTGGATTACTCCCGAAGAATCTATGCAGAAAGTGGTTTGGAGCGATACGATTGTAAACGGAGGCAAGCTGATGGCTATCCGCTTGCCACAACCGGAGGCTTATGAAAACTACTATGAAGACATCGCATTATTCGCTTTGCCGGTAGAAGGCGCAGCGGACGAAATGCAGGCAAAAATTACCTGTGTCAATCTAGCCACAACAGGAAATGTAAAAGCTGCTCAAACAGTGAATATGGATGCGGCAGGAGTGATCCGTTCTTCGTATCCTTGTTATATCCAGTATGAATACGAACAACCCTTCACTTGTCGGAATATTGAAATCGTTTTAAATGGTAATAATTATCAGGCACACCGCTTGAAAGTAATGGCCAGTGATGACGGAGTGAATTATCGTTTGGTTAAGCAGTTGGTTCCTGCCCGTCAGGGATGGCAGAATACGGATGAGAATTCAACTCATAGTATTCCTCCGACTACCGCCCGTTTCTTCCGTTTCTACTGGACTCCTGAAGGAAGCGAACCGGGAAGTGAAGATATGGATGCTGCCAAATGGAAGCCCAATCTGAAAATAAAAGAATTACGCCTGCATCGGGAAGCCCGTCTGAACCAGTGGGAAGGAAAAGCCGGACTGGTATGGCGTGTTGCTCAAGCTACCAAAGAAGAGGAAGTTGGGAAACAGGACTGCTATTCACTTTCACAAGTCATCAATCTGACAGAGCAATATACTAGTCATTCGAATGGAAAAACATTGACCGCCACTCTCCCCAAAGGAAAATGGAAATTACTCCGCATGGGACATACAGCTACCGGACATACCAATGCCACAGCGGGAGGCGGAAAAGGATTGGAATGTGATAAGTTTAACCCAAAAACGGTACAGAAGCAATTCGATAACTGGTTTGCGCAGGCATTTGCAAAGACCAATCCCGAAGTAGCTCGTCGCGTACTGAAATATATGCATGTCGACAGTTGGGAATGTGGCAGCCAAAACTGGAATAAACGTTTCGCTATTGAATTTCAGAAACGTCGTGGCTACGATTTGATGCCTTATCTACCTCTATTGGCAGGTATTCCGATGGAAAGTGTCGAACAAAGTGAAAAGATTCTGCGAGACGTACGTACTACCATATCAGAACTCGTCGTAGATGTGTTTTATCAGGTATTGGCGGACTGTGCGAGAGAATATGATTGCCAGTTTTCGGCAGAATGTGTAGCTCCGACGATGGTAAGCGATGGTCTATTACATTATCAAAAAGTAGATCTTCCGATGGGTGAATTTTGGTTGAACAGTCCTACACATGACAAACCGAATGATATGCTCGACGCTATTAGCGGAGCACATATCTACGGAAAGAATATTATTCAGGCTGAAGGGTTCACGGAAGTGCGTGGCACGTGGGATGAATACCCCGGAATGTTGAAAGCCTTGTTGGATCGTAATTACGCATTAGGAATCAATCGTCTTTTCTACCATGTATATGTACATAATCCCTGGCTGGACCGCAAGCCCGGCATGACATTGGATGGCATCGGACTATTCTTCCAACGGGATCAGACCTGGTGGGATAAAGGCGCAAAAGCCTTTTCCGAATATGCTACCCGTTGCCAGTCGTTATTGCAATATGGGCATCCGGTAACAGACATCGCAGTCTTTACAGGCGAAGAAGTGCCGAGGCGTTCGATATTACCGGAACGATTGGTTCCCTCTCTACCGGGAATCTTCGGTGCAGAACGAGTGGAAAGTGAACGCATCCGTCTGGCTAATGAGGGACAGCCTTTACGTGTACGTCCGGTAGGTGTTACTCATTCAGCTAACATGGCTGATCCGGAGAAATGGGTGAATCCGCTTCGTGGATATGCATACGATAGTTTTAATAAAGATGCATTACTTCGTTTGGCGAAAGCCGAAAACGGACGAATAACGTTGCCGGGTGGAGCAAGTTATAAAGTGTTGATACTGCCTCTTGCGCGTCCAATGAATCCCGAACCTGTATTGTCATCGGAAGTGCAGAAGAAAATCAATGAACTAAAAGAAGCTGGCATTTTTGTACCTTCTTTACCTTATACAGAAGAAGATTTTTCCGTGTATGGCTTGGAACGTGACATGATCGTGCCGGAAGATATTGCCTGGACGCATCGTCGTGGCGAACTTGGCGAACTCTATTTCGTAGCCAACCAAAAGGACGAAACACGCACGTTTACTGCAAGTATGCGTATTAACGGTAAGAAACCGGAATGTTGGAATCCGGTGACGGGTGAGATGAATATTCATCCTTCCTATCGTATCAACGGAAACCGGACAGAAGTTACTCTCACATTGGCTCCTAATGAGTCCGTATTCATCGTATATCCTGCGGAGGGAGTACATGAAGGCTATGGAGAGTCCTCTCTCCAACTGCAAAAGGAGAAAAAAGATATCGCCAGAGCCTCTTTAAACATAGCTTTGGAAGCAAAGGAATATACTATAACTTTTGCAGCTAACAGAAAAACGCTCACACGACAAGAACTCTTCGACTGGAGCCAAGAATCGGACGAACAGATACGTTACTATTCGGGGACAGCGACTTATAAGACCACTTTCCGCTGGAAAAATAAACCGAATAAAGACCAACAGATTTATCTGAATCTGGGAACAGTTTATAATTTGGCAACTGTTCGTGTGAATGGCGTAGATTGTGGCACAATCTGGACTGCTCCTTATCGTGCAAATATTACAGGTGCCCTGAAAAAAGGAACTAATGAGCTTGAAATAGAGGTTACAAATACTTGGGCGAATGCACTGACAGGAGTTGATGAAGGAAAAGCGCCGTTTGATGGCATTTGGACTAATGCAAAATATCGCAGGGCAGAGAAAACGTTGCTTCCGGCAGGATTACTCGGACCTTTGAGTTTTTCTATCACAGAATAAAATAGATTTTTAAGGCACGGATTACGCGGATTACACGGTTTATGAGAATCGTATTACATAAAGTAACAGCGCAATCCATGTAATCCGTGCCCAATTCATTATAATATAGCTAAAGTATGAAAAGTTCAATTATTAAAACAGGTACAATGTTGGCAGGTTTTCTGCTTGCTGCCTGCCTGTCAACACACGCAGAAGTAAAGCTACCGGCTATTTTTTCTGATGGCATGATGATGCAGCAACAGACCAATGCAAACCTTTGGGGGACGGCGACTCCTCATAAAAAAGTAACAGTGACTACTAGTTGGAATGGAAAACAATATGCAGCAACAGCAGATAAAAATGGGGCATGGAAACTGACAGTAGCTACTCCCGAAGCGGGAGGCCCTTATACTGTGACTTTTGATGATGGAACCCAAAAGACACTGAATAATATTCTGATAGGCGAGCTTTGGCTTTGTTCTGGACAAAGTAATATGGAAATGCCGATGAAAGGCTTCAAAAACCAACCGGTAGAAAATGCCAATATGGACATTCTTCACAGCAAGAATCCGCAAATCCGTCTGTTTACGGTGAAACGTACTTCTACATTCACTCCGCAGAATGACGTTATCGGTTCGTGGAAAGAAGCAACCCCGGCCAGTGTCCGTGATTTCAGCGCAACAGCCTATTATTTCGGGAGACTGGTAAATGAAATATTAGATGTTCCGGTTGGGTTGGTTGTAGCAGCCTGGGGTGGTTCCGCCTGTGAAGCATGGATGACAGCGGACTGGCTGAAAGCCTTCCCGGAAGCGAAGATTCCTCAAACGGAAGCCGACATAAAATCTAAAAACCGTACTCCGACCGTGCTTTATAACGGTATGTTGCATCCGTTAATCGGTATGACAATGAAAGGAGTGATTTGGTATCAGGGCGAAGATAACTGGAATCGTGCCCATACGTATGCTGATATGTTTACCCGATTGATTAACGGTTGGCGTGCCGAATGGAAACAGGGTGATTTTCCCTTTTATTATTGCCAGATAGCTCCGTATGATTACGGGATTATTACCGAAAAAGGAAAGGAAGTGATAAATTCGGCATATCTCCGGGAGGCACAGGCAAAAGTTGAACATCGTGTAGCTAACAGCGGTATGGCTGTATTACTGGATGCAGGAATGGAAAAAGGTATTCATCCCGCAAAGAAACAGATTGCAGGCGAACGTCTGGCTCTTCTGGCTTTAACTAAAACGTATGGAGTGGAAGGTGTAAATGGCGAAAGTCCTTATTATAAAAGCATTGAAATAAAGAACGACACCGTAGTTGTCAGCTTCGAACGTGCCAATATGTGGATCAGCGGCAAGAACTGTTTCGAATCGAAAAACTTTCAGGTAGCCGGCGAAGATAAAGTTTTTTATCCGGCCAAAGCATGGATAGAACGTAGTAAGATGCTGGTGAAAAGCGATAAAGTACCGCACCCGGTAGCTGTTCGATATTGTTTTGAAAACTATGTGGAAGGAGATGTATATTGCGACGGATTGCCTTTAGGGTCTTTTCGTTCGGATGATTGGTAATAGCAAATAGACAAGGTAAAATATGAAAAATATATGAAGAGATTTTATCTGATTATAACCATACTGTTTGTTGGCGTGTCGGCTCTTTGGAGTCAGCATGCCAATGTCATTTGGAATACTCCCAGTCGTAATTCTTCTGAATCTATGCCCTGTGGCGGTGGAGATATTGGGATGAATATATGGGTAGAAGACGGTGATGTTATGTTCTATGTGAGCCGTAGCGGTACATTCGACGAAAACAACTGCCAGTTAAAGCAAGGGCGTGTACGTCTCCGCCTGTCGCCCAATCCTTTCAAAGACGCTAAAGATTTTCGTCAGGAGTTGAAGCTGAAAGACGGATATGTAGAAATCGCGGCGGGAAACACGCAGATACAATTTTGGGTAGATGTTTTTCATCCGATTATACATGTAGAGGTAACAAATGCACAACCGTTGCAGACTGAAGTCTTTTATGAAAATTGGCGCTATCAGGAACGGCCTGTCAGAAAAGGAGAGGGGCAACAGTGTTCCTACAAATGGGCTCCCCCGAAAGGTACTGTGACGGAGTCCGACTGTGTTTCCGTAAATACAAATCAACTTCTGTTCTATCATCGCAATCCCGAACAGACCGTTTTTGATGTAGTTGTTACAGACCAGACAGAGACAATAGAAGAGTGGGAGCAGGGAATACAAATAGCTTTGCATAGAATAGCCCCCAAAGGCAAAGTTTCATCGAAGACTATCATACAGGATAAAAAACAGACCCGTTCGTGGTGGAATTCCTTTTGGCAACGCAGTTTTATCGAAGCAGATGGTGAAGCCAAAGAAATAACTAGAAACTACACCCTTTTCCGTTATATGCTGGGATGTAATGCTTATGGCAGCGTACCGACTAAATTCAATGGTGGACTATTTACCTTTGATCCTTGCCATGTCGATGAAAAACAATCTTTTACCCCTGACTACCGGAAATGGGGAGGTGGTACGATGACTGCACAGAATCAACGTTTAGTATACTGGCCGATGCTGAAAAGCGGAGACTTTGATATGATGCCTTCCCAGT
>PPYE01257772.1_pt1 | contig 11826 bp, 8 predicted proteins | sample 1559881 | NCBI WGS metagenome assembly PPYE01 (sample SAMN08240022, study PRJNA423297) | Human gut metagenome, whole genome shotgun sequencing project.
GTTTTTCTGATCGTTCTTTTGTTTTTCACTTTCCGGTGTTTCAGACTTACCGGAGAAAAAAGATTTAAAAAAGTTCGGCATGGTTGCGTTATTTTAGAGTTTGTCTGCAAATGTAATAACTTATTTTGAAATATGTAGCATTCCGTCCTGCATCTTCAGTCCGTCTTCGTCTAATAAATATCGGATTACTTGCCCGATATCTTCTTTTTCCGCTTTTATCTTATCGGCAATTTCGGCAGGAGTTAGTGGACTTTGACCAAGCAACTCCAGTATTTGCCTTTTCAATTCCTCATAAGATTTCTCAGATAAGTCGTTGCTGGCACGGTTGCTGAGGCAGACATCACATTGCCCGCAGTTATGTTCGTTTTTCTCTCCGAAGTAGTGGAGAAGCATCCGGCTCCGGCATACGTTTTCGGTAGTGACATATTCTTCCATAGCCTTGATACGTGCTTCATAGCGTGCCTTGCGCTCTTCGTAGACAATAGGGGGAATGTGCAGAAAGCGCAGATCCAATCGTTCGCGTGTATATATAATATAAGGAGTCTTTTTGCGGGGAATGTAATCGACGATGCGGCGTTTGGTTAATGTTACCAGTATGTTATAGATTTGCTGGCGTGTCAGTCCGGTGCGTAGGGCAAGCGATTCTTCACTGATATAGGCGTAATCAGTGAAAACTCCCGTATACGAACGAAGAATCGTTTGTATCAAGGCATCCGCTTCTTTTCCCATTTCCCGCAGTTTATACAGTTCGTCCCGACGGATGGTAAAGAGGATTCGTGATGAATTATCCTGTTCGTCCGTGTATTCCAGATAGCCAGCCTGTGTCAGTATTTTCAGGGCACTGTCTACCGGCACCGGGAAGTATTTGAACTTCCGGCAAAATTCTTCCAGGTTGAATTCCCGGATACATTGAAATCCGTCACCCATCGCCATTTGATAATAATACTGAAGATGTTCGTAGACATTCAGGATGTATTCTTTTTCGGGAAAGGTGTCGACAATACGTTTGTGGAGTGTCATCTTGTCGGATTTGGCGTACAGGATGACGGCATAAGCTTTCTCTCCGTCTCTTCCGGCACGTCCGGCTTCCTGAAAATAGGCCTCGGGTGAATCGGGCAGGTCGAGATGCAGCACGATACGTACATCGGGCTTGTCGATACCCATGCCGAAAGCATTGGTTGCCACCATGACACGGACTTCTCCGCTTTGCCAGCGTTTTTGCCGAAGGTCTTTGACGGCATTGTCCAGGCCGGCATGATAAAAGTCGGCAGTTATTCCTTCGTTTGTCAACAGTTCGGTGATTTCTTTGGTGCGGCGTCTGTTGCGGACGTAGATAATTGCACTGCCCGATATCCGTTGGAGGATATGCAGCAATTCTTTGGTTTTGTTATCCGTTTTGCGTACGATATATGGGTACTCCAGGCAACAGCTCCCGTATTTCTGCGATTTTCAGATATGCCGGGCGGAAGTCGTATCCCCATTGTGAGATACAGTGGCTTTCGTCCACCGTAATCATGGAGACTTTCATCGAACGCAACTTGGTACGGAATATTTCCGTATCCAGCCGTTCCGGAGAGATATAAAGGAACTTGTAATTGCCGAAGATGCAGTTTTCGAGTGCGGTAAGTATTTCTTGCCGTGTCATGCCCGAATAGATGGCAAGGGCTTTGATTCCCCGTTTCCGCAAGTTCTGCACCTGATCTTTCATCAAGGCGATAAGTGGGGTGATGACGATACAAATACCTTCCTGAGCGAGAGCGGGCACTTGAAATGTAATAGACTTACCGCCTCCGGTAGGCATCAGTCCCAGTGTGTCTTTGCCTTCGCCGATACTGGTAATGATCTCCTCCTGCAAGTCGCGGAAGGAGTCATAACCCCAGTATTGTTTTAATATCTCCTGATACTTATTCAATCGGCTTTATATCCTCGATTTGAAGTTGGACTTCGCCACGCTTATGCGTGTTCTCTTCGATTGTATAGCAGATGTCGAATGAACGCTTCGTCTTGATATAGCGCACATGAGAACTTTGTCCGAATGCGATACCGTTCATAACGTTATTCGATTTGTTGTCAACCAGTTCCAGTTTGATATGTTCCTGATCGCGTCCAACCACCTTGCTGGTACCGTAATCATAGACATGATGTGTGCAGAAGATCGGTTTGATGTTGTCCGGACCGAAAGGATTGAATTTCTTCAGGTCATTGAAGAATTTTGATGTAATATCCCTGAAATCAATCTCCGCATCTATGTTGATTACGGCACTGGTTTGTTCCGGCAGGATATGTTGTGACACATACTCTTCGAATCTTCGGGTAAAGACTTCCACATTTTCCACTTTCATGGATAATCCGGCTGCATACGTATGTCCGCCGAAGTTCTCCAACAGATCACGGCAATATTCGATTGCCTTATACACATCAAATCCGGAAACGGAACGTGCGGAACCGGTTGCCATGTCATCTGTTCGGGTGAGTACGACTGCCGGTCGGTAGTAAACTTCTGTCAGACGGGAGGCTACAATGCCGATGACACCTTTATGCCATTCCTCGTTGTAAAGCACGATGGAACGGCGTTCGGAGAGTCCTTCCAGATTGGCAACAATATTGTTGGCCTCTTCTGTCATGCTTTTGTCGAGATCTTTCCGGGTTTCATTGTATTGGTTGATTTGTCCGGCTTTCTCCAATGCTGCCGAGAAGTCCTTTTCCGTGAGCAGGTCTACGGCCTCTTTCCCGTTCTGGATACGTCCGGACGCATTGATGCGTGGTCCGATCTTAAAAACAATATCACTGACGGTAATTTCCTTCTCGGAAAGTCCGCATACGTCGATGATGGCTTTCATGCCAACGCTGGGATTACTGTTCAGTTGTTTCAGACCGTGATAGGCGAGAATACGGTTTTCACCCATGATGGGGACAATGTCCGATGCAATACTCACCGCTACAAGGTCGAGCAGCGGAATCAAGTGATGAAACTCAATACCGTTGTTGATTGCAAATGCCTGCATAAACTTAAAACCGACTCCACAGCCGGAAAGGTGTGTGTATGGATAAGTGTTGTCCAGACGTTTGGCATTCAGAATAGCGACGGCAGGGGGGAGGATATCGTCTGGTACATGATGGTCGCAGATGATAAAGTCGATTCCCTTTTCTTTCGCATACGTGATTTCCTCTACTGCTTTTATGCCGCAGTCGAGTACGATAATCAATCCTACGCCGGTTTCAGAGGCGTAGTCGACTCCTTGTTTAGAAATGCCATACCCTTCGTTGTAGCGGTCGGGTATGTAATAGTCAATGTTCGAATAGAACTGTTGAATGAACTTGTAGACCAATGCTACGGCAGTAGTACCGTCTACGTCATAATCTCCATAAATCAGAATACGCTCTTTCTTTCCCATCGCCCTGTTCAGACGCTCCACTGCAATATCCATATCCTTCATCAGGAACGGATCGTGCAGGTCGGGCAACTGCGGGCGGAAAAACTTCTTGGCATCTGCTGCCTTCGTTATTCCCCGCTGCACCAGAAGTTGTCCAAGTATCGGGCTAATGCCTAATTCCTGGGCCAATATCTGGCTTGTCTCTGCCTGTTCGGGTGTAATGGGTTGATAATTCCATTTGTGATTCATTTTATATATTGTTTTTTCTTTTTCTGTTCTCAGGGGCTGGAAAGGCACTACTTTCCAACAAGGGGTAAAAGTACGAAAAAAAGCGGAAGGGTACAGTAGTTATGACGAAAATATTTCAAAACCTGCGGAATTAGCTCCTTACGGGGTTGGTATTCAAATGGAGTAAATTCGTACAGAAATGAACTAAATTATAAATTGAGGATTAGGCACGGATTACACGGATTTCACGGTTTTAGTGCTATGATTAATTACGTAAAACGACCGTGTTCATCCGTGTCATCCGTGCCTAAATATATTCTTTTCCGATTCAGTTTGCCTCAAATCCGTACAAATGAATTAATTTATATCCGGGTATATTGGTAATATGACAGGAGAAGTATATCTTTGTATAATTAGTTATTACACGAAATGTGAACCCAAAACTTACAGACTGTTTATGAGAAGAAATCTTGTTGGTATCATTGTTCTAATCTTGTTGTCCGTTAAAGTCGTAAATGCACAGACTGTTGCTGATTCTATAGCAATAGTGACAGCTCCTTGGGAAGTGGTGACCGTAGAAAATGGAATTGTACATAAGCGGGCTTCCATCCCTTTTCTTTATCAAGGCACTCAGTCCATTAATATATTGGAGATAAATCCGAAGGCTGGCAAAAAGGTCGGTATTGCCTTTACCGGACAATTGGAGAAAATAAGCCGGATTGCCCCGAAACATCAGGCAATCGGAGCCATCAACGGTTCTTATTTCGATATGACGAAAGGAAACTCTGTCTGTTTTCTGAAGGTGGGAAGTCAGGTTGTGGACACTACTTCGTTGGATGAATTGAAGTTGCGGGTGACAGGAGCGGTTTATGAGAAGAAAGGAAAAGTGAAGCTCATTCCTTGGGACAGGCAGATCGAGAAGAACTACAAGAAAAATAAAGGTTCCGTGTTAGCTTCCGGTCCGTTGATGTTGAAAGACGGGAAGTACTATGATTGGAGTCAGTGCGATGCCAATTTTATAGAAACCAGGCATCCGCGTAGTGCTATTTGTCTGACTGAAGAAGGAAAGATTCTGTTTGTTACTGTCGATGGGCGATCTCCGGAAAATGCTGTCGGAATCAACATTCCGGAACTGGCACATCTGCTTCATGTATTGGGTGGAAAAGATGCGCTGAATCTGGATGGAGGAGGTTCTACCGCCTTATGGCTGTCCGGGGCACCGGAAGAGGGAATTGTGAACTTTCCCTGTGATAACAGAAACTATGATCATCAAGGAGAGCGTAAGGTGGCAAACTTCCTTTATGTTCATTAAGAGAGTATTCACATGGTTGCCGTTCACTTTTGGAGAGAGGAATTATATATAATATAATGTATAGGCAAGTAATTTCTATTATATAGCGGACATGATTCAGTATAAAACTTTTTTTATCACTCAGGTTTGGGCTCTCCAAAGTCAGGCACCGATGAGGAATGGTCCCGGCACCGGGGAAGGCCCCCTCCGGCACCGATGAGGAGTATCCCCGGCACCGGGGAACTTATTTCTTTCAGTTTTTCTTCTTGCGTAAGTCTTTTCCTTCAAATTTGCAGATTGCTTCTATCCAATCTTCGGTTAGCGGCATCGATTCATGTTTTTCCAAGTCGAAAGTAACCATGATCGATTGGCAGACACATTTGACTTCCTGCGTTTTCGTGTCAATCACCCGTTGAATGAGATGAAAGCTTTTAGTCCCAATTTCAGAAACAGCGGTTTGTACAGCGATATGATCAGATGCGAAAATCTGCTTTACAAAGTTGGCTTCGATATGAACAACGACTATGCCGATCTTTTCCCAGTCCACTCCCGGACATACGGAAGCAAAGTATTCAGTCTTCCCCAAATCATAGAAAGAAAAGTAAACGGTATTGTTGACGTGGCCGAATTTGTCTACGTCGTTGAAGCGCAACTGGATAGGCAGTGCATGATGAAATACGATTTCTTCCATTGTTTTCCCTTAATCTTTTTTATTTCGATGCAAAAGTAGTACTTTTGCGTGTTATTCTCAACAGAAATAGTTCAAGAAATGATAGAAGATATTAAAAAAGCCTGTCAGGTGATGAATGAAGGAGGTGTTATCCTTTATCCCACCGATACCGTATGGGGTATAGGCTGCGACGCTACTAACGAAGAGGCTGTACGCCGGGTGTATGAGATAAAAAAACGTGCCGATAGTAAGGCTATGCTGGTACTGGTGGACTCTCCCGTGAAGGTGGATTTTTATGTACAGGATGTTCCTGATGTGGCATGGGATCTGATAGAAGTAGCCGACAAACCATTGACTATTATTTATTCCGGTGCGCGAAATCTGGCTCCGAACCTGTTGGCAGAGGATGGCAGCATAGGTATCCGGGTGACCAATGAAGATTTTTCCAGACGACTTTGTCAGCAATTCCGTAAGGCGGTTGTTTCTACTTCCGCCAATATCAGCGGAGAGCCGGGGGCAGCCAACTTTAATGAGATCAGCGACGAAGTCAAGGCGGCGGTTGATTATATTGTCGGTTTCCGGCAGGATGATATGAGCCGTCCCAAGCCCTCGAGTATTATAAAGTTAGACAAAGGCGGAGTGATCAAGATAATTCGTGAATAAATGAAGAGAGAGGAGAAACTGAGCTTGTTACAGCGTTGCATCAGATGGCGGGAAGCCAATATCAAGGAAAAGCAGTTTATCCTTATATTAAGTTTCCTGGTCGGAATCTTCACTGCGATTGCTGCCTTATTTTTGAAGTTCCTTATTCATCAGATACAAAATTTCCTGACTGACAACTTTAATGCGACATCAGCCAACTACTTGTATTTGGTATATCCGGTAATCGGTATTTTTCTGGCCGGATGGTTTGTGCGCAATATTGTGAAGGATGACATCAGCCATGGAGTTACCAAGATTCTATATGCGATATCGCGTCGTCAAGGACGCATCAAACGGCATAATATCTGGTCGTCTACGATTGCCAGTGCTATCACGATCGGCTTCGGTGGATCGGTTGGAGCGGAGGCACCGATTGTTTTAACAGGATCTGCCATCGGTTCCAATCTGGGAAGTGTTTTCAAGATGGAACACCGTACGCTGATGTTGCTAGTCGGTTGTGGTGCGGCAGGTGCAATTGCAGGTATCTTTAAGGCTCCGATTGCCGGACTTGTATTTACGTTGGAAGTACTGATGATCGACCTCACGATGTCATCTCTGCTTCCTTTGCTGATTTCCGCCGTAACGGCGGCAACCGTTTCTTATATCACGACCGGGACAGAAGCCATGTTCAAATTCAACCTCGACCAGGCTTTCGAACTGGAACGTATCCCTTATGTGATTCTGCTGGGTATTTTCTGCGGATTGATTTCTCTCTATTTCACACGGGCAATGAACTCTATAGAAGGGGTATTCGGGAAACTCAAGAACCCCTACCAGAAGCTAGCTTTTGGTGGTGTGATGCTAAGTGTGCTGATCTTCCTTTTCCCTCCGCTCTATGGCGAAGGTTATGATACGATCAATCTTTTGTTGAACGGAACTTCAGCAGCGGAATGGGATACGGTCATGAACAACTCTATGTTCTACGGCTATAGTAATCTGTTGCAGGTTTATCTGATGCTGATTATTTTACTGAAAGTGTTTGCTTCCAGTGCGACGAACGGTGGCGGTGGTTGCGGTGGTATTTTCGCACCTTCGCTTTATCTGGGCTGTATTGCCGGATTCGTATTTTCCCATTTCAGTAATGACTTAGCCTTTTCTGCTTATCTGCCCGAAAAGAATTTCGCATTGATGGGAATGGCGGGTGTTATGAGTGGAGTCATGCATGCTCCGTTGACAGGTGTATTCCTGATTGCCGAACTGACCGGAGGTTATGACCTGTTTCTTCCCTTGATGATTGTATCTGTCAGTTCCTATCTGACGATTATTGCTTTCGAGCCTCATAGTATCTATTCGATGCGTCTGGCCAAGAGAGGGCAGCTCCTCACACATCATAAGGATAAGGCGGTCTTGACCTTGATGAAAATGGAGAATGTGGTGGAAAAAGACTTCGTGGTAGTGCATCCGGAAATGGATTTGGGCGAGTTGGTGAAAGCCATTGCCGCTTCCCATCGTAACGTGTTTCCGGTGACGGATAAAAAGACCGGTGAATTGTTGGGAATTGTCCTGCTCGATGATATCCGCAACATCATGTTCCGGCAAGAACTTTATCATCGCTTTACTGTTAATAAATTAATGACATCTGCTCCTGCCAAGATATTCGATACGGATGGAATGGAGCAAGTGATGCAGACATTTGATGATACCAAAGCATGGAATCTTCCGGTTGTCGATGAGGAAGGGCGCTATCAGGGATTTGTCTCCAAATCGAAGATATTTAACTCGTACCGTCAGGTATTGGTACATTTTTCCGAAGATTAACCGCAGGTGTACATTTTCAAGTATGGATGATACGGATTAAGCTTGTTGCTCTATGTAACTTCTGACTACCGTGAAATCCGCGTCATCCGTGCCTAAATAATATACTAAAGATGATGAAGAAAGAAGATTTAAGAATCGTTTATATGGGTACTCCCGATTTTGCGGTGGAGGCCCTGCGTCAATTGGTAGAGGGCGGCTATAACGTGGTAGGCGTGATAACGATGCCCGATAAGCCAGCCGGACGCGGACATAAAATTCAATATTCTCCTGTCAAGCAGTATGCTCTCGAACAGAACTTACCGTTGCTCCAGCCGGAGAAACTGAAAGATGAGGCTTTTGTGCAGGCCCTTCGTGACTGGAAAGCGGATCTTCAGATTGTGGTTGCTTTTCGTATGTTGCCGGAGGTGGTCTGGAATATGCCGCGGTTGGGTACTTTCAACCTGCACGCTTCGTTGCTTCCTCAGTATCGGGGTGCTGCTCCTATCAATTGGGCGGTTATCAACGGTGATACGGAGACTGGTATCACTACCTTCTTCCTGCAACATGAGATTGATACCGGAAAAGTGATTCAGCAGGTACGTGTACCTATTGCAGATACGGATAATGTGGAAGTGGTGCATGATAAACTGATGGTGCTTGGTGGAAAACTGGTACTTGAAACCGTAGATGCTATATTGAATGATACAGTGAAGCCGATTGCTCAGGAAGATATGGCAGTGGTAGGAGAACTTCGCCCTGCTCCAAAGATTTTTAAAGAGACTTGTCGGATTGACTGGCATTCTCCGGTGAAGAGGGTCTATGATTTCATTCGTGGACTGTCGCCTTATCCTGCTGCATGGAGTGAATTAGTCAGTCCGGAAGGAGAAGCGGTAGTAATGAAGATTTTTGAGAGCGAGAAGATTTATGAGGCACATCAGCTGGCTGTCGGAACAGTTGTGACAGATGGCAAGAAATATATAAAGGTGGCTGTGCCCGATGGATTTGTTTCTGTTCTATCTTTGCAGCTTCCCGGCAAGAAACGTCTGAAGACCGATGAATTGCTTCGTGGATTCCGCTTGTCGGATGGATATAAAATGAATTGATAGAATGAACTGACCACGGTCAAGCTAACTTAGAACTTAAAACAATAGAATGATGAAACCGATTATTTCTCCTTCCATCCTTTCTGCCGACTTTGGGTATTTGGCGAGAGACCTTGAAATGATAAACCGCAGTGAAGCGGAGTGGGTGCATATTGATATAATGGATGGGGTATTTGTTCCTAATATTTCATTTGGCTTTCCGGTGCTGAAGTATGTGGCGAAGCTGACTGACAAACCGTTGGATGTACATCTGATGATTGTCAACCCGGAGAAGTTCATTCCCGAGGTAAAGGCATTGGGGGCACATACGATGAATGTCCATTATGAGGCTTGTACTCATCTGCACCGGGTGATTCAGCTAATTAAAGAAGCCGGAATGCAGCCGGCCGTAACTATAAACCCGGCAACTCCTGTTGCTTTACTTCAGGATATTATTCAGGATGTATATATGGTGCTTGTTATGAGCGTAAATCCAGGATTTGGCGGACAAAAGTTCATTGAACATTCTGTAGAGAAAGTCCGTGAACTGCGTGCCTTGATAGAACGAACAGGTTCGAAAGCATTGATTGAAGTAGATGGTGGAGTGAATCTGGAAACTGGTGCCCGCCTGGTGGAAGCAGGGGCAGATGTACTGGTAGCCGGTAATGCAGTCTTTGGAGCACCGGACCCGGAAGAAATGATTCGTCAGTTACACAGGCTGTAACGAATACATTGAATACTGCCTGTTTACATCAGTATCCTTATATACGCCTGGTTATCCCGTGGATAGCAGGCGTTTTTTGTGGAGATTGGTTCTTTGATCAATCGGCGGAGCTACTTTGGAGCATTCTGGCCTTTTGTCTCTTTACCGGTCTGTCCATTGCTTTTTATTACTTGGAGCGTTATTCTCTCCGGTGGTGTTTCGGAGTTTCTGTCTTTGCTCTTTGTTTCGCAGGAGGATGGGGAAGTATCAGCTGGCAATTAAAACAAACGGTGTATGACTTTCCGGAAAAGGAAACTGTCTATCGGGTACAGTTAACGGATACTCCTGAAGCGAAAGAACGAACTTTGCTTTGTAGGGTATGGCTTGAAGGACAGCATGATTCATCATACGTATGTCCGATAGGACGGAAGGCGATTCTTTACTTACAGAAAGATTCATTGGTCACTCAATTGAAGGTGGGAGATGAGCTGTTTGTATCTGTCCGTATTTCTTCACCTGTCAATGGGGGGAATTTCGATGAATTTGACTATGTCCGGTATTTGATGCGGCATGGTATTAGTGGAACGGGCTATGTACCCTCCGGAAAGTGGGTGCGGGTGTCGTCATCCGCTGCGGCTTCTTCTCATGCTTCCGGTTTTCTTCATTTCATTCAATATACTGCCATTTCTTATCGGGAAAAGGTGATCGACCTTTATCGAAAGCTGGGATTTGAAGGAGATGAGTTGGCTGTACTCTCTGCGCTGACTGTAGGAGAAAAAGCCGATTTGAGCGAATCTATCCGTGAAAGCTATTCTGTATCCGGTGCCAGTCATATTTTAGCTTTATCCGGTTTGCACATCGGACTTTTATATGCTTTGTTCTTTCTTCTTCTGAAACCTCTTGTACGGAGGTGGCGGGGCATCCGATATTTCCGTTCCGTGCTGCTTCTTGTCTTATTGTGGTCTTTTGCCTTTTTTACGGGACTGTCTCCATCTGTAGTCCGTTCAGTAAGTATGTTTTCAATTTTGACAATTGCTGATCTGTTTGGGGGGCGGTCATTGTCTTTGAATACACTGGCTGCTACTGCATGGGTAATGTTGCTTGGTAATCCGGCCTGGTTATTCGATATTGGTTTTCAATTATCTTTTCTCGCGGTGCTTTCTATTTTGTTGCTTCAGAAGCCTGTCGGTCGGCTGTTACCTGTGAAGAACCGAATAGGAAAATATGTATGGGGATTGATGAGCGTATCCATAGCGGCGCAAATAGGGACCGCCCCACTTGTGCTGCTTTATTTTTCCCGCTTTTCCACTCATTTCCTGCTGACTAATTTAGTGGTTATTCCTTTGGTAACCCTGACTTTATATACTGCCGTCTTTATGCTTTGTCTGACTCCGTTGCCTGCCGTTCAGTACCTTGTGGCAGAAGTAGCCAGATTCTTATTGAAAGCGCTGAATGGTTTTGTCCGATGGATTGAACAATTGCCTTATGCCTCTTTGGATGGTATCTGGGTTTATCAGTTGGAAGTACTGGGCATCTATATATTCTTTCTACTCTTCTTTTATTATTCAAAGACCCGGAGATTCCGGAACTTAGTCATTTGTCTTTCTTTCCTGTTGTGTCTGGGTATCTGTCACACAGTAATGTATGGGTATGACCGTCCTCATTCAAGCCTTGTATTTTATAATGTCCGTGGTTGTCCGGTGGTGCATTGCATCGGAGAGGACAGGCGCTCTTGGTTGAGCTATGCTGATACTTTGTCAGATAAGCATCGATTGCAGATGGTAGCTGCTAATTATTGGAGTCGTCATCAACTCCTGCCTCCGGTAGAAATTACGGCTGATTGTCAGGGAGTTGATTTCTCCCGTCATCAGCAGATCGTGTTTTATCACGGTTGTCGCATTTGCATGGTGACTGACAATCGTTGGCGAAACAAATCTGCCGTTTCACCGTTATCTATTAATTACATGTACTTGTGCAAAGGTTATAGTGGTCGTCTGGAAGAACTGACCAGACTTTTTTCTCCATCCTTTATCCTATTG
>PPYE01275966.1_pt1 | contig 11824 bp, 10 predicted proteins | sample 1559881 | NCBI WGS metagenome assembly PPYE01 (sample SAMN08240022, study PRJNA423297) | Human gut metagenome, whole genome shotgun sequencing project.
TTGCAGCCGCCCTCGATGCCGAGTTCTCGAATGACGCGCAGTACGCGCTCGACCCGAACAGCAACCGCTACTACGTTATCGAGGTCAACCCGCGCGTGAGCCGTTCGTCGGCGCTCGCGTCGAAGGCGACAGGGTATCCGATCGCAAAAGTATCGGCCAAGATCGCGATTGGCTACACGCTCGACGAGATCACGAACGCGGTCACGCAGAAGACGAAGGCGTGTTTCGAACCGGCACTGGACTACTGCGTCGTGAAGTTTCCCCGCTGGCCGTTTGACAAGTTCGTCTATGCCGACCACACGCTTGGCACGCAGATGAAGGCGACGGGCGAGGTCATGAGCATGGACCGGAATTTTGAGGGTGCGCTCCTGAAAGCTGTGCGCTCGCTCGAAATCGGCGTGCATCGGCTGCACATGGAAAAGATGGAGGAATGGGATGATGCGCGCGTCAAAAAAGCGCTCTCACGCATCAACGACGAGCGCATTTTTGCCATCGCTGAGGCACTGCGCCGCGGCATTGCGACGGTCGATGCGATTCACGATATAACCAAGATCGACAAGTGGTTTCTCCACAAGATCCAACATATCACCGATGTGGAAAATCGCCTGACGAAAGAGGCACTGACGCCGAAGCTCATGTTCGCGGCGAAGGACGTCGGCCTAGCCGACCGCTCGATCGCGGAGCTCACAAAAAGGACGACGGACGAGATTCGCACACTCCGCAAGTCGATGGACATCCTGCCGTGCTACAAGATGGTCGACACGTGCGCTGCGGAATTTGAGGCAGCGACACCGTACTACTACTCGACATTCCACGCACAGGAGGACGAGGTGCGCCCATCGAATGCGCGCAAGGTCATCGTGCTCGGCTCGGGCCCGATCCGCATCGGGCAGGGCGTCGAGTTTGACTATTGCTCCGTGCATTCCGTTTGGGCGCTTCGCGAGATGGGCATTGAGGCGATCATCATCAACAACAACCCGGAGACGGTCTCGACGGACTTCGATATTTCCGACCGCCTCTATTTCGAGCCGCTGACGACGGAAGACGTGCTCAACATCATCGACAAGGAAAAGCCGGATGGCGTCATCGTTCAGTTCGGCGGACAGACGGCAATCAACCTCGCGGCGTCGCTGCAAAAGGCAGGCGTCAAGGTATTCGGCACGTCCGTCGACGACATCGACCGCGCCGAGGATCGCGAGCGCTTCGACGAAGTGCTCACGCAGACGAAGATCCCACGCCCCGAAGGCATCAGCGTCACGAATCTTCGTGATGCCATCACGGGTGCGGCGCGCATCGGCTACCCCGTCATGGTGCGCCCGTCGTACGTCCTAGGCGGACGCGCGATGGAGATCGTCTACAACGAGGCAGAGCTGCGCGATTATATGAGCCGCGCCGTCAAGGTCACGCCTGACCATCCCGTACTCGTTGACCGCTATATGCAGGGCACGGAGGTCGAAGTCGACGGAATTTCCGACGGCACGGATGTCGTCATTCCGGGCATTATGGAGCACGTCGAGCGCGCGGGCGTCCATTCGGGCGACTCGATCGCCGTCTATCCGCCGCAGACGCTTCATGCAAAGATCCTTTACACGATCGTGGATTATACGAAACGCCTTGCAGCGGCACTTCATGTCAAGGGACTGCTCAACATCCAGTTTGTCGTCGCGGGCGGCGAAGTCTACATCATCGAGGTCAACCCGCGCTCCTCGCGCACCGTTCCGTTCCTTTCAAAGGTCACGAATGTCAAGATGGTGAATCTCGCGACGCGCATCGCGCTCGGCAGCACACTCAAGGCGCTCGGTTGGCATTCTGGACTCGTTCCGCCGAAGCCGTACGTCGCCGTCAAGGCGCCGGTATTTTCCTTTGCGAAGATGACGGACGTCGATATCGCACTCGGTCCTGAAATGAAGTCGACGGGCGAGGCCATGGGCATCGACTATCACTACGCGCGTGCGCTTTACAAGGCGATCATTGGATCGGGCATCCACGTGCCGATGAAGGGATGTATCCTATTTACGGTCGCCGACAAGGACAAGGATGAGATGAAGCAGCTCGTCAAGGCATTTTCGGAGCTCGGCTTTGCCATCGCGGCGACGGAAGGCACGGCGAAAGCTATCTGGCGCATGGGGATCGACGCGGAAGTCGTCGGAAAGGTACACGAGCGCAGTGCGGATATCATCGAGTGGATCAAGAGTGGCAGGATCAATATGGTCATCAACACACTCACGCAGGGCAAGTCGTCGGCAAAGGACGGCTTCAAGATTCGCCGTGCGACGGTTGAGCACGGCATTGCCTGCCTGACCTCGCTCGACACGGCATGGGAAGTCCTGCGCGTGCTCTCGTTCATGCGCGACCGCCGACTCGTCTACTCACTCGCCATTCAGGACTACGTAGGCGGTGGTGATGACCTTGCCTAAGAAATACGAAGTGACGGCAAATGTCGTTCAGCAGCAGAAACTCATTGAAACCGTTTATTTTCTGATGGTTTATGCACCGGCGATCGCACAGGCGGCGGAGCCGGGACAATTCGTCCAGCTTCGCATATTGCGGGGTGCGTTCACGCTGCGCCGTCCTCTCGGTGTCGCGGCAATCGACCGCGAGAACGGCAACATCGCCTTCATCTACCGCGTCGTCGGCGAGGGGACGATGGCGCTTGCTGCGCTCCAAAAGGACGATTCCGTAAATGTGCTTGGCCCACTCGGCAACGGTTTTTCGCATGATTTTGTACATCCGCTCGTCGTTGGCGGCGGCATGGGGCTTTCCCCGCTCCTCTATTACGCCGCCTCCTTAAAGGGCAAGGCAGATGTGCTCATGGGCGGAAGGACGGAGGACGAACTCTTTTGGAATACGCTGTTTCACGGCTTCGTGCGCAATATCTTCATCACGACGGACGACGGATCGCTCGGCGTCCGAGGCTTTGTGACGGATCTTCTGCCGACGCTCCTTGCGCGTTACGACTACGACGGCATCGTCGTCTGCGGGCCTGAAGCCATGATGCGCGGCGTCGCAAAGCTCGCACAGGAGCATGGAACCCCGTGTGAAGTCTCACTTGAGGCGCGCATGGCGTGCGGGCTTGGCGCATGCCTTTCCTGCTCGGTCGACACGCGCGGCGGGCGCAGGAAAGTCTGCAAGGACGGTCCTGTATTTTCGGCGGCGGAGGTGTTTTCATGAGCGATGAACGGCTGCGTACCGAGCTTCTCGGCATCGAGATGGAGACGCCAGTGCTTACGGCGTCGGGAACGTTCGGATTCGGAGAGGAGTTCGCGGATTTCGTCGACCTCGCGCGGCTCGGCGGCGTCATGGTCAAGGGAACGACGCTCGCACCGCGCCGCGGCAACGAAGGCGTGCGTGTGACGGAAACGCCTATGGGGATGCTCAACTGCATCGGGCTTGAAAATCCCGGCGTCGAGGTGTTTCTTAAAGAAATACTTCCGCGCATCGAGCCGTATGGCATGCACGTCATCGTCAACATTTCGGGCAGCTCGGCAGAGGCGTACGGCACGCTTGCCAAAATGCTTGATGTGCCGGGCGTTGCGGCAATCGAACTCAATGTTTCCTGCCCGAACGTCAAAGACGGCGGCATCCTCTTCGGCACCGATCCCGAGGCGGCATCTTCCGTTGTCCGCGCGGCAAAGGCGAATACGAAGAAACCCGTCATCCTGAAGCTTTCGCCGAATGTCACGGACATCGTGCAGATGGCAAAGGCCGTCGAGGCGGCGGGCGCGGATGCCGTGTCGCTCATCAACACGCTTCTCGGCATGGAGATCGATATCCATCGGTGGCGGCCCGTGCTCGGCAATGTCACGGGCGGTCTTTCCGGCGCGTGCGTGAAGCCCGTCGCCGTGCGCATGGTATGGCAGGTCGCACAGGCGGTGCGCGTGCCGATCATCGGCATGGGCGGCATCACGAGCGCGAAGGACGCGGTGGAATTCTTCCTCGCGGGCGCGAGCGCCGTTGCCGTCGGCACGGCAAATTTCACCGATCCGACGGTGACGATGCGGATTTGCGACGGGCTGAATGATTACCTTGAGCAGCGCGGACTATCGAATATCCGTGAGCTTGTCGGCAAGGCAAACCCGGATTTTTTAGGAGGAAACACATGATGGCAAAAGCAGATGATCGCTTGATCGTCGCACTCGACTTCCACACGATGGAAGATGTCTGCACGCTCGTGGCGAAGCTCGGCGGCAGCGTATCGTACTACAAGGTCGGCATGGAGCTTTTCTACGCTGTCGGCGGAAAAGCCGTCACGTGGCTGCGGAGGGAGGGCAAGCACGTCTTTCTCGATCTCAAGCTGCACGATATTCCAAACACTGTCGCGGGCGGGCTTTGCTCGCTCATGCGCCTCGGTGCGGATATGCTGAACGTCCACGCGAGCGGCGGCCTCACGATGATGAAGACGGCGGCAGACCGCCTGCACAAGGAGGCTGCAGAGGCGGGAATCCCTTGCCCGAAACTCATCGCGATCACGGTGCTCACGAGCATCAGCAGCGCGGAATGGCAGGGAGTTGGGCAGACGCGCGCGCTCAAGGAGTCCGTTCTGCGCCTCGCGCGTCTCGCAAAGGAGGCTGGGCTGGACGGTGTCGTCGCCTCGCCGCAGGAGGCAGAGGCCATTCGCGCAGCGTGCGGCGAGGACTTCTTGATCGTGACGCCGGGCGTGCGTCCCGCAGGCACTTCGGCGGATGATCAGAGCCGCATTGCGACGCCCCGCGCGGCGCTCATGGCGGGGGCAAGCCACCTCGTCATCGGTCGTCCCATTCGCGCGGCAGACGACCCGAAAGCGGCAGCGGAAGCTATTTTGAAGGAAATGGAGACGGTACCATGACAGAACAAGAAGTAAAGGATCTCCTCATCGAGACGAATGCCATCATGAACGGGCATTTCCTGCTGACTTCCGGCCTGCACAGTCCGCACTACGTGGAGAAGTTCAACGTGCTCCAGCATCCCGCGTACACGCAGAAGCTTTGCGAGGCGATGGCGGAAAACTTCAAGGACGCGGGCATCGAGACGGTCGTCGGTCCTGTGACGGGCGGCATACTGCTCGCACATGAGACGGGCAAGGCTCTCGGCACGCGCGCGATCTTCACGGAGCGCATCGACGGCAAGATGACGTTTCGCCGCGGCTTTTCGCTGCATGAGGGTGAGCGCGTGCTCATCGTCGAGGACATCGTGACGACGGGCGGCTCCATCAAGGAAGTCATCGAAGTCGTAAAACGGCATGGTGGCATCCCCGTCGCCGTCAGCATGCTCGTCGATCGCAGCGGTGGGAAGATCTCCTTCGGCGACGTGCCGTACAAGGCACTTCTCCGCTTGAATGTCGAGACGTATAAGCCAGAGGCATGCCCGCTTTGCAAAGAGGGAATCCCGATGACGAAGCGCGGCAGCACGGGGAAAAAGGCAGCGCGCTGAGAGCCGAAAACCAGCACAAGGCACGCTTCTGTGCAAGGCACCTTGTGCTTTTGTTGCATGCTGGATTCGGAACCGAATGAAAGAAGGTGTCTTTTGGCAGCGAAGGATAAAGCGATCGGCGTTTCGCAGCAGCGTGCGACGCGTGCGGTCTTTTTCATCGGCGGCTTCGGATCGGCATCGTGGGCGCCGCTCGTGCCGCTCTTGAAGGAGCGGCTCGCGATTGGGGAGAATGTGCTCGGCATGCTGCTGCTGTGCATCGGCATAGGCTCGCTGCTTACGATGCCGCTCGCGGGAGCGGCTGCGACGCGTCTCGGCTGCCGGCGGGTCCTGACGGTCGCATGCGTCGCTGAGGCCGTGTTCCTCTTTGCGCTTTCCCATGTTTCCACGCTTTGGCTTGCGGCGGTCTTGTTCCTCGGATTTGGCGCATTTATGGGATGCCTCGATGCGACGGTCAACGTCGCGGCGGTCATCGTCGAGAAGGAGAGCGGCAGGAGGCTCATGAGCGGCATGCATGCGCTGTGGAGCGTCGGCGGTTTCGTCGGCGCCGGGCTTTTCGGCGTTTGGGTCGGGATGTGTAGGCTTACGCCGATCGTCTCGACGACGATCGCATCCGGCATCATGCTCGGGACGATTGCGTATTTCCGCCGGTACCTCATCCCGTACGGCGGGGATGCGGGCGGCAAGCTCATTGGCATTCCGCGCGGCATCGTGACATTCATCGGCATCATTGCTTGCATCGCGTTCCTCACGGAAGGCGCGATCATGGATTGGAGCGGTGTCTTTCTCCGCGTCGAGCGCGGATTCGATCTCTCGCTTGCGGGCATGGGCTTTACGGTCTTTTCCGCTGCGATGCTCGTCATGCGTCTTGTCGGCGATGCGCTCGTCGTAAAGCTCGGCCCAGAATGCGTTGTTATCGGCGGTCTGCTCGTTGCATTTGCAGGCTTTTTGCTCGTGATCCTTGCCGAGAGCACAACGGTCCTCTATCTAGGCTTTTTCGCGATTGGCGTCGGATCGGCGAACGTCGTTCCCGTCTTTTTCAGCCTCATGGGCAAGCAGGAGGATATGCCGATCAGCCTTGCCGTTCCTGCTGTCTCGACGCTCGGCTATCTCGGTGTCCTCATGGGACCGGCGGCAATCGGTTTTCTCGCGCATCGGACGGATCTCTATGTGGCATTCGGCTTTCTTGCCGCACTCGTCGCCATGCAGGCTGCCATTGCAGCGTATGTTTATCGGCGCATGGGATAAAAAGTTTTTGGATCGAAATCCTACGGAACATGATATAATGGGGACGCAGAATAAGACTCAAATTCATGGGAGAATGTGCATGGAACGCATTGCCGTCATTGATATGGGATCGAACTCGATTCGCTTTATCGTCATGGGGATTGCAGACAATCAATCGTATCGGCTCGAATACCAGCAAAAGGAAGCGATTCGGCTCGGAAAGGGCATGTCGGAGACGGGGAGACTGAGTCCCGATGGCGTAAAGCGCGCGATGGCATGTCTAAGTGTCTACAAGCATATCATGGAGGTCATGGGGGTCACGCGCTGCATTGCGATTGCAACGGCAGCGGCGCGAAGCGCGAAGGACGGCACATCGTTCATCGAGCGGATCCGCAGGGAAACGGGCATTGAGGTCGAAGTCGTCTCAGGGGAGCGCGAGGCATATCTAGGATATCTCGGCGTCGTCAATACGATTGCGGAAAAGAATTTTTTGCAGTTCGATCTCGGCGGCGCGTCGATTGAGGTCACGCTCGTCAAGGGGCGCAAAATCGTTCATTCGGTCTCCATTCCGATCGGCGCGGTGACGATGACGGACAAGTTTTCACTCGCGGGCAAGGTGATGCCTGCCGCGATGGAGAAGTGCCGCAAGTACGTCGAGAAACGGTTTGCAGAAATGATCCCATGGGCAAAAGGCGTACGCCTGCCCATCATCGGCGTCGGCGGGACGGTGCGAAACCTTGGCAAGATCGATCAGGCAAAGGAGCGGTACCAGCTCGCGCGAATCCACAACTACCGTATGCCGCACAAGCGGTTTGATGCGCTTTGCACGATGATTGCGACATCCTCTCTGGCAGTGCGCAAGCGCATCAAGGGGCTTTCTTCCGACCGCGCCGATCTCATCGTGGCAGGCACGCTTATCATTCGCACGCTCATGGACTACGCCAAAGGCGGCGACGTCATCGTTTCAGGGTGCGGCCTGCGCGACGGTGCATTCTTTGGATACTACGGAGAGAAATACGGCGAGGGCAAGGTCGCAAAGGACATCCTGCGCATGAGCGTGAGGAATTACCTCGGCTGGACCGATCACTGCATGGAACATCTCGAACGCGTTCACACGAAGGCGAGCTCGCTCTTCGACCAGCTCGCGCCCCTGCACGGCGCGAAGGGACGAGCCCGCACGCTCTTGGGGGTCGCTGCATGGCTGCACGATGCAGGACAGGCAATCAATTACTACGACCACGCACGTCATTCTGCCTTTGTCATCGCGCATGCGCCGCTCTACGGCATGACGCATAAGGAACAGCTCATGGCAGCATTTATCGCGGGGTTCCACCACGGCATCAGCAGCAGGACAATGCGTGCTTACCGCTACGCGATGATGCTCTCGTCGGATGACTGGCAGACGGTACGCCGGCTTGCCCTGCTGCTCGCGCTTGCCGAGGCATCGGACGTGACGCATGAAGGGAACGTCGAAAGGCTTCGGGCGCGTATCGCGGACGAGGCGGTTGTCTTGACCGCTTATGCGAAAAAGGGAACGGATCACAGCGCTGCCGATCTCGAAATGAAACAGTTTGCCAAGTCGTTCAAAAAGGAGTACGGAAAGCTTCTTATCGTGCTTTGGCGACTGTAGTTCCATCAATCGTGCAATCGTGTCTTCCGTTAGCCAAAGTTTCCTTCGATTGGTTTGGCCGGTCTCAGTTTCGCGGGCACCTTGGCAATGCGTTGCAGATGCGGTTATACTTAGAAAGCTGTTTTTTAAAATTTTCCAAGAAACAGACCTTGTGCTTGGGATAAGATGGTTTGTTTTCGTTTCGCTATAGATGGGATCAAATGGGGCTGCTCTGCGAAGTTTTTAAACTTCACAGAGCAGCCCCATTTGATCCTAGGTATGCGATGAGGAGACGCTCGATCTCTGCCGTCAGCTCTGCGACGGTGTGACGGCGGCTGCGCGCACAGTTTTGCGCCTGTTCGGCGCAGAGCAGGCAGCGGCGCGGGACTCTGCGCGAAAGCTTTGTCCCATCTGCGTTCAGAACGTCCATATCGAAGAGACGACCGAGTGGATGATCTTCTTCGAGCTTCGTTGCAATCTCTTTGATTGCTGCTGCATGCCCTCTGATGGCAAGCAGTGCCTCATCACCCGTCGGCGCATGGATTTCGTCCCGCGCTATGGCGGACAGCCCTGCGGATTCCAGCGCATTCTCCAATGCTGCAAGCCCCGTATCAAACGCACGCCGCAGATCGGGAGAGGTTTTGACTGGACCCGGAATATTGAGCGTGAAGGAGAGGATAGGACAGGCATATTGTTTCAGCCATATGTCCTGCCGTGCGGCGCGTCCCTCACGTGCGGCGAGCATAGCGGGCAGATCTATCGGGATACCGCTGAACATACATACCGCTCCTTTCGTAGTGAACAACTAGTAGTGAACGACGTCTGCTGCCTCTGCAATCTTTCTGCGAATGGCAGCGCTTTCCTCACTTTGGAGAAAGGCGAGTGTTGCAGGCGGAACGAGGGAGGGGAGGATGCTCATATTGCCTGCCTGAATCGCCCGGCGTACGGTGGAGGCACTGATTGGTGTGCCTGCGTGTTCCCTGCGCGGGATGATCCTGCACGAAATGCCTGCACGTGGGAGATCGTGCAGCATAATCTCGTTGTAGAGACGTGTGACATGGCTTGACTCCTCTGCGCCGACATAGCGGCGCGTGATAGAGAGCGCCTTTGCGATGCGTGAAAACACGGCAATATCGAGCTGCGCATGGCTTAGGATAACGGCATCTTCGTCCTTTTGGAAATAGCTGGGGAAGGTTGCCTGGCTGATGATATAGGAACCCGTTCGATGATAGACAATATTTTTGAGATGCGCCGTTCCCTCACGTATGAGGCGCTCACGCACGGCAAAGGGAAAGAGGCTCGCCTCCTCGCTCACGATAAAGAGATGCACCCATTCGTTTTCTGCGGATGCATGTTCCACGAGGCAGAGATGTCCGAGCGTAAAAGGATTTGCATTCATTACAATTGCCGCCGCATTTTGGGCGCTCGCGGGACTTTCCTGCTGCAATGCTTTCAGATAGTCGGAAAATCCCCAGCGGCGATTTTCGAGAAAAACGATCATGTCCGAGACACGGGCAATTTCATGAAAGCCGAGATTGCGGAAGAAGCGGACGGAATCGCCTTTTGTGTAGAGAAAGACGGCGGCATTCCCGCGCTCCTGCTGCACGGTCATGAGATGGGAGAGGACTTCGTTCAGCAGGCCTTCCCCTCGATGCGTATTGTCGACGGCGAAGCAGCGGAGCGTGTTGCCGCAGCAGCTGCCCGTCGCGATGGGCAGGTACGACTCGTCAAGAATGGCGCAAGTATAGTCGAGATTTGCGTCCATGTGCAGACCTTCCCGTTCGAGCAGGGCGCGCACGCGTTCCATGCCCGTACGGTCAGATGGATAGATGGTCGTGATCATAGGTTCTCCTTTGTCTCGGCAAGCAGGTCGATAAAGGCTTGAATCTGCGGCAAGGCAGCGGTTTGCTCCGTGTAGAGGAGATAGGTGGAACGCACGAGTGGACGTCCGTCTGCAAAGCGCATGGGGCGGATGCAGCCATCGAAATGCGCGAGACAGATCTTCGGTACGATGCCCCATCCGAGTCCTTGCCGCACCATCTCGATGCAGGTAGCAGTGCTGTTCGCAAATACCTGATTCTTTGCTGTGGGGATCTTGTTCTCCCTGCACCAAAGCGCCGTGTCGCGTTCCATCTCAAGATCCGCCTTGCGAATGACCTGCGGCAGCTCACGCAGAGGAAGGTCGCAGTGTTCGGGGCAGGTAATGGCGCAGATGGGTTCACGCCCTAGGAGAATGCGCGAGCCGGTCCAGTCCGAGTATTCGCCGCGCACGATGGCGAGTTCTATCTGTCCTGCAATGAACATGGAGTAGATCTTCTGGCTGGCCTCGATGATCGTCTGCGTACGCACGAGCGAGTAGCGCTTCTGATAGCGTCGGAGAAGCGGAGGCAGACGGTACAACGCATAGTTGATCGACACACCGACACGCAGTGTGCCGGAGATAATGCCCTGCGTGTCGTTGAGTTCCTGATTCATCGATGTGAGCTCGCGCGTGATCGCATTGACGTGGCGCAGGACGATCTCGCCTGCCGGTGTGAATTGGATGCCGCGGCGAGAGCGCAGGACAAGAATGATGCCAAGCTCCTTCTCCAGCTGCCGAATGCGTTTGGATACCGAGGACTGCGTCGTGTAGAGCTCCTCTGCTGTGCGTGTGATATTGCTTGTACGGTGCAGTGTCTTGAGGAGTTGGATATCCTGTGTGTTCATCCGATCCCCCTCCCCTTCTCAAGCGCGAATATACAATATTTATTATATCATAATTTCCATCGCTTTTGCGATTAAAAAATGTGCGGATAACATTCTTTTATGGAATGCCACAGTCGGAAAAATGGGAGCGTTTACAGAGAATATGGCTCCTGCTATGATGATATTATACTTGATGGTTAGGAGGATCGTTATGCAGATTGAGACAATGGCGATGGCAGGGACACTGGAATCCAGCGATGTGCAGGTCACGGTTGAGCCGGGCACGGCGGGCATCGAGCTGCGTTTGGAGAGCAGCGTCATGAACCAATACGGTCGCGCCATCCAAAAGACCGTGCTGGACACGCTGAAACGCCTCGGCGTTTCGTCTGCGCGCGTGCAGGTGGTGGATCAGGGCGCTTTGGACTGCACGATCCGCGCGCGTGTGGAGTGCGCGGTGTTCCGCAGCGCCGGCATATCCGATAAGAATATTCCGTGGGGAGGTGTGGTCCAATGATTCCAAGACCAAGGCCGGAGCGGTTCCGCCTGCGCCGTACGATGATGTTCATGAACGCGCAGCGCCCGGGACTGATCAAGGATGCCTATATCTACGGCGTGGACAGCATCATGCTCGATCTCGAGGATGCCGTGGCGGAGAACCAAAAGGACGCCGCACGCTTTTCGCTCTACCATGCGCTGAAGCATATCGACTATGGGGATACCGAGGTCATTGTACGCATCAATGGGCTCGATACCCCGCACTGGCAGGAGGATGTGCGTGTCTGCGTCGCGGGCGGCGCGGACGGCGTGCGCATCGCCAAATGCGAGAGTGCGGATGATGTGCGGCGGATCGAGGAGCACGTGCTTGCGGCGGAGAAGGAGTTCGGCGTCGAGGAGGGG
>PPYE01275967.1_pt1 | contig 11822 bp, 12 predicted proteins | sample 1559881 | NCBI WGS metagenome assembly PPYE01 (sample SAMN08240022, study PRJNA423297) | Human gut metagenome, whole genome shotgun sequencing project.
AGGATGTTCACGCCGGCGTCAAGCAGGTGCTTCTCGATGCGCGCGTAGAGCTCCTGGGCCTTCTCGGTGCCAAGGTGGCGAATGGGGCAGTCCACGAGCTTGAGGCCCGCGCTGATGGCGCGGCGGCGAATCTCGGCCACGTCATCGGGGTGGCCGAGACCCTCGACATGCGGGTCAGCACCAAAGTCGAGATACATCTGGTCGACGCGGTCGATGGTCTCCTGCGCGAACTGGTGGCCGATGAGCTCGGGCAGGTCGCCGCCCACCTCGCGCGAGAGCGAGAGCTTGCCGTCTGAGAAGGCACCAGCGCCCGAGAAACCCGTGGTGATACGGCACGGCTGGCAGTTGACGCAGTGGCCAACCTTGGCCTCGGGGCAGCTGCGCTTCTCGATGGGCAGGCCCTTCTCGACGATGGTGATGGAGCGCGTGTCCCCCTTGCCGAGCAGGCCAAGAGCGGTAAAGATGCCCGCCGGGCCAGCCCCAACGATTGCGACGTCTGTGTGGATAGTGGTTGCTTCTGCCATGTTCCCCTTGTTCCTCTCCGCATAGCGCGCCCTGGCGAGGGCGTGCCCTTCTCGCGTGCCCATTCTGCTCCATTTGGTGCGGGAAATCTCTGCTCGAACGTTATTCTGGCGCCGGAAGGCACGTTTTAGCAGCGAGTGCGTGCACAAGCCGCCTTTCTCATCTCGACGGAATCTGGTGTGCGGACACCCTGAAAAGTTGGGCATACTGGCCAGAAGGCAGCCGCGCGAACGAGAGTGCCGCGCAGATCAGGAAGATTTATGACCATCCAGAAGCCCGAGCCGTTTGTCATTGGGAACAGGGCGTTCTATACACTCGCCTCGTACGGGCCGGTAGACGTGCAGGTGCACGTTGTTCGCACCACAGACGAGGAAGTTGAGCTTGCCATACAGAGCCTGGTGCGAGAGGCCGGCGGGACCGAGAAGGACCTCGCGGACCCTGCGTGGGTGGCCGGCAAGTTCGACGGCATCGAGAACGAGCAGCGCCTGCGCGAGCAGACCCGCGCGTACCTCAGCTCCCTGAGCGAGGAGACTGCCGAGGAGCAGAAGGCAGACGCGTGTCTCGACGCTCTTGCCGAGCGCCTGTGCCAGTCGGTCCCAGCCTCGCAGGTGTCGCAGGTGAAAGATGCACTGTTCCAGGACATCGCGCAGCGAATCGCAACGACCGGACAGCCTGTTGAGGCGGTTCTCGCGCAGATGGGCATGCAACCGGATCAATTTGACTCGATGCTCCAGCTTGCGGCCACAAAGGAGACAGAGCACGAGGCGGCGCTTGATGCCTATGCAAGCGAGAAGAAAATTAAGGTCGACGAGACCGAGCTGCCTCACCTGCTGCAGCTCTCCCCAGCCGATGCCCAAGCGCTCATCGCGCGTGCGAAGGCGGGCGGCCAGATGGACCAGCTGCTCGACGCGGCCAGACGCACGAAGGCCCTCGAGGCCGTTGTAGCCGAGTGCCACTGCACCTACGTGCAGGAATCCGAGGAGGAAGCCAAGAAGCGCATAGGCGAGGTCATGGCTGCCATACGGCACCAGGAGGAGCTGGCGCGCAGGGCGGACGGTGCGGCGGAGAAAGGGAGCGCTGACAGCGACTCGAGCTCTGGGCTCAAGCTGGTGTAGCGAGAGAACGGTAATGCCGCTTGGCTAAATCCCAGGCATCGAACTCGACTCGCGCAATGGGATCCAAACCAAGCGGCATCCAAGACCGTTGCCACCAAGATGAAAGGGTCGCTCCTATTCTTTACAGTACTTCACCATGGTGTCAACCATCCCCTCCCCCGTGGTCTGAGCAAGAATGTCCTCGCATGCGCTCGAATCCATGAACACATTCATGAGTTTCTGAAGTACCGCCACTTGGTCCTCGTCATGTGCCTTTAGCCCAAGGTTGATAATCAGCTGAGCCTGCACGGGGTGGTCGACCATGGCAGCCATGGGCTCAAACGCCACTGGATTCTCAGGCTTGATCACAGCGATGTAAGGCTTATCGATGTTCTCGGGTTCGACATGTGGAATCGCGACAGAAATATTGTCAAGCTCTAACCCTGTCGGGTAATTATTCTCACGAGTGACAATTGCCTGGAGCCAGCTGTCCTCGAGGTATCCCATGGGGGCAAGTCTCTCGCGGAGCTGCGAGAACAGCTCAGTTCCAGTGGTCGCCGTGGTATCAAAGAAGACGAGATTCGGGCTGAAGAGCGAAGTGTCAAGCGCTGCCATATTATTACCTCCGGTTGATGTTTATGAGCCCGCTAAGCAAGCGGTTTGGCACCGTTTGCGAAGACCTTCACGACGTGATTAAAGTCTTCCACCAGCCGGTCGTATGCAACACTTGTCAAATCGTGCCAGTACACGATGGCATCATCACTCTTGGAGCGCTTGGCTTCCATCTCGGCACAAGCGGCTTCACCGGCATACTTCACGCCATAGGTGTAGTAGTTAATCTTGCGGATACCAGAGTCAATTGCTTTCTTATAGTCCTCATCTGAGACGCCCGACCCTCCGTGCATAACCAGGGGAATCTTCACGCGGTTTCTGATATCAGTCAGAACCTTGAAGTTGAGGTGCGGCTCGCCCTTGTAAATCCCGTGAACAGTGCCAAACGAGCAGGCAAGGATATCCGTACCAGTTGACGCAATGAAATCTGCTGCCTGGTCAGGATTTGTATAAACTGCACCCGACTCCTCGGCGGTGCCCCCCTCGTCACGTTGACCCGCCTCACGAGATCCCATAGAACCAAGCTCGCATTCGAGGCCGCAGTCAAAGCCAGAGCACATTTCTGCGGCACGCTGAGAGTTTTCGAGGTTGACATCATACGGCTCGAAAGAGCCATCATACATAGCGCCTGTAAAGCCAATCTCAAGTGCGCGACGCATGTAAGAAAGGTGCTCGCAGTGATCCAGATGGACGCACAGCATGGCGCTCGAGCGCTCCGCAAGTGCAACCATAGCTGGCCCAATGGAATCGAGGGGGACAAAGGGCTCGTGCCCCTCGGCGTGACTCAAAATAACCGGATAACCGGTTTCCTCAGCTACATCAATAGCAGCCCTCAGGGCTTCGAAGCTCGGAACGTTAAAGGATGCAATGGCCATGTTGTTCTGTTCGGCCACAGCGCAGATATCACGAAGATTAAGGATCATTGTTGCTCCAAACGACAATCACACTGTTGGCTAACTCAGTTCCTTGCGGCCTCTTCAGCATCTTGCTCATCAAGTGTGTGCTGGCCATACCGATGAAATACGGAGACTGCTTCATCGATTTGCGCCTGTGTCATTTCAGCCATCGGCTTGCCAGTGGAAAGCGCCACGGACACCGTCTTCGCAGCTTCCTCGAGGTAAACACAAGAGAACATCGCTTGGCGGAGATCCCTACCTACTGCAATGACACCATGATGCTTGAGCACCACAGCAAGCTGGTCGCCAATGGATTCGACTGCCTGCACTCCCATAGAGAGCGACCCCGGATCGCCATAGCTAGCAACATGGCAAGGTCCCTCCACGGCATTCGCCATCGTGGAGAGGTTGCACGGTATCTCGTCCATGACCAAACCAAGGCCAGTTGCATACGGCTGATGCGTATGAATTACGGCATTCACCTTGGGCATATGGTGGAAAATGTACAACAGTGCTGCCGTATCAACCGAAGCTTTTCGGGTTCCCTCGACGATGTTTCCTTTTCCACCAACGACAAGCATGTCCTCAGGAACCATCTCGTCGTAAATCATTCCTGAGGGAGTGACGATAAAGAGGTCATCACCCGCGCGCACGCTCACGTTGCCACCAGACAACGCAATCAGCCCGTATCGATCAAGCTTGAGCGCACATTCCAGCATTTCCTTCTTTTCAGATTCAAACATATTATGAACATGCCTCTCTGTTTATTTATGGGCATCAGCGCTCTGCTTGGCGTTCTTCTGCCTTGATCGGAGCTTATTTCGCGTTTTTGTTCTATTGTTTCGCCGCGCAGACCTCTCCTTGGATCGAACGGCCTCTATCTGGTCGGCATGATTCAAATAATCCTTGTTGATGTCGTATGCGCGAGCCTGGAGCGAATTGGGATGAACCTTATTGCCCAAATTGACCAGATAGGCAAATAGTTCTCCCCCGTCTGAGAACATCTTTGTGGGAACCCAGTAGCGCCCTTTGAAGATGTTGTGATTCTGGACACGGAGGTATGTCTTTCCGGAACTGGGAAAAGGTCTCACAAGAAAGGTCGAAAGTTCAGAGAGTTTGTACGAATCCACACGTCCGAAACCAGAGAACGAAATGGAATCGCCCTCCTCATCAATCTCAACTCTCTCTGGGTTGGAAAGCGAAACAAAGGTATTCCATACCTGATAGAACGCTACAGCGCCAAATATAAAAGCGAGCCCACGAGGGATGAAGACGTCAAGTATCGCAGCCGCAATGCATGCGATACAAGTTACTGCGCAGAACACGCCAGTGAAAGTCACCTCAATGTTATAAAACGGCGGTTCATAGACATAAGACTTCTTCATAACTCTCCAGACACGCCGGGGCCGCACAAAAGAACGTGTGGCCCCGGCTTTAAGAATTCTAGAAATGACCCAAGGGACCAAGGACTCGCGTTGGTTCTTACTCCTCGCCCTTGGCTGCGTGAAGCTCAGCAGCCTCCTTGAGGATGCGCTTGCGGTTCCAGATGGCAAGCGCAATAGCCAGGATTGCAATTGTGACCATGCCGATACCGTTCATAAAGGAACCGATACGGACGATGAACCAGGTGAGCGGGTTTGCACCGTCGCAGATAGAGGAGATGGCGGTCGCGGTGCCCATATCAAACTGAACGTTTGCTGCTGCAGTTGTGATCAGTGGCGAAAGGTCGGTAGCAATGTAAAGGCCGACAGTAAGAACAATGATACCGATGATGATTCCACGGAAGCCGTTGTTGTGCACTACCGGGGTGATAAGAACAAACATCCACGGAATCACGGCCAGGTCCGCAAATGGAAGCACCTTATTGCCCGGAAGGATGACGGCGAGGAAGATGCAGAGGGGAACGAGGACGAACGAGATGGCGAGTGTCACTGGATGACCAACGCCCACAGCGGAATCGAGGCCAATGTAAATCTTGCCGCGGTTCTTAAAGCGCTTCTCGACGAATGTGGATGCAGCATCAGAGATGGGGAGCAAACCTTCCATGAGCAGCGCTGCCATCTTGGGGATGAGGACCAGCACAGCGCCAAGAGAGACAGCGAGCGTCAGAACTTGAGTAATCGAAGTGGTAACGTTGCTGGGATCCCAATACGCAAGGCAGCCAATGACAAGACCAATCATGGTACCAACGAGAATCGGCTCGCCAAAGACACCGAACTTCTTCTGCAGGGTATCAGTATTGATATCGACATCGCGCAGACCGGGAATCTTGTCGAAAATCCAGTTGAAAAGCATGGCGATCGGCGCATACGCTGCAGTGAAGCCGTGTGGCAGAGAGACGCCAGGCATGTTGAGGGACTCCTCAACCAGCGGGGCAGTGTAGTCGCCTAGGACCATGATAATGATCATGTTGAGGATGGCGGCAATGATGCCCCAAACGATTGAGTCGGTAACAATTGCGACAAGTGCGCCCGTGAAGGCGAAGTGCCAATAATCCCAAATGTCAACGTCAACTGTCTGGGTCGTGTTGGTGAGAAGCATCACTATATTTACCGCAAGACCGAGCGGGATGATGATGATTCCAACAGTGGAGCCCATGGCGATTGCGGCAGCGGCAGGCCAGCCAACATCCACAACCGTCAGAGACAGGCCAAAACGCTCAACCATGGTCTGAACAGCAGGAGAAAGGGTTGTACCGAGCAGCGAGTTAATAACAAGGTTAAGACCGATGAAACCAACGCCCACTGTCAAGCCAGCCCGGAGGCTCTTACCAAATCCGGCACCAAGGCAACACCCCAAAATGGTGAGCACGATTGGCATCATTACCGATACTCCCAGCCCAGAGATAAACTGGAAGAATCCGAGAAAAGCATCCATCTCCATTCCTTTCCTCTAGTAACATACCCAACGTCTATGCGCTTGTCAGCGCAAGAAACCACCAACACACCCCGGAGGAATGTGAAGCAAGCAATCTAAGTTGTCGGAGCACTAACGCGCAGCCGCTAATCCTCTTTCATTAGCTTAAGAATCTGAGCATCGGTTTCCTCGGTCCCTCGCCCCATCAGATACGGGACCCCGTTGACATAAGGACAGTGGAGTTCAGTGGGGGCTATCGAAGTCGCAACTATAAAATCGTAGTTACGAGACTTCTCCGGAGCCGAAGCCAAAGGAATCTGAGTAATTTCGTACTGTCCCTTATAACCATGGCTGTCAAGAAGCGCTTCGACCTTCTTCTTCGCTATCGTCGAAGTAACGATTCCTGATCCACAGGAGAGAAGAATGTGCTTCATCTTTGCCATCGTAATCCTCCAATTCACCTGAGAGCGAACGGCTCGCTCCACTACCGACAGAATTGAAACAGCTACTCCCCCATCACCACGACGCGAAGCTTGCGGGTGCGCTCGCGCGTGCGGTCGAAGTCGACGAAGAAGACGCTTGCGAGTCCGTTCATCTCGAGTTTGCCATCGGAGACTTCGAAGGTCTGGCTACTGCCCACGAGAACGGAGCGCAGGTGCGCGTCTCCGTTCCAGAGAAGGGTACGGTCGCCACCGGGAAGATATGCCTCCGCGTTAGGCCAGCTCTCGACCTCCTCAAAGTGGCGGAGCCCGGGATAGCGGTACGTCCTCCAGTCGTGCTGCTCGGGGAAGACCCTCTCCAGGCCGTCCGAGAGGTCCGCCTGCATGAAGGTGTCGCCGGCTGGGGTCATGTCGTGGTCGAACTCCTGGGAGTAGACGGCGCAGGTCGTATGGCAGGAGATGCAGTGGACGACGCCTTCCTTGATGCCGCTCTGGGAGACGATGCCGGCGACCTCCTCGGTGACGTCGACGTATGTCGGCTTCCCGGCGAGCGTCTCCACCCTCACGAGTCCCTTGAAGACGGTCATGGCTATGCCTCCCTCCGGATGTCTGCGCGGACTCGGTCGAGCGCCTCGAACATCTCCTCGAGCTTCGCCTCCGGGTCCTCCGCGCAGACGATGCCGGAGGTACCGCCAGTGGCATCGCCGCCGTAGTAGATGGCGTCGTAGACGTCCTGGCCGGTCGAGATGCCGGCCGCCTGCAGGACCATGGTCTCGGGCGAGACGGACTTGACGGCCTCCGTGGACGCGCGGATGTAGTCCTCGCCGGCGACGTGGCCCGTGCCGATGAGGCTGTTGAGCTCGCACGTCATGATGTCGGGGTGGAGCTCGGCGATCGCCCGTGCCTCCTCGACGGAGTCGGCGCAGACGCAGGTGAGGATGCCAACCTCGCGGGCGCGCACGATGGTCTTGGCGAGCTCCCCCACCGTCATGGGGTTCTCGGCATGGTTGAGGAACGTGGCGCGCACCCCTGCGGCGGCAAGTGCCTCCGGGAGGACGTGGCCCATGCCGCGCCCGGGCCTGAGGCTCTCCATGGCCTGCGCGCATGGGATGAGGTGCGGGCAGTTGTCCGCGACCCACGCGAGGTCGATGAGCTGCGCGGTGAACAGGGACTGGAAGCCATAGCGCTCGCAGAGCTCGTCCGTCTTGCGCGCGAGCCTACGAAGCTTCTCGCCGTATAGGTAGGACTTGGGATTGACGACGAAAAACGGGCGCTTGAGAACAATATTGTCCATGGGTCTCTCTCCTCAGTCCACCGCAAAATAGAGATGGAAGCAATATGGTTGTACCTTTAAAAGTGGACAACAATGCTTCTTGTCCAGTATCTGATATACAAGTTGAGATAGATGTGAAGAATCCATGAGCGGCGCTTATGCGCCGACAAGTGGCGTAAGGGCACTCTTGTGTTAATTGGGCTTGGATTAGCTCTCAGGTTGATAGGCAGTGCCAACTATGGATTGTCCTGGCGTCAACCATGTGACGCTCCATTCTATTTTGGCGTCATCCTCAAGATGAATGACCTGTTCAAGATGAAGGACAGCCGTGTTCTCGTCACAGCGAAGTAATGCGCCGTGTTCATGACCCGCAACCAAAGCCTCGTACTTCATTACAGAGTACTTGACCTTGCGCTTAGACGTCCTCTCGACAGCGTCGAACAGTGAGACCTGAGTAAAGTCCATGTCCTCAATGCCCTTACACTCGCTGAGATTCGTCCAACTCTCTTGGCATATGACAGGGACTCCCTCCACCGTTCGAACCCTGCGCATATACATGACAGGGTCACCCACCTTGATGTCCAGCGCATTCGCCACACTCTCGGGCGCAGCTGTTACTTCTTTGGTAAGGACATGCGTTACAAAGTCCTTGCCTTGGCGCCTTAAGGACTCCGCAAAAGAAATTGGTCTCACACCCGCCGGATGTGAGATACCCGGCCCGGTGACAAACGTGCCCTTACCACGGCGCTGGACGAGCCTGCCCTCTTCGATGAGAACCCCTATCGCGCGTCGAACAGTTCCACGAGATAGCCCGAATTCGCGCATCAGGTCATGCTCGGAAGGTATCCGAGATCCGCTTTGCCATTCATGGGAATAAATCTTCTCTCTGAGAATAGATGCTAGCTGGGTGAAGAGAGCTTCTGTCGATGTAGCGGAATCATTCTCCCCCAGAAGGCTTCTTGTGGCCATGAATGCCTACCAAACAATAGAGAAATGGACAAGTTCTGAACATGATATCTCCTGAATATAGGGGAGAATGCACCAGAGTCACTTCCATTTTTACAACAAAGATTTCGAATCGTTGGATACCCTATCTAGGGTTGGTTCTCTTATTTCGCATACACCCGTAAACAACTACTGAGATGCGTGCTGCGATGTCAAGAAATCTGACCGCTTGACTATTCCTCACCAGCGTTGTTCATATCCAATAGAAAGCTAGACCTAGAAACACAACGGGGAGGCCGACTCGCGTCGACCTCCCCGTTCTTGCGTTGCTCTATGAGCGAGTGCTACTCAGCTGCGGGAGCCTCGGCAGCGGCCTCGGGCTCTGCGGGAGCCTCGGCGGCCTGCTTGGCAGCCTTGGCAGCCTCTGCCTCGGCCTTCTTGGCGTACACAGCAGCACGCTTGGCCTTCTTGGCAGCCTTGGCCTCCTTGGCGGCCTTGCGAGCGGCCTCGAGCTCTGCGACCTTCGCGGCCTTGGCGGCCTTCTCGGCATCGAGCCTGGCCTGCGCGGCGCCACCGAACTTGTTGGCGAAGCGCTGGACACGGCCGCCGGTGTCGACGAGCTTCTGCTGGCCGGTGTAGAACGGGTGGCACTTGTCGCAGAGGTCGATGACGAGCTCGGGCTTGGTGGAACGCGTCTTGAACGTGTTCCCGCAGGTGCAGCGGACGGTGCACTCCACGTAGTTAGGATGAATTCCTTGCTTCATTGCAGGACTCCTTTTGTCGGTCCTGGTTTCCGACCAGGACAGGGGTGGTGATGCCTTGGTGCGGATTGCTCCGTCCAAGACGGTCAAGCTCTCGGAGTATAGCAAATCGAGCGCCGAAGGTGTGTGGAGAATCGCTGACAGCTCCAGGGACGGATTCCGGCACCACCCTCTCAGTAAGTCCCGGCGGGCAGTCCCTCTTACCCGTATTGGCGCTGGCCTAGCGCAGACCGACTAATGTCTGAGTTTTGGGTGGCCCATTCAAAGGGATAGAGCTCTCGAGCCCGCTCATGGGTATCTTCCGGCGCATTCCCCAAGATGATGCCAATGAGCGTCTGGAAAAAAGTCTCGGGGGAAAGATCACCTGTCTCTCCCATAGACGATACGCTCACCACCTTAACGCTTGCATCAACGCGTTGGTAGAGGAGGAGCGCGCAGGCATCATACACGTCCCCACGCCGCTGCAGGCGGCGAAGCATGTGCACGAGCTTCGCAAAGGACTGGGCCTCTGTTTGGATGCCCGCCTCTGCAAGGTAGAAGAAACCGTGAGCCGTTAGGGGATAGCGGCCTCGGAGATTCTTCGCGTCTCCATAGGCCTCCTCAAAGCGATTTGCGAGGTTCTTCCCAAAAGCCCTGTCCATTGTCTTTGTGGAGACAAGCAACTCGGGACCAGCCATCCACGACGACATGCCGACGTCAACCTGCTTGGTATAAGCCGAACCCATTACGTTAGCGTTAGATCTGCCGCGAGCTTCTACTAGCTCGAGCGCTGCCTCCCGAACACGTCGTCTTTTTGATTGCACAGCGCTCAAAATCTCGGGGTCGATTACGCGAGGAGCTTCTGCACGCGGCCAAACCCCCTCGTTCACGAAGCCCGCTCTCTCGAATTCACTCGCAATCCAGAGGTCGAGCGCATGTGCAAATAGACCGGTCTGGGACTTCTCGCCTCCGTTCGACAGAGCAAGCTCGAGCAAACCCTGCAGCAATCCATAATCAAGCACAGGAACGTCTATATGCCAGAACGGCAGTAAGCCATTCGACGCGCGGTGGCGGGTAAGGTACTCGTTAAAGCAATCGTTCTCAGCATTAGATGGCATTAGCAGTATCCCTCTTCCCGTGCGTTTGTCTCCCACGATTTGCGCGACGATCCCGAAGTTCGACAAGCAGGCGGTGCATCTGTGTACGCTCACTCTCTGCAAAGTCCATCATGGGAAGAATCAGATCATCCACCAGCATCGTCGCACCATCGCGGTTTCCTCGCCCAAGCAACACTTCAACCTCATCTCTGACGCCCAGGAAATCTTCACGGTTTGTCAGCAGCAGCTTAGGGCTCGCGACCAGCAGGTTGCTGGCCTCACGCGGCTCGAGCTTGAGGATGCCCCCGCCATAAGAGCGGCCGGTCAGTTCCGCAGAGAGCAGCGTCACCGAGCTCAGACAGGCAAGTGGGAGCAGCTCCCGCGCAACCTCGCGCAGCTCGGGATGGACAAACAGGCCATGGACGGAGTTGAGGAATACGAGCCCGGCATCATTAGCGCATAGGTTGGGACCAATACCGTTCATGTAAGTGAAGAACAGGTCGCACACCCTGACGCCCGGTATGCGCCACCACGGCTTCCTTGTCCGACATTTGTACGCAAGATTGATACCGTTGTCCTCGCCCCAGTTGAGGTAGCGACGAACCGCGTCACTCGGTTCGTCATTTGGATATAAGAGCAGCGCTTGTTTTCCCTGGAGAAGCAGCTGCTCGTAGTCCCTCTGTGTCAGCCGAAGGTTTCTCAGATGACGAGATCCCGGTGGACAAAGGGAGAGCAGCTCCTCTCTTGGGATGCCCCACTCCTGTGCCTGTGCCGTAGTAATTGCGAAGAACTTGTTTGCTCCGCTCACTGCCCCAAGGTGAATACTTCCATAGGCGGAGAGCGGCACGAGCAAATGGGAAGCCGCCTCGGAGAGGAGCTCGGTAGCATCGCTAGCTGCAGTACCTCCCGGCCACTTCATGTAGTCATGAACTTCGACGGTAGAGTTCTCCACACGTCCAAGCTTGTCGATGTCCGCAAGCTGCACAAGACGAATCGAACCACTGCGACCACGCTGGAATCCGTCCGCGACGAGCAGCACAACCTCCTCGGTCACTTCGGGAAAGACCGGTTTTTCAAAGAGAATGAGCTCAATTGACGAAAAGGAATCAAGCAGGTACTTCCTGACCGGCGCAGCATAGTTGGTACTGAGGAGCTCGGCTGGCAACACCATGCCGACCCTGCCGCCGACCTTGAGAAAGCTCGTTGCGTGCACGAGAAAGGGTGCCCAGGACGAAGCGAGAGCGTCGAGACGCACGCCCATGGCAAACGCGCGCTCTCTTGCACGCGTGCGTGCTGGCCCAGCGAACGCCTGGTACCTGATGAAAGGGGGATTGCCCACTACCGCAT
>PPYE01359949.1_pt1 | contig 11822 bp, 8 predicted proteins | sample 1559881 | NCBI WGS metagenome assembly PPYE01 (sample SAMN08240022, study PRJNA423297) | Human gut metagenome, whole genome shotgun sequencing project.
CTTGTTGAGTTTCTTCTTAACTTCTTCAGTTTCTGCCTCACCCGATTTGCCTGCTTTAACCAGTTCGAAGTATTTTTTAGCCAGTTCCTGTTTGGTCCTATATGTTTTGCTACGCAACATTCCCTGCATACCCATTTCACAGGCAAGAATTTCCTCAATGCCTCTATTGTTCGGAGAGATAGGAGCATTCTGACTATCGAGTGCTATCACATTCTGGCTATCCACACTCTGCACGATAAACGGAGAATGGGTAGATACAACAAACTGTATCTCAGGAAAAGCCTCTTGAAGGTCAGCCAACACATGCTGCTGCCAATGTGGATGCAGGTAAAGGTCAATCTCATCAATAAGCACAATGCCAGGGGTCTTCCTGACAGCATCCCGACCCATCCATCTGTTGAGCATTATACAACGGTAAGCAATCTCGGCGACCATATTTACCATAGCCTTAAAGCCGCTACTCATCATCTCATATTTCAGACGTGTGGATTCGTTGGCACCCACCACTTTTACGTCAGCCCAGAAACTTCTGTTGCCTTCTTCCCTTGCAATGTTTTTAATTCGGGCAGCAGTCTCTAACGCCTCCTCAAATGCGATGTCGGTTCCTTCCACTTCTGGCGATTTCTTGCCTTTGGAGTTAAAGTTATAATACCATGCTAAAGCGCTTTTGAAGTCAACTGTTTCTGCCAATGCACACTTATAGGCTTTAACCAAACGACTGATATTGGCTTTCTTATCCACCAATTTATAGTTATTGTCTATTCGGTCGGCTCCAAAAGCCAAGACCAACGGAAGCACGACATCAGTCTCCGAGTTTTCCTGTATTCTATAACCTTCCCATTTCTTCACCAGTTCTGCCAAGCCACCTGTATTGACGGTGGTTTTTCCCTTCATTTCTCTGCTCCATTCTATATCTTCCATTTCTTCGAACGGTTGACCCTCAACCTTACCTATTGTGGACATGGTTGCATGGACAGAAATAGTCGGATTTTCCTTAGTAGGATACAAAAAGTCTTCAATGGCTTCGCTGTAAATAAGCGGTCTGTCATCCACCTTGAAGTTCTTCTTGAAAGCATCTTCACTTGGCAATTGAGAAAGCGATTTTAGATAGGCGCCCAAGGCTATCTGGATAGCTTGTAGTAATGTGGTTTTACCCATGGTGTTGTTGCCTAACACCACATTCATTTTGGCATCCAACTCAAAGCGCCTCTCCTTGATGAAGCCTCTGAAGTTCTTTATGGTTATATCATTTATTCTCATGATGACAATGTATTTTCAAGTTAATCAAAATTCATTTCGGTCTGTATGGCATCGGCCTTTTTCTTTCTCGACTTCTTCTCCTTGGGCTTGTTCTCACAGATGTGTTCCAAGCCGTGGGTGAGCGCCATACACCAGTCTTTCTTTGCCTTTTGAGCGACTCGGGCTGGATACATGCTCATGGCAAGGTGGCTCCAGTCGTAGTCGCCTTTCTCCAACAGCTCCATGTTCTTCTCACATTCTGTCCGCCATAAGCGGCTGGCTGCAAGATGCTGAAAGGGGGCTGCCGTCACTGGCACGCCGTCGTCGTGGTTAGGCACATAGCCTGCTTCAATGATGCGGTTCAGCTTTTCCATCATGCCTTCCACCTGTTCTTGCTCTGCTCGCACCTGCGTTGCTTGCGTCTTGTCGTGGGTGGCAAGAGCTGCGTTCAGACGTGTGCGCAACAGTTCTCCCTTCTCACGCAACTGGATGATGAGCTGCGGCAAAGTGTTTTTGCTGAGCTTGGGATAATATATCCAGTAATCCACCGTGCCGTCTTCCGATGCAAGGAGCCAGTAGATAGGAGCCTTGCGGCGACTCTTGGTGTATCGCTTGAAGTGGTAGTCGAAGAAGCCAGTTGGCGATGAGAGGTAGGCTTGCAGACTCTTGCAGCCTATCAGCTGGCAAAGCTCATACTCCATATCGTCGGCACGGTTGCCCCACAGCCAGGCCATCACCTCACGCACATGACTTGCCAGACAGAGCGGACTCTCCTCCTCGTTGGTCATGATGCCATCGGACGGCACGGCGAGCTGAGTAGGGCATGGCTCTTCGCCTTGGCTTACCACAGGCATGAATGGCAGGGCATCGAACACGTCGCCAAACGCAGGGATGGCTTTTTCTCCCTTGGCGAATGCCGTGTTCCATCTGCCAAAAGCCATGCCTACCAATTCCATCACTATCTCCTGTGCCATCGTCTTCTTGTCTATCAAGTTCAGATGGCTGGCTCCGTCTATCGACAACAGCTCCTCGTATGGGCGGCAAGCCTTATAGTCGTTCAAGGTCTGTCGGAACTCGCTGCCACGGTCGATGTCAGCCAAGTCCATCCACAAGTCATCGTTTTCCTTGACGAGCTCGGTATATTTGGCATAATCGGCTGTCAACTGTTCTTGCATCTTATCAAGACTTGCCTCGATGCCGTCCTTTAAGTCCATCTGGGCTATCAAGCCATGATATTCCAGATTGGTCTCGTCCAAGCTGAACCACTTGCGCTTGATGTCAATGATGGCGTTGACGACACGCTCGATGTCGGATTGTCGGGTGGCGTAGTCGGGCATGGGGAGAAGGTTGACGTAACCAGCTTGTTTATGTTCACCACAATACGAGTTTATTGTATTTTGTGATGATATGGAATTAATAAAGCTACAAACAACAAAACAGTCTTTCTTTGAAATTTTAGGAATGGCTATTCCCTCGGATGTAAAAAAAGAACCACGCTTCAATATATGAGCATCGATTATCTCACCTCTTTTTCCAAAGCCAACTCCCTTTTGTTTTTGATATTCAAGATTTCTTATGTTGGTTTGATTGTCTGCTCTAATTACAGATTCATTCCAATAAACAATATCCCTATATGGCTTATAGAACAAAGAATAAAAACCACCATTATAATAATCAAAGAAAGTTTGAGATTTTTCTGTTTCATAAAAAAGTCGCGGATGTTTTGCTGCAACAAAGTCTGTACCTTTACGGGCAACAAAATTTCTTGATTCTAAATTCTTTAAGTAGAATAGACTTATTGTAATCTCATTCCAATCATACCCAATAACAGTATTCGGCAGAATATCAAACTCCACCGACTTCGCCACATAAGTCCACTTAACATCCTCACCTCTATTACAAGTTCTAATCAAAACAGAGAGTTGTTCGTCTTTTTCTTCAGGCTTTACATCCTGCACATCCATAAACACGCCCTCCACATCCGAGCAGAGTTTGTTAAGCACCAACGTGGAAGTTTCCACGCTCGCATCCAGCACACCCCAACCCGTATCGGCGCAAGCCGTGATAAAGCCGCAAAGATTACGGCGGCGGAATGCCTCGTAGCTCGACTTGATCATGACCGTACGGTCGAAGATAGCTCCCAACTTGCCCTCATCATCCAGCATCTCCTGCATACGGTCGAAGAAGGCGCAAACCAAGTTCTTGCTCCAAGCAGGATAGTTGTCGTTAAGATATTGCGAGGTATGCTCGCTTCCCTCACCGAACGGTGGGTTCATGACGATGCAATCGAATCGCTTCTGACACAATTCGATAAAGGCAAAGCCACGGGTGGCATCCTCCGAGAAGAGCGCATTCTCGTAGCCTTCCTCCTCGCTCAGTCGGGAAGAAAGATCCTGCAAGGCAGCCTGCAAACGCTCCGTAATTTCCTCAAAGAACTCATCCTTATGGTGGCGCAACTCACGGCGAGCCTCATTGGCTGCCATAACCTCAGCACGGCGCTCCTCAGAATCAAAGATTTTGGCATTACGGTTTTGGTTCACCTTGCTCCAGTTCTTGCGCAGGTATTCAATATCATCGCTGATTTCCTTCTCCATCTTAAAGAGCAATCCAGCCTCACCCACAAATTTCATCTTGTCCCAGATGGTGGTGAGCAGACGCTGCATAGGCTTGTCCAGCTCGTCCATCAAGCCATTGAGCAGACGTTCTTGGCACTTCGCGATGGAACGATTCCCGGGTATGTATCTCGCGATACGGTATCAGCAGCTCTGGATGATTGTCCCAAGCATCCATATAGATATACTCATACACCTCGTAGAGATAGAGGCCAAAGTGCATGGAGCCACATGTAGGGTCGAGAGAGAGAATCTCGGTCGGCTCCTTGATGGCACGTTCCTCGATGGTTTCGTCTGGACGACGCACCATGTAGTGACATTTATCCTCACCTATTCGGCTTTGTCCTTTGGTCATCTCGTACCAGATTCTGCCAAGAGAGTTGTCGGTCAGGAATCGGACGATGTACTCCGGCGTAAAGAACTGGTTGCGCACAGCCATTTCACGGCTGTTGCGTGGCTTGTTGCTTTCCTCGCGCATCTTGCGACGCTCCTCCAGAGAGTTATAGTCCTGGAACATCCAGCCCAGCGTCTCATCCTCCATCCAGAAGTTGACAGTCATGCCATTCTGCTCGTCGTACCACTCGCTGAGTTGGGTGTCGTTGATGAGGTCGAGCAGTTTTAGCAATGTGTTCTCGTCGGGGAATACCAACCCATAAGGCGAGAAACGATCAAAGACGGCAGGAAGTTCAATACTAAGTTCGTCAAAGATGCTATGCAGATACCACTTGTAGCGATTGTATTTTGGCATAGCCGTTTGCTGGGCAATGGCATCATAGCTCTGAAAACCTACAGACTCATAGCCGGCTCTGACGCTCTCGAGAATCAGGTCACGTTCCTCACACATGCGAAGGGCGCAGAAGCGGTTAAGTTGGGTAAATGCCTGTTCAGCTATAAGCTGGCCCACAGCAAGGCGCTCCTTGTTAGTCTCTGTTTCCGGGAGGGCTGCAAGGAGGTGTTTCATACGTTCGCGAAGCATACGCGCGGTATGGACAATGTCGGTATCTTGATTAGCAAGTTGTTCCACTGGAATGGTGTGACCATCAGCCCAGATGCCATAGTACTGTTGAAGCAGCTCTGTTACGTTCTGCATCAACAGGTTCTTGGCTGAACTGACGAACCGTTCCAGCACTTTCTTTGCATTTTGAGAAATCATAACTATCTCGTGAATTGTATTATTCGTTTATATTGAGAACCACAGGGTTGTTATCATCAACCGTTGCCAGAAGTTTGGTCAACTCATCAATGATAGCTTGGAGGTCAGCCTTTGTTGTAATTCTCTTTTTGAACTTAACTTGACTTGCCTTAATGCCTGAATCTTGTACAGCGCTACCACCTTCACCATTTCCAGGCTCTTCTCCTCCACCAGGAGTGATAGGTGATTCTGGATCGGCAGGAGGAGTTACAACCACGGCTGGCGCATTTGACTTAGCCTGATTGCGCACACGATTCTTAATGGCATCTACATTGTTCATCTTGTAGCTGACAAAGGTATTAACCATCTCGCGCAGTCCATCAATAGTGTTGCTTCTGCAATCTATATTTAGGTTGTCCAACTGAGTGTCGATCTGAATCTTCTGAGAATCCGTAAGCTGGGGATATTCCGCCATTGCCTTAACCTCGTCACGGCAGTCGCCAAGAATACTATTGCCCTGTGTTTGGAATTCTACACAAGCCTGAGTGAGGAAACTGTCTATCTGGTTACGCAAGTCTGTAATCTCGGAAACAATTGAAGGAAGGTCTGCATTACCAATGTAGTCATTATAAACCTGTCCGACCTCCGTTACATGCTTTTTGAAGTCACTTAGCTGGGTAAGTTCTGGCAATGTAGAGGCTTGTTTGGAAAGGAGGTTGATATGCTTGAGCTGATCGATAAGTCCGGCCTGCTTGTTGCACTTCATAAAGTCCATTGCATACTTGAATGACTTAACGCAATCTTCATCCTTACCCAACAGATAAGCAGCTTCGCCGCCCTCACTATCCAGGATACGCTGACCATAATTAACGGCCAGCTGCATATTCTGTAGACCTGCTAAATGAAGACCGGTAAAGTCTGGGATAAGACTATTAAACCTTGGCTGGTAATACTTTATCCTGGCATAAGCTTCCTTGGCAATCTGATCCTTAACGGGAGCGATACGTGAACTGTTGAAGAGACTGGTAAGATTCTGAGCTGCTTTGAGCAATTCAGGTATTGTCAATGCTCCTTCCGTATTCAACGAAATGCTAATCTTGTTGAAGCTATTGTTTGCGGACATTGCATCAACCGCAGAATCACCGAATACAGTTATGTTTTTTCCAGCTACACGAATCTGAATGATACTTGCCTTAAGCATCAGAGCGACGATATAACGAATGGTATCCTTTGACCATCCGTAAGGATCACGTTCAAAATGATTGACCACGTCTTGGCCAGTAGCCTCATTACGCAGAGCAATGAAATCCTTTATCTCAGCGATAGCAGCATTTGAGGTGTCTATCGTTCCCTTGCTCGTATTGATAATACCGAAAGGATTGAGTGCTGCAGGGATGGTGGTAATGTCGCTGTATGAGGCCAACTTAGTCACACAGTCGCTCTTCATGTTGGTAGATGCTAAAGGATATTTTTCGAATACCTTTTCTGCAATCTGCTTCAGGGCAACTGTCTTATAAGTTTCCTCGTTCACCTGCTGAGGAGAACCACGGAAGATGATTTCACTATTTGCCATAGCTTCACGCAAAATCTGTGTGAGCTGACGCTTCTTTTCCTCTGCGTTATCTGACTGTGCTCGGAGGTATGCTTGAATCTCCTTGTTGGTCTCGTTTTGATGACGATTCTTGATATTCTGACTACGTACGATTTCCTGTAGGATAGCCTCCTTGTCTTTGCTTAGGGTACAGAGCCAGTACAATATACGAGAATTTTCCTGACGGGTACTCTCAGTCAGAAGATACTGGTGGGTTTCGTTGTATGATGCTCCATCCACGAATCTGACATTAATCTTTAGGCTTGTTGCCGTATGAATATTATATGGACGGTTGCGCTCTGTCAGTTCAACACCTGCAGTGATTGTTTTGCTCGAATATACATTTACCGAAGGTGCAGGAGAAAGCATATCTTGCAATTGCTTTTGGAGCACATCTGCCTTTTCGATATCACGGGGGATAATCTTATTTCTTTCCTCACGGATGCCAAGGATAGCATTAGTCATGAATTGGTACTTACCATCAACCTCCTGAAGTGTGAGCCCGTCAGACTGCATGATTTCATCAAGAATATCACGCACCTTGCTTTTATCAAAGTTACTTCCTACAAAATTGTAAAGGAGAGCACACAAATTGTCGAATGAGAGATTGAAATCATCCAAAAGCTGCATGACAGCAATGGTCTTACAGATTCTCACAGCAAGGGCATTGCCATTGAACATCTGTATGGCCTTATCGGCTGCAATAACAATCTCCTTGGATGAGTTCTTTTCCATGTCGGTACGCAACACGTCATAGAAGTGCTCTGGGCCAGCCATCTGACCGATGGTAGCATCAGCAAGATGGTTGTCTACCAGGATGTCACGGATCAGCCTGATGACAGAACGCAAGCCTACACCTCCAGTCCTGCTTGCCAGTTTCTGAAGCAAAGACAAAAGGATGTCTATATGAACCGGCAGGAATGGATAAAGATTGGCAAACGTCTCGTCAGTCAGCACCTGATTGTAAATGCTACGTTCCTGCAGGGTGAGATGTATGCTGTTCTTGAGTACACCCTCATTGTTTGAGAAGAGCTTCTTGAGGTATGACTGGCCCTCCTGCGATTTACCCAAGAGTCGTTTTGTGATAATCTCCTTGATATCATTAGCTTCGATATCGACCTTAACGGGGAAACGATCATTTAATGGATAAAAATAGGCAGAATTTAGTTGTGCATGCGGATTATCTTCTGTCAAAGTTTGTTGAGCGGTAGCAATAACCCATACGTCTCCACGGAATTCGTCTTTAAAGACCTGCATCATGCCCTGAACGTTGGTTATAAGTTCAACGTTAGAAGCTACATAATTGCCGATTTCATCAAGCACAAAGATAATCTTATCCTTACCCGTTTTCTCTTTGATAAGATTATATAAACGTGTGAAACGTTCTTTCTCGTTTAACGCGCTACTCAAGGTGATATCCTTATAGCTTGCACTGTCTGGGAAGTATGCTGGCAGCACACGTGGAGCCAGACTTGCAGCGATAAGATTTGCTGCAAGGTCATTAGATTCAACAGATTCCCATGTCTTATGTTTTTCAGTTTCTACCAACTTGCAGAATTCTTCATATTTGCCTTCGCTGTGCAGCATGTCAATGAAGCACATCACCTTCTGGTCGGTAGATTTAGTGATACCAAGCAATTTCAACGTTTCGTAATAAACAATATCGCTAACTGATGCAATCTTACCAGCTACAGACTGAGTTGTAAGGTCAATCATGACAACCTGAGGATTGTGACGTGCGATGATAGTCTTGTGCATAGCCGTGATAGCCGTATCCTGAATACGGCTCATCAAACGGTCACCAAAAACGACACCATCTATCAACAGGCTTCTGTCAAAAGAAAGACCTAAGTATTTGGCGAAAGAACTCTTACCTGATCCATAAAAACCAGACACCCAAATGCCCACTTCCTTACTTGAATTATCGAAGGCTTCCTGAAGATCCTGAATGACATTTTCATAGTTCTTATGAAGTTTTTCAGTCACCACATACTCACGGATTTCAGAGCTAAGGTCTTGTTCGGTCTTGGCTCCGAAAGTGACAACACTCTCAATGTCACGATTGAGTTTTTTAGAAGGATCAAATAAGTCCTGTATTTTATGCATAGCTCTGAATTTTAGAAGTTAATTGAACGATAGTTGCCGTCTTGATTATATACCCCAAGAAAAGATCGGGCTGTGCCTTGAGTCTCTCCAGGATATAAAACAAGCGTAGGAACCTGAATCTTATTGTAGATTTTGTTCTCTATTACACCCATCATATAGAATGGATGAAGCATTTCTACATCACGAAGTACAAGCAAAGATTGTGTATCTGAACTCAATTTGTTCTGAATATCAATAATGGCTTTTTCGAAATACTCATCATTGACTATTTCCTGCTTTATACTGTTATACATTTCAGCTTCATCAACAGAAGGATCTGTCCAGATGTCGCGATAATCGTGATTGCTTATGAACTTATCAATCAAATCGCCCATTGATACACTATGAACAATGAACCCATAGTAATCGGCTTTAGGGCGAAGGAATGTATCTACGATGTTACGCAAAATAATTGCATCCTCTGGCTGATATACCAGATAGACGATAGGTGCACTTCCTCGTGCGTCTGTTTTGCTCGGCTGTTTCAGATATTGAAGCGCCTTTTCTATTTTATCTTCATAACGTTCCATTGATAAATTCCTCCATTGATTTATATTTCCACGAAATAGTCATTAAATCACCTGTACATTGAGCAATATAGCCTCCCTTCAAATTGAGTTCCATTATTCGTTCCCCAACCTGATATTTATCAAGACCAAACAATTGCCAATCTTCATGATTCCAAATGGCAACGTCGGACAGACCCTCGAAGTGAAGTTCATGCATAAGGTACAGAATGGTAAAATCTGCAACTTCATAAGGCAGAATGTCTCCTCTGCGGTTTACAAAGCCGAAATCTACGAGTACAGTCTTTATATAACTTGAATTTCGAGCCTTTACCGAGTCACTCCATTTAGCCAGACCTTTATCTACCAAGTCGTCTACGAATTGCTTAATACAACCTGCTGGAAGAGTTGTTTTATTCGTGGCTTTATATTCATTAAGATATTGGACAATGAAATCATACATCACAGCATTCTCCCTTGCGCAATAGATCATAAGAAGCTGCTTAAACTGTGGTAGCATCAGCCCTTTTTCTCTGATTGATTTAAGCCAAAGAGCAACGTTCTTGTTTGACTTCATGAACCGGGGCCAGAACACAAGCTTCACGATATCCATGCTACGTCTGTCCGTACATCTTGCAAGATAATTGTTTTCATGCACATATGCAGCCAAAGACTCCTTTGTCGTATCTGCATTACATATTGACAGAAGCGACAAAGTCTCGTCTACAAGACCACAACCTTTTCCAAGTTGAATGCTGTAATTGGTATTTCTCATCATGCAAAGTATGGATAACTATTTACTTTATTTTGGAAAGCGTACCTATAGTGAGATGCACAAAGTCTCAGAATTATGTCAATCTCATTGGCATTGAAATCACCTATATTTACAGATGTAAAACAATGATCAGTAACTATTGTGTCCATTGATTCCAAATAGGCACAACAATCATCGACAACATTCGAGAAATCAAACTCGCCCTTTTTCAAATATTCTATAATTTCCTTTTCTACCTGAACTGGCATCTTAAACAAAGAATATACACCACCAGTGAACATATTATGTTCTTTTCGCATCAGTTCAAACACCAGATTATAATATGCAATACCTCCTGACTTTGGGAATATATATGCCATCATATCAGATGCACCGGACTGATCTATATCGGCCCAGCATCCAGCGTTTGCACCTGCTTTGTAAACAGAGTATCGCATTTTGAGTATTTCCTCAATATTTTGTCGTGTCATAAAAGTGTTCTAATATTAACGCACTAACTATGTTCAGCATTAGTGCACCACTTACTTACTGTAGCAGGGTCTTTCCCCACCTGCTCGGATAACCACTTGTTGGTTTTGCCTTTCTCTGCAAGCATCACTTTTATGCGGTTGATTTTCCTTTCCATCTTTATACATATTAATCAGTTTGCAAAGATACAAAGAATTCACTACAACCATTCAAAATTCATCATAATTCTTAATAATGCGTTGCTTTTATTGCGTTTTCTTCAACTTTAATCATAACAAAAGATGTTTTTGAAGTCTGTATTTAGGGAAATGTTACTATTTTCTGCCCGTTTCTCATTGATTATAACTACCCTTGCCACACCAGAGCTACCGCAAAATGGCACAAAGAAGAATCGTGACACGAGGGGATATACGCAACGGCTGAGTATCAAGGGTTTGAACATTCCGAGGATGTTCGGCTTAATGTCAAAGTCTGATTCGCACCGATTAAAGTGTAAGGCGCTTGACTATCAAGGATGTGAAGATAGTGTGTGGAAAACAACTTAAGACATACTCAAGGCTTATCCTATTAACGTTATAACGTTTAACGTTTTCTATAACGGGTGATCCACTGCACTCCCCCAGTCACCTGCCAAATGGGCGGCTAGCCCAAATCGGGTAAAAAGTACCACCAAATTGGTTCGCAATGAACCTTTAATACGCATGTTCGGGATAATACTTCATTTGCTCACAAGCAAGTTTCATACAATAGGTTCGTATGGCAGATATGTTTATTGATCCGTATGATGCGTTTTTACTTATTAAACGTTTGAACTGCAAAGTTATTGCTTCGACGTGCCCTTTGCGTTCATACCTGTATCATATTTAGGAATTTCTTGTCTTTCGCAGGAGACACCCTCGCCAAAGAGTCTTTACAAAATCATCCCAATAGAATATAAACGCCTGGCGAAGGGGCGTGAATGGCAATGAACGGATTGTGAATGGACTATGAACGGATACGGGGCATTATGAACGGATAGTAAACCGATTGTAAACGGTTATGAATAGATTTGCTTTTGACACCGCCATGTCGTATCTTCACACAAGTTCATATAAGATAGAAATTTTCAAAAATCAAGACAATGAAACAAGTATTACAGCCTCATCACCGATGCAAAAAAATGGCAGCAAGCGATTACTGCCACGTATCGGTTTCGTATCGATCCCGTATCAATTCCGTATTATCCTTCGTTCATCCTTCGTTGCTCCTTTTTTCGTCGTTCTATCGTTCTCGCTTCCAGAAGCGGAAACAATACGAAAACAATACGGAACGATACGTAAGCATTGCGGGGTTGATACGAGGACGATAGGAGGAG
>PPYE01414075.1_pt1 | contig 11822 bp, 7 predicted proteins | sample 1559881 | NCBI WGS metagenome assembly PPYE01 (sample SAMN08240022, study PRJNA423297) | Human gut metagenome, whole genome shotgun sequencing project.
GTTTGGGCCACACCTCTGAGCTCCGCCAATTTGCGGTTGGCGGAAATCAACTGTTTCATCACAGCTTTTGTCTCAATGTCAAAAGGTAGTGGAAGATGAGGAATGTGATAACTGTGTTCCATATCGTTGTCGTTAATTCAATACTATTCTAAGCCCCAAGCCCAGGGCTGCGCTCACCTTTTCAAGGAAAGCCTTCTTCATCTTGTTGTTGGAGTGGGTCATGAGGAGCCAACCATTGCCGAGGTCTCTTTGAGCCCGACCATACTTGGTGTCGCGACGGTTGGAGATGACGGGCACCTTGCACATCACCAAGCCTTGTGCTTCCACCACTTGGCGCACTCTTGCCACGCCTATTTTGCGAACTGCTTTCTCCAACGTATCGTTGGCGTGTTCCTCTGCTATCATCGTGCCATCGGGGAAGAAAACTGCCATATCAGTTGGAGAAGAACGCTCAATCTTTTCCTGCTTGCTCTTTCTCTCTCCATGCTCCACGATGGGGTCTTGCACAATTTCCTTGGCATCGGCAATTTCTGCCGTAAAGTTGCGCTTACGGCTTAGGTGGACGCTTATAGGCTGACCGGGCTGATAGTCAACGACCAGTACAAGCTCGCGCTTCACCTGCTGAAGGGCAGGCTCAATATTCTGCGTCAGGATGGGGAGAATCTCTTTCTTGATGATATCCTCCTCTGCCTGACTTACCTTCTCTTCCAGGTCGTCCGTTGAAACGCCTTCTTTGCGTAGCGTCTCGATAGCATCGTATAGTTTGCTTAATCTACTCATAACTGCTTACTTATTTCATGTTCATACTCCTCCTCTGTTATTGTGGTTTCAGGGTCCACAACTTTCACTTCATCGTAGGTCAAGCCGTAGAGCTTATAGACCATCAAGTCGATGGCTCGTTCTTGTTCGCTCGTATCGGCTGTGGGGTCGGCTTGTTTTGCTGAAATAATGGAAGTTACAATATCCTCAATATCCAAAGAATCAATATCCAACGGTATGTACATACATGAAAGGTAAGGTGCCGAAAACGGCAAGTAATTACCTGCCATTCTCAACCCCTCAAAGAGACATTCATATACATACTGGAACGCCTTGCTATGAATCCATCCCATTAATCTCAGAGGACTTATTGTAATATGATGAAGGCAATTTGTGTTTATTGAAGAATATTCTCCTTTTTCATCATAGAAGCCCTCTAGACGAAGCGACATCTTGGCAACAATAATTTTGCTGCTATTATAAAGATTATACCGATTTGTCCCCAATACCTTAGAGTTATTCGGTAGTATTGGACGTAAATATTGTTTGCTCTTGTCAGTGAGGGTATGCTTTCCCCAGTAATTGCAATATGGATCTATTGTTCCTGTATTGATAAGTTTTAACCCATCTTCCTCACTATTGCAAATGTAACCATGGAATTTATCCGCCTCTGAAGCAGTCGAGGTAGCATTGATTCCACAAACATTTAATATAGACCTACTCTTGCTTATGATTTTTTTTGAAAGGTCGTATTTAGTACTTAAGATAAATCCCCAATTGTATTTCGGCAATTCTGACAATTGAGAAGATTCAAATGTATGGGCTTTTCTATATTTGTCTACCACAGTAAACTGATAAACCGCGTCGTTTGTATATTTACAAAATACACTGACGATTGGATAAGTATCTGCATCAAAAATCTTATCTCTTGAAACATCTACGACAGTTACGATTCTGGCATTAGCCATTAAAAAACAGCGTAAAGCCTTTCCATAATTTGCAGAAAGATATTTATTGGGTGTTATATAAGTCAAGACGCCACTATCAGTAAGCAAATCCAACCCCTTTTCAAAAAAATAGACATACATGTCTACTGTACCTCGTGATGTTTGAAAAAGTGATTTTAAATATTTGTAGTTTGCGTCACCAAGTGATTTCTTTAGATCTTGGGCGCTAATATACGGAGGATTAGCTATCACAACATCGAATCCCTCCTTTACGTCAAACATCCATTGAGGGTCAAAGAATGGCGAGGATGCATTTTGGTCGAACATATCCCATGAAACCAAAGCCTGAGCTTCGATGTTACCCACAGCACCAGCCTCTTCAAGCATATTCGCAATCTCGACACGCAAGTCATTCACCAGTTGGCGATATTTGCGCTTAGTGCGAATCGTCTTTGCCGAGAAGATCTTGTGCTTGGCGAGTTTGAGCGCCTGTTCTTTTTCTTTGATGGCATCGGTATCGAAGAGCGTGGCATCTTTCTTAGCAAGGCCAATGAGGGTGTTAGCCGCAACGAACTTGGCCTCCAGGTTAGGCAATGGGCGAATGCCGAAGTTGTCGGCAGGGTCGTTATTCGTGTGCTGATCCACGACAAGCGAGATGAAAAAACGCAACTTGCTTATCTGAATGGCAATGGGCTGAATATCTACTCCATAGATGCAATGCTCTATGAGGTAGAGCTTACGGGCGTAGTCGGGACGGTTGATGTTTTCGTCAAAGCTGCGCTCTATATCGGCAAGGAGTTCCTGACGCTCCTCTTTGCTATCGGCCAAGAAAGCCTCGGTCGTCTCGCCCACAGCCAAGTCCATCATCATCTTCTTCCACTCCACATTGTCTGGGTCAATACGTCCGAGAATGTGCACCATCTGTTGGAGCATACCCATTGGAAATGCACCAGAACCGCAGGCAGGGTCGAGAATGCGACACTCATAGAGCGACTGCATGATGGCTTTACGCTGTTCCGAGGACAAGTCAACAGGGTCGTCGGTGTATTGCAGCAGACGGCGGAACTCCGGCTCTATGTCTTCGCCCACAATGCGCTTGACATGAGCCACAAGACTCTCGTCCACCATGTATTGCACAATCTCGCGCGGTGTATAGAATGAGCCGGTCTGCTTGCGCGCTGTTGATTGCGTCTCTGGATTGTAGGCGGCCAACAGATTCTCAAACACCTTACCCAAAAGCTCCGGATCGAGCGAGACCTCCTTGTCGAAGGGCGTGTTTTCCTCAACGGTGAAGTTATAGCGTTTCAGGATGTCTATGATACCACGGGCCGAAACATGCTTTTTTCTCTTGTCACCATAAAATTCGGAGAGGTCGATATTCTTTCCTGCCTCTTCACCAAAGAAGAGGTAGTCAGGGAATATGAGTTTACTGCCGACCTCCTTGCGGTCAGAGAATCCATCATAGTATATGTCATGGTCCTTGTCGTCAAGGCAGTCGAAGAGACCGCCATTGAGGAACGGCACAGTACTATTTGCCAAGTCAACAAAGAGCTGTGGATTCAAGAAGTAGCGCTCGTAGCGCATCAGCTTGTTGTTGTCGTAGTCGCCACGGCCATTGCGGAAACGACGCTCCGTCGGCTCAGTGCAGCCCTCCTTCGTAATAGGGCTATTGAGCATGGCAAAGAACAAGTTCTGCAAGATGGCCTTATAATAGACGCTCTCATGCGACTTAAAGCCGAAGAGACCGTCCTTTTGGTGAGGACAGAAGTTCTCTATAAGGTTGTTGGCAATATACTCCTGGTCGAAGAACTCGTCAGGTATCAGATGGCGTTGTTTCAGGAACCAAACGAAAATAAGGCGCGTGATAAGGCGGATGGCGCTCTCGTGGTTATACTTGTCGTCGTCCTTCTCGTCCTTAATATCGTTGGGGAAACGGATAATCTTAATGGCCCAGGCATACCAGTCGCTCAACTCGCGATAGAAATCCTGCGTCAGCGTCTCAACAGAGAATCGGGCACGGAGGTCGCCATCATCAATGACCCGTCCCTTCTCGTTCAGATATTTGTTGGGCGTATAGTAGGCAATGCCTTCACCGAGCAGGAAACTGTAGCGATGAGGATTGCTGTAGGTGCGCATGATGTGCGTCTCGTCCTTGAGACCGAAACTGATCTCAATGAATGAGAAACGATAGTTGGCGGCATTGTCTTCTGGGACGAAAGCCACCAGGGCACGTTCCTGCATCTCGTCGGCCAGCAATCGGAAAGCCTCTTTTGACAATGCCACGCGCGCATCGTGGCGCGACGTGTGGCGCACCTCATAAACCACAAGATCGAGCGAGTCGCATGTGCCCAGCTTCGTAGCCGTGGTTGTATATTTGGTGGCAGTAGCGAGCGACACATCCTCCACCAGAGGCACAAAGTCTTCTGGAAGGAAATTGTTTCGCAGGAAATTCACAAACTCCTGCCGATTGTATGCTTTGTTAAATTCCATCTGTTCTACTTTTGAAGTTCTTCACTCAAAATCAAAGTCTCTTCGCCCTCATCCACACTGTTCTGGGTGATGATGATGCGGGCCAGATACTCGTTTGGTATCTTTTGCGGCAACTCTTTGACATCCTTCAGAGCCAACTGATTGATGTATCTTATCTCATGACCTGACAAGGCATCTGCTTTTACCACGATGAGGAGATCGTCGAGATAATCCTTATTCAGCAGTTTTGCTTTGGCAAATACCTTAATCTTAGCCAGAGCATTCAGAACATCTTTTTCGTTGTGGTCCTTAGCCTCACCCTGGAATAGGTTGCTCTTCACTTTTTGATAGGTGGCATCAAAATAATCACTCAGTTCCACAGGTTCTTCAGACGGCTCTGCAGCGAAGAGCTTTAGTGCATCCTCGGCTGATAACATCTTTGGAGCTTCTCCTTCACTACCAATCTTGAAAACAAAGTCGTTGCCCTTACGCCCGAACATCAGCACTCCATAATCCGATTTCTCTATCTTGCGTGCAGTTCGAGCACGATGCGGCATTTCGAGAGCCTTCAGATAAGCCTCTGTACCTTTCACTTCGTTGAGAAGTTTCCGGTAAGGCGTGTCCCATGAACTTTCTTCGTTCCTCTGGAACTCCTTGCGATAACGCTCTTTGAAATAAGCCTGCACCTCCTCATCCTTGGTCAGCGCTTTGGTATCCTCACCCATGATGGCATGTATCATGGCCATCTTGAGCGTGGAAATTTCCTTTGTGCGCGTTTCCGCTTCGCCTACATCAGACGGGAAGTAGTTGTAGATGAAGAGTTCGTCAAACACCTTGCGATTGATACGGTTGATACGACCAATACGCTGAATGACACGTGTGGGGTTGTATGGAATGTCATAGTTGAAGATGGCGCCTGCGCGGTGCAGGTTGTAGCCTTCAGAGATGGCATCGGTGGCCACAAGTATCTTATAGTCGTCGTGCTGAAGTTCTTTCTTCAATCCAGCATCAAAGTTGGCACGTATGCGCTCTTTATTGTTGGGAGACGCGTCGGCTGAAGTATATTTCATCACAGGAAGACCTGCCTCCACCAATTTCTTACCGAGATAATCGACGGTATCGGCATACTCAGAGAACACAATAAGCTTACGCTCTGGCTCTTGCTCCAATTTTTTCTTAGCTATTTCGATAAATGAATCAAGCTTCGGATCTTGCTTAATGACATTCTCTTTTCCGAACCACTTTTCGCGAAGGCTCTGAAGCAGATGAATGTCAGCTTTGACATCTTCGATAAAGTTGTCCTCTACATACTTCATATCAATCTCAAAGAAACCACGACTCTCATATTTATCGAAAGCCTCCTGAATCTCTTCCATGCCGTCGTCGGTATAGAAATCATCCACTTCTGGAAGATTGCCTTTTTTATATACCGGAATCTTATGACGTTTGTCTATCCATGTCAAAAGATGCTCGGCAGACTGAATCATGTAGCCAAGCGACGTTTGGAAGGCTGCCATGGAACTCTCAAAGCGAGACACAAGCAAGTGGCGCATGAAGCTCGACACGTTGGCCTGACGTCCAATGAGAAGTCCAAACTTGATACCGGTTTTTTCTTCCAGTTCCTGGGCAAGCAGCTCCCTCATGTCCTCCTTGACATAGAGCACAGGTGAGTAGCGAGCTGCCTTAAAGCGAGTGATATTGTCGGTGCTGCCTTCTGATTTACTGATACGGTCAAGTGTATTGAGATACTGGTCTTTCATCTGACTGAGGTCATAAGTCAGTTCCTCAGGATCATTGGGAATGACGAGTTGTATATTCTGCCGCTTCAAATCTTTAGTATAGTCGGGTATGTCTTGCAAATCAAGACGCGAACGACGTACCACCAACGGACCGATGATGGAACGAATGTCCTTTGATATATTATTGACAGTGAGTTTAACCTCATCCTCTTCTATTTGCCCCTTGCGTTGTGCTTCGCGCAGTTCTCGATAGCGGTCGATAAGCTGCTTGAATGCTGCTCCAAGGTTCTCCACCGTCTTCAATGTGGAATGGGTGGGTATCTGGAACAACTTGATCAGCGAGTAGATGTCGGCAGGCTGATTGTTGAAGGGGGTTGCTGTAAGGAGCAGCACCTTGTTACCGATACAGAGATTGTGAAGCAAAGCATAGTCCAAGGTGTATTCGTTGCGGAAACGATGTGCCTCGTCGAGGATGATAAGGAATTTTTCGTCGGGTTTCTTCAACTCCTGATAATGAAGTAGAGCCTCTTCAATCTTTCCTGCACTGAATACCGATGCCGTAAAACTGAACTCATCACGATAGCCTTCCCATTGCTTGCAAAGGTGAGGTGGACACACGATAATGGTGCGGAGGTGCAGGTTACGCGCCACCGTTGCCGCAATAACACTCTTGCCCAATCCCACCACATCGGCTATAATGGCACCATTATGGTTTTCCAAAGAGCGGAGAGTTAACTGTACTGCATCCGTCTGATATTTCAGATTGGAATACCTGCCATCCGTAATGTCGTAAGGAGTGAGAATGTTCTCTTTTGTCGGAATATTGAAGTACTCATGGAGTACACGGATGAACATGAGGTATGGTGAGAAAAGCGTGTCATACCAGATGTGTGCCATAACCTTGTTGTTCCATTCGTCAACATTAGTCTGGTCGGCAATAACAACAGCATCGCGCCACAACTCCTCGAAAATCTCGTGTCCTTCGTCATAGTCAGCCTTATCATTGAAACGCGCATTGAGTTCTAAACGACCTTGCATACCTTGGTATGACAGATTGCTTGAACCTGTTATCATCACGCCTGGCAGTTCCCCGCCCTCGTTCATCGACTCATTATAGACAAAGAGATACATCTTTGAATGACAAGGGTCAAGCGTCTTGCGGATTTCCAACGTGCCATCAAGTATCTTGGCATAGAACATCTTAAACTGTTCTAACTTCTCTGCTGTATCGAGGAAGTCTGTATCATTGAACGCTTTGACAAACTCGCTATAGTATTGTTCCTTCAATACGCCACGTGAAAGAAGCTTCTGTCGGAAGTTCTCAACCTCACAAACATGCTTGGAAATTTGAATATCTATATCAAGGCCGACAAGGATGCGGATGTGCTTGCTCTTCAAATTTTCGGAGAGTTGCACATAGCCAGAATAGTAAAAGTAGCCCACAAGGAAATCTACGGCATCTGTTTTGGGAAGAATTCCGTTTATGATGTCCGAGAGGAACTTATCTTTATTTGTAATGAAGCTGCTGCTCATATTCTTTTACTGCTTAACAAATCTTACTAATTGGATGTCATCATTTCTGGATGAGTTCAGAAGGTCTTTTACATCGACGTTAAGACACTCTGCTATTTGGTAAAGTGTTTCAAGACTTGGCTGACTGGTATTTGTACTCTATTTTGAAACCATCGCCTCATCTTTCTCTAACTCGTGCGTTAACCATCGATTGGTGTGCTTCGTCTCCGCCAAAACCACCTTTATGCGGTTCATATCCTTGCTCATCGTGCTATGATTTAGATTGTTTGGCTACAAAGTTACATAATTATGCCAAAAAATCAGTAGAAACCGACAAAACGTTTGGTGTTTTAAGCCAAAAATCAGAAGAAAAACATTAGCTTTGTGCACAAAACAACCCGATATACTTAAGCAGGTACTGACGGTCCGTAAATCATCACCTTTATGATAGTCCATATGATGACCGCTGCGCAAGCACCCAGAGGTACAAAAAAGAAAATCTTCAACCATAAAGGCATTGGATAGTACGTGCCAGGATTTACGATTCCGCTCTCCCACATGTCATACTCGAACCAGGTGTCGTCATTCAGACGACGATAATACTTTCTTCCCATAGTAATACGTTTAATTTAAGTTGTTTTGATAAAAGTTTCCGTCATTCTCTTTTCTTCTTTTCGTTCGTCTTTACATCGTCCGTCGGCAGGAACCTGTCCTGCGGGTATCCTCTTGAATACATGTGCAAAGGTATGGTAAATCTACGGATTTTTCAATTTGATTATACGTATAAAAAATAACATCCACTAAAAAACTCACCCTAACCTATCCGCGCAGGGATGGTTAGGGTGAGTTTCCTGTATGTTTCTATGTTCTCCCGACTTACTTCTCGCTCTCAGGCGCCTTGTCGATGAGGTCCATAAACTGGTCGAGCTTCGGAGTGATGATAATCTGGGTGCGGCGGTTGCGCTGCTTGCCCACCTCGGTGTCATTGCTGGCCACGGGGTTATACTCTCCACGACCACCGGCAGTAAGACGCTTGGGCGCTACACCAAATCTGTTCTGCAGATACTGTACCACTGATGAAGCGCGAAGGGCAGAAAGGTCCCAGTTGTTGCGGATGTTCTTCATCGAAGCAGCCTTGGTGTTCACAGGCACGTTGTCGGTGTTACCCTCGATCAGCACGTCATAGTCCTTGTAGTCCATGATGATTTTGGCTATCTTGCTCAGAGTCTCCTCGGCACGCTCGCTGATTTCATACGAACCGCTCTTGTAGAGCATATTGTCGGCGAGCGAGATATATACCACTCCCTTGAGCACCTGCACATCCACCTCCTTGAGCTCTTCCTTGCTCAGCGAGCGGGTCAGATTGTTGGTGAGCACCATATTGAGCGAGTCGCTCTTGCTCTTCACCTCTACCAGGTGACGGATATACTGGTTGCTCTCATTGATCTGGTCCACCAACTTAGAGATGTTCACGCTGTTGGCACTGGTATTGGCCAGACTCTTGTCCAGACTCTGCTGCAGGGCCTTGTAGGCCTTCTGCTGCTCTGCCAGCTGGTCGCTGAGACTTGCCACGCGAGCCTGGGCGGCGGCCAACTGCTCCTTGGTGTTCTGGTAGCTGCCGGTCAACTCTCTGTTCTCTGTCTGGCAGTTCTTCAGTTCTGCCTGACAACTCTCTAAATTCTTTTTGCTGACACAACCTGTCATCAACAGGGCTCCAAGGGCGAGCGTCAGCACGGTTGTTTTACTTCTGTTCATCTTAATTATCACGATATTATTCCACAAAGTTATTAAATCTTACATATATGACGCAAGAAAAGCACCTTTTGTATAACCCTTTAATGATATTTAACCATAAACAGCCCAAAAATCTGCGTTTCCCATGTCACAATCACCACTTTCATACGTTATTACTATAACCGACAACATTGAAACAACCACTATATATAATAAGGTATATGAAAAGATTATCCGTTTTGCTATGCGCATCGTTGGCATGGCTCATGGCAGCCGCCCAGACCGGCAGAGACACCACCATCATTGTCAACCAGCAGCGCATCGTGGTCACCACCCATAAGGGCGAGACCCACGTGGCTGTCTACGACTCCACCGACAACCAGCTCCTGAAGACCCGCGAGACCGTCTTCGCCAACCAGCAGGAGGTCGAGCGCGTCTATGTCACCTCGCCCTTCCTCCCCTCGACCTATACCAGGGCCGCCGCCCTGGCGCCCATACTCCCCACAGTGTGGTATGCCTACACATCGACCGACAGCAAGATAGGTTCCGACGCCAACAGTTCATCCGGACTCCACACCCGTGGCTCCGGCTCTTCCGAGGTGGGCGTCACCATCTTCGAGGGCATCACGCCGCTCACCGACCGTGGCCGATGGGGCCAGCTGGGCTTCTCCATGGGCGCCCAGACCTACTACACATGGATGCACTTCCAGCCCGGCGCGCTGCTCCAGGGCGAGGGCAGCCACATCAGCTTCACCCCCGCAGCCTCGGCGGCTTCCACCAACAGGCTCTCCTATGGCGGCGTGCGCATACCGCTCATGCTGTCGTGGCAGATAGCCCCGGACAACATGGCGTCGCAGATTGCCATAGGCATCTCTGCCGACATGCGCACCCGAGGCAAGTACCGCTTCACACCGGCAGACATGGGCGACCCCATCGAGCGCAATGTCAGACTCAAGCCCTTCGGCCTCAACCTCGAGACAGTCGTCTGCTTCGGACCCCTCGCCATCACCGGACGCGTAGGACTCCTCCCCCTCTTCCAGACCACCACGGGCAAGAAGGCATACACCTCGTCCATCGGCATCGGCATCAATATGGGACAGCTCTTCCGCCGTCGCTGACCCTCTGCCCCAGTCCGCTCCAAGGAGAGGCCATGCACCCTGGCACCATCGCCACCGGCTGCACGGCCTCTCCTTTTTGCTGCTGTCCGGCTGCCGATGATGACAAAAAATGCTAACGCCAGCATTTTTCGCACCCTTTTGTTTTGCAGTGCTGGCTAATTGCAGTACCTTTGCGATATGAAAAGCAAGAAGTTACAAGGCCACATGGCCGTCATGACCGCCAATATCATCTTCGGATTTGGCGTACCCGTCACCGCTCTGTTGCTCAAGGAGTGGGTTTCTCCCATGGTCTATATGCTTACGCGCTGCGTGGGCGCCGCCGCCATATTCTGGCTCATCTCGCTCTTCCTGCCCTCCGAGCATGTCGAGCGCCGCGACCTCGTCGTAATCTGCTGTGGCGGACTGTTAGGATTTGTCATTTCACAGACGCTGGCAGCCTGGGCACTGGTCTTCACCTCGCCCGTCTATTTCTCTATCATCGCCAGCCTCACCCCCGTAGCCACCATGCTCATGGCGGCTCTCTTCATCGGCGAGCGCATCAATTTCACCCGCAGCATCGCTGTCATCCTCGCCACCGCGGGCGCCCTGCTCATGATTTTCACCCACTGGCACGGAGGCACCGGACGCCACGACCTTCTGGGCATCAGCTTCGGTATGCTCAGCCTGATTACCTGGGCCATCTACCTGCTCATCACCCGTCAGGTCAGCGCGCGCTACTCTGCCGTCACCCAGATGAAGTGGATTTTCCTTGCCTCGTCGATAGCCGTGCTGCCCATAGCCTGGGGCGAGCTCGACACCCAGAAGCTCTACTCCGCCGCCTGGCAGTGGGACGGAGTAGCAGAGATGGCGTTCATCGTGGTCTTCGCCACCGTAGCCGGCTACGTGGCCATACCCTTCGCCATGCGCTACATCCGAGCCACCAGCGTGAGCATCTACACCAACCTCCAGCCCATCGTGGCATCGGTCGTAGCCATACTCATCCACCAGGACATCCTCACATGGGACAAGCCCGTCGCGCTCATCCTCGTGCTCCTCAGCGCCTGGCTGGTAACACGGGCTGAGCGATAGACCGTCCGCCCCTCCACCATCGTCAACCCATTCATCATGTATACAGACAATCCTATCTTCGACCGTGCGCGACTGCTCATGGGCGACGACGTGATGCAGACCATCGCCAGCCGCCGCGTCATCATCTTCGGCGTCGGAGGCGTGGGCAGCTGGGTAGCCGAGTGCCTCATACGCTCGGGCATACGCCACCTCACCATCGTCGACTCCGACCGCATCTGCGCCTCCAATGTCAACCGCCAGCTCATGGCGACCTCCCTCACCGTGGGCGAGGTCAAGGTCGACGCACTGCGCCGCCATCTGCTCGAAATCAGTCCCGACGCCGACATCCTGGCGCTGCAGAAGATCTATTCCGCCGACACCGCCGACGACTTCGCCCTCGACACCTACGACTATATCATCGACGCCATAGACAGCCTCAAGGACAAGGCGCTGCTCATGCTCCGCGCCTGCGAGACCCGTGCCACCCTGTTCTCGTC
>PPYE01483654.1_pt1 | contig 11822 bp, 10 predicted proteins | sample 1559881 | NCBI WGS metagenome assembly PPYE01 (sample SAMN08240022, study PRJNA423297) | Human gut metagenome, whole genome shotgun sequencing project.
ATAATACATTTAGATAGGAATAGTCTCTTTTCAATAACACACATTTACAACAAAAATGCTACTCAAGGAAAATATAAAATAGGGAAACAAGCCGAAAAACCGCTCTATACATGCTTTACAACATAAAAACAGGACAAATTCCGGCAATATCTGCAACAAGGATTTTCCCTATACGATACAAGTATCGATAGCTTACGCGACTATTACCGTATGCAAACGTGACTATTCACGCAAGACGACGCTACTAATAATAAGTTTTCGCCCTGAATGGTATACTTATTTTTAATAATAAATACAATTATTAACTATTTTAATAATTTTCCGAGAGGTAAACATTAAAAATTACGTTCTATCATAAAACAACAAATACTATAGAAACGAAAGCATTATTCGCATCATTATAACCATTCAGTATACAAAACGAAAGAAAAACAGCTCTACTTTCAACATTTCAAGACATGCCAACCTTCAAATTTGGCGATATTTCCAAAGACATTTTCCTTTGCTCCTAAAAACACAGATTTTCCCAGCCTTGATTTGACATTTTGTCAATTTATCAAATGGATATTTTCCCGATTTACCAAACGGATTCATCATTGAATTCACTACCTTTGTAAAAGAAAAACAGACTAAAACCGATTCACTGAAAAATACACCTTTCTTATCTTTCAACCCATCCTGCATAATGGAAATAAACAACATCAAGAAGAGCATCAAACGCTATTACCCTGTAAGCGACGAATCCATAGACCTGCTTTGCAGACACTTCAAGCCTCAACATTTCCCTGCAAAACATCTGATTATACAAGGGGGAATCATCGACCGCAATGTATACTTCATAGAAAAAGGATTAACCCGCTCCTATTGTCTGATAGACGGACAGGAACATACTACATGGTTCTCCAAAGAAGGAGACATTACTTTCGGCCTGCTTTGTCTCTATCATAATAAAGCAGGATTCGAATATGTAGAAACCATAGAACCCACTCTCGCCTATTCCATTCCCATACAAGTCTTGAACAAACTGTATCAGACGAACATTGAAATTGCCAATTGGGGAAGAGTAATTCATCAGGAATGCCTGCTTACCATACAGTGCATTCGGATAGACAATCTTACCATGACGGCAAAAGAAAAATATGCTGCACTTCTCCAAACCTTTCCCGACATCTGTTCAAGAGTTAAATTGGGGTACATTGCTTCTTTTCTCGGTATATCATTATCCACCTTAAGCAGAATCAGAGCAGAGAAATAAAGTTCTTTCGAATTTTGACTTATGTCAAAATGTATATCTCCCCTTGCTGTTATTTTTGCATCTAAAAAAAGATGAAGGAACAATTGACTACAAAAGACGAGAAGCGCATCATCTGGCTTGATCTCGTAAAATTTATTGCCATCTTTATGATGATAGCAGTCCACTGTACCGACAATGTAACTCCTGCCGAACGTTCGGAGCCTTGGTACAACCTTTGGGGAAGCTTCTACGGTTCATTCATGCGTCCGGCAATTCCTCTGTTTGTAATGGTCACCGGTGCTCTGCTCCTGCCTGTGAAGCAAAACAGCATTACCTTTTACAGCAAACGACTCATCCGAGTGGTGATACCCCTTTTAATCTGGTCAGTCCTTTACAATCTTTTCCCATGGTTTACAGGGCTGCTTGGATTCTCTCCGACTGTCATAAACGACTTCTTCGCTTGGGCAGAGCCGGATCAATCATTCATGAAAGCCCTATACCACATTTTGATGATTCCTTTCAACTTCTCTTCTTTTGCTATCCAGATGTGGTATGTATATCTTCTGATAGGCCTATACCTGTATATGCCTATTTTCTCCGCATGGGTGAAACAGGCATCTGTAAAAGAGCAAAGATTTTTTCTGATAGTCTGGTTTGTTTCTCTATTTATCCCATATATAAGGGAATATCTCACCAAAGACCTATGGGGAACCTGCTCGTGGAATGAATTTGGACTGCTCTATTATTTTGCCGGTTTCAATGGTTACCTGCTTTTAGGATACTATATCATAAACCATCCGGCCGATTTAAGCTGGAAGAAATTAGCATTTACAGGGATTCCTTCGTTTATCTTAGGATATTGCATCACTTTCTTTGGTTTTAAATCGATAACCGCAACTCCCGGACAACCCGTCGAACTGGTTGAGCTGTTTTTTACATACTGTACCCCTAATGTACTGCTAATGACGCTTCCTATCTTCCTGACTGCCAAAAAACTGACAGTCCGGTCACAAAAGGCCAAGCGTTTTTTAATAAACATCTCTACCTGTACATTTGGTATATGGATGTCGCATTATCTGTTTTTAGGTCCGTGCTATATGTTGATAGAATCACTTCCGATACATACCATGCTGAAAATGATTGTCTGTACAATACTGTTATTAACAGTAACATGGGCTTTTGTTCATATTGTCCGGAAATCGGGGAATATAGGAAAATGGATAATGGGATAGCGGGAAGAAAAAAGAACCGGAAGTAAAGCCATAATCAGCAAATAAAAAAACAGGCAACCGGAAGATAAATTCCAATTGCCTGTTTTCGTGTGTTTATAAGAACCGGCTATCGGCGGGGAATATCCACCGATGTTTCTTTACGTCCTTTCAGATGTTCTGAGAAGAAGTCTACCATACGCCAGTAGAAATACTCGTCCATAGTGCCGAATCCATGACGCTGGCCAGGGAGCAGCAACATGTCGAAGCGCTTGTTGGCACGAATCAAGGCATCTACCACACGAATACTGTTGGCAGGGTGTACGTTGTTGTCGATATCACCATGTACCAGCATAAGATGTCCTTTCAACTGTTTTGCAATTTCCGGATTGGTTGCAATCTTATAGACAAAAGTAGTATCTCCTTTTTCACTCACTTGTTCCTTTACACCATGATGTGTTTCACTCCACCAGCGGTTGTAAATACGGTTGTCGTGGTTACCGGCACACGAAACAGCTGCTTTATAGAAATCGGGATACTGGAAAATAGCTGCAGTAGACATGAATCCTCCTCCCGAATGTCCGTGAATACCTACACGGTTAATGTCGATAAACTTATAGCGGGCAGCCAACTGTTCTACCGCAGCCTTGTGGTCTGCCAATGGATAATCGCGCATATTACCGTATCCGTAATTGTGATACCATTTCGAACGGCTGGGGTGTCCACCACGCTGTCCGACTGAAATTACAATGAAGCCGGCCTGTGCCAGGCGGTCAGTACGTACACTCATACGAGTAAACGGATAGTATACAGCCTCTACCTGCGGTCCCGGATATACATAATCGATAATCGGGTACACCTTGGTAGAATCGAAGTTGAACGGTTTATACATCACTCCATACAAATCGGTCACTCCATCAGCCGCCTTTACGGTAAACAGTTCAGGGAACTGATAACCTGCTGCTTTCAGTTGCGAAAAGTCGCTTTCCTGAATAGTCATCACCTTTCTTCCGTTACGATCCAGCAAGTCGGCACAAGGCACTGTGTTGACACGTGAATAATTGTCGACGATATAACGTGCCTCATCGTCTACTTCTACTTCATGGAAATAATCGCCTTTGGTAATCTGTTTCAAGCCGGTACCGTCTGCATTTACCCGATACAGATGTTCGTAGTATGGATTTTCCCCTTTCTCACGTCCGTTGGCCAAGAAGTATATTGTGCGCGCCTTTTCGTCCACTTTCACCACCTTTTCTACATGCCACGAACCTTTGGTAATGCGGTTCTTCAAGTTTCCTTTTTCATCGTACAGATACAAGTGCGCCCATCCGTCACGCTCACTCCACTGAATAAACTCTTTTCCCTCATCGAACACATGAATCGGTCGTGTTTCCTGATAGGTATTCATACGTTCCTTTACAATCGGTACAATAGAATCTTGTCCGATAGTATACGTACATACATCAATACGATGCAAATCACGGCTGCCCCGTACCAGATAGAAACGGGTGTTATCGCCCTGCCATACCAGCGATCTAAACTCCTTGTCGCGCTGCTTCTGTTCGAAAGGTCTGTATTCCATTCCAATGGTCTGGTTCTTCCATGCCGAAACCTTTACCTCCTTACGAGTGTTGTTTGTCATATCGAACACATACAGATGATCTTCGGGAGCTGCCATTTCGCCCGGCATCTGATATTTATAAGTTTCCAGTGTAGGACGTGGAGTAGCAATGGAATTAATCACCCACAATTCTTTTACCGCACGTTCGTCGGTCAGTGTCACTGCAAAGTGTTTGGAATCAGGCGACCAATAGCCTCCCCATATCGCACGACGCTTACCATTGCATAGCGTATCGGTATTCAACGTACTATAGGGAATACCATATCCAAAGTCTTTGACACCATCTGTAGTAAGCTGGATTTCTACAATGGTACTGTCTTTTTCATCTTTCTGTGCCTTCCGGTAGTCGGCAATACTCATGCGGTACAAGTTATAGTCTTTGGCATATACCACAGTCTGACCATCAGGAGAAACAGAAGCCCAGTCTTTCTTTTCCGGTTCTTTTTCTTCATCTTTCAGATGTGTCAGCTTACGGGTAGGATAATCGTAAGAGAAATAGAATACTTTTTTCTCTTTCTTTTTATCCTTATTCATCACCTCTCGGGTAGATACGACATTGAAAGTAAAGGTACGGCCATCTTCTTTGGCCTTCAGATTACGAATAGGAATATGACGTGCTTCAAACGGATCCTGTACGATTTCAGTCAGCTGTGCAGCCAGTTCATCACGGTCGAACAACAATTCTTTACGGCCTGCAGCCGGATCTACTACATACCAGAATACACCATCGCTGGTTTTATACTCAAACCAGAAACAATTTCCCTGTTGAAACCAATGAGGGTCTACTTTGGTAGAGAAAAGCATGGTTTCAAGTTTGGCTTTGGTAAACTTCTCAGCCTGCAAATATTCAGGAAGACGTTCCTCCCCTACTGCCCCGAATACATTCGGCAGGCAAAAGCCACTGCACAATACAGCAGCCAACAATAACTTCTTCATATTCTCTTATACTTTATTTATGTGATATCATGGCACAAACTTAGATAAAAATATCAGATTATCATGTCCGAAGAACAAGAAAAGCAGTGCAAAACAATACAAAGAAAGAAAAACAATCCCCTTGTGTTTCCCTATCCGACGAATTCGGGAATACACAAGGGGATTGTCTCTTTTATCTTTCAGAACAAATTATCTTATTCAGAAAAGGAATCTCAATACATCATTGAAATTAGCCCAGATAAGCAAGGCAAACAACAGGAGCATACCTACCATCTGTGCCCGTTCGAGGAATTTATCACTAGGCTTACGACGAGCGATAATCTCGTAAAGCAGGAACAATACATGTCCACCGTCGAGAGCCGGAATAGGCAGAATATTCATAAACGCCAAAATAATGGAAAGGAAGGCTGTCATTTCCCAGAAGCGCTGCCAATCCCATACTTTCGGGAAAATACTTCCGATGGTTCCAAATCCTCCTACACTCTTTGCCCCTTCGGCTGTGAATACATACTTCATATCATTGACATAGCCTTTCAAAGTATTTACCCCCAAAGCTATACCTGCAGGGAATGAACCGAAGAAACTGTAAGAATGAGTTGTTACTTTATAATCGGCCAATCCGCCTATCGCATCGACCTTGAAATTCTCATTTGTCTGTACTGCAACTGTATCTCTTACACCGGCACGAGAATAAACCAATGAGAAAGAGGCTGTAGTCTGCTGAGCCAACTCTGCTTTCACACGTAAATCCGACATCTCGTTCATGAAATCATTCCAGGAATTCAAAGGAACATCATTGAATGCAATCAAAGAGTCTCCCTTCTGAATGCCAGCTTTTGCAAAACTTCCTCCGGCAAGCACAGAGTCAACTACATTAGGATGAAGTGTACCCATGAAGAGAGGATCTTCTTTTGCAATATCCAGCAAACTCAGTTCCGGCATTAAAATTTTCTTCTCCTGCCCATCGCGTAAAACGGTTACTTCACGTGCTTCTACAATATCACGCAACAAGTCCATGTTGAAACGCTCCAGTTCTTTACCATCGGCACTCTTCAGAATATCCCCATCACGGAAACCAATCTCCTGTGCGTGTTCGTTGAACTTCATTCCATATGTCATATCCTTCAGAGCTACATAAGAATCTCCCCAAGTATACAAAATCATAGAATAAATGAACAGAGCCAAAAGGAAGTTCATCAACACTCCGCCAATCATCACCAGCAAACGTTGCCATGCCGGCTTAGAACGGAACTCCCACGGCTGGGCGGGTTGTTTCATCTGTTCGGTATCCATAGACTCGTCTATCATACCGGAAATCTTACAGTAGCCACCCAAAGGAAGCCATCCTACTCCATATTCTGTATCACTGTTCTTTGGCTTGTACTTGAAAAGTGAAAACCAGGGATCGAAAAAGATATAAAACTTCTCTACCCGTATCTTAAACAGGCGGGCAAAGAAAAAGTGTCCTCCTTCGTGAATGATTACCAACAGCGAAAGACTGAGAATCAACTGAAGGGCACGAATTAAAAATGTTTCCATTTACTGTTTACTTCTTTTATTTATTGTTATTACTTTATTTATTTCAATCCGTTTATAACCATTTCGGCTGCAATACGACGAGTTTCTGCATCTGTCGATACATAATCCTCATAAGTCGGCTTTTCAATGAATGCAACCTTCGACATGTTTTTTTCAATGACATCGCTCATACCCAGGAAAGAGATCTGGTCTTTCAGGAAAGAGGCTACTACAACTTCATTGGCAGCATTGACAATACAAGGCATGTTTCCTCCCTGATGCAAAGCTTCGTAAGCCAAGGCAAGGTTACGGAAACGATGCGTATCGGGAGCTTCAAATGTCAATGTATTGCATTTCATGAAATCGAGACGCTCGCCGGAAAGACTGACACGACGAGGATAAGAGAATGCATATTGGATAGGCAAACGCATATCGGGGACTCCCAGCTGGGCCTTGATAGCTCCGTCTTCAAACTCAACCATGGAGTGTACAACAGACTGAGGATGCACGACTACTTCAATCTGCTCCGGAGTAACTCCAAACAGCCATTTTGCCTCCATCACCTCAAAACCTTTGTTCATCATAGAAGCAGAGTCGATGGTAATCTTTGCTCCCATGCTCCAGTTAGGATGTTTAAGAGCCTGCTCTTTGGTTACAGTCTGCAACTGTTCCATTGTAAATGTACGGAACGGACCACCTGAAGCAGTCAGAATAATCTTCGATACCGGATTATTCATTTCCAGACACTGGAAGATAGCCGAATGTTCCGAATCGACCGGTAAGATAGGAGTACGATACTGACTGGCCAATGCATTTATCAACTCACCGGCCACTACCATAGTCTCTTTATTGGCTAAAGCAATTATCTTTCCTGCCTTAATGGCATTCATAGTAGGACGTAATCCGGCATATCCTACCATGGCCGTCAAGACAATATCAATCGGTTTCGATTCGACAATCTGACACAATGCATCTGCACCGGCATATACTTTAATAGGAAGGTCGGACAAAGCTTCCTTCAATTGCAAATATTTATCTTCATTGGCAATGACTACCGCTTCGGGTTGAAACTTACGCGCCTGCTCAATAAGCAAATCCACCCTGTTATTGGCAGTCAACGCATAGGCCTCATACAAATCCGGATGTTCCTCAATCACCTGTAAAGCCTGAGTCCCGATAGAGCCGGTAGAACCTAATATAGCAATTTGTTTCTTCATATCTTCATTAAAAAACAACGTATTTCACTGGATTGATTGGATTTCCCTTATGCCATAACTCAAAATGCAACTGGGGATTCTCCTTTTTTTCGTTCGCATTACCCAACAGAGCAATGACTTCTCCACCTTTTACTTTATCTCCAGTCTTCTTCATCAAAGAAGCACAGTGCTTATATACAGTTATAAAGTTCTGTGCATGCTGGATTTGAATTACATAACCGGCATCGGCTGTATAAGTGGCAAGGATAACTGTCCCGTCGAGAGCAGCCAGAACTCCTTCTCTCGGATCGGCTGTCAAGTCAATTCCAAAATGACCTTCAGATGGATTAAAATCTCTCGACATAATACCTCGTGTAGGACGATAGAAAATAAGGCCTGCAGCTTCACGGGTATAAGTTACCTCTGTCAGATTATAGCGTTCCTTCTCTTCGTATTTCTTACGAAACTCTTCTTCCTCTTTCGAACGTTCCATCAGTTGCTCTGCCCTCAAAGTAGTCAGCGAATCAATAGACTGCACCGTATCGGACTTTACCTGGCCGCTCAGAATATCCTGGATATTCATTACGTAACGGCTCTGGCGTTCCAGTACCTGTTCCAATGAATCAGCACGCAACGCATTGGCTACAATTTGGGAACGAACTTCACTGTTCATATAACCAGGAAGATAGTTACGCAAAGGAGTGAAAGCAATAATCGCAGCAGCAACCAAAAAGATTACTGTACAGGTCGCAAGCAGCACCGACAAACCATTTAATTTAGAGACATGAATGGCTACTACCTCCTCCAAGGTATTTTCATTAAAAATCGTCAGTTTATACTTAAACTTGATATTATGCCAAAATACTTTACGACCTTTCTTCTTCATCTGCAATACTATTCTAATAAGCCTTCGGGAATCTGTGCATACACAATTTTCCCTTTGGCATCTATATTTTTCAGAAACTCTTCATGAGCAGGTAAAAGCACTTCTTCTCCATCTTTCTCGATAACAAACAGTACATTCATCGTACTATCATCGACAGCAACAATCTGTCCCAAATTGCCGTGTATTTCGTCGATTACTGTAAATCCGACAAAAAAATTCCACGACCCCATGGCATCTTCTTCGTCCATGTATTTTGAGGGGAAAAAGACTTCTACATTGGTAAACATACGTGCTTTCTCTGCAGTATCTATCCCCTCGAACTTAACCAATGCAGCATTGTCCGAGCGGAAACGGTATTCCTCAATAAAGAAAGGAACGAAAATTCCGTCCAGCAAAAGAATCAGATAATCACAATCCACACGGTCGAAAATATCGTCTGTAAACGTAAACGATACTTCTCCCTTCACTCCATGAGGTTTGTTTATTACACCTATTTTAAATACTTCCTCTCTTTTTATCATAACTTTTATTCAATACGGGTAATACGAGCTCCCAACGCAGTCAAACGCTGTTCGATATTCTGATAACCTCTATCAATCTGTTCGATATTGTGAATACGGCTTATACCATCAGCACTCAGTGCTGCAATAAGTAAGGCAATACCGGCACGAATATCAGGGGAAGTCATATTACCTCCACGTAAACGGAAGTTACGGTCATGGCCAATTACAACTGCACGATGTGGATCACATAAAATAATCTGAGCACCCATATCAATCAGCTTGTCTACAAAGAACAAACGACTTTCGAACATTTTCTGATGAATCAGTACACTACCTTTAGCCTGCGTAGCAACTACCAGAATCACACTCAGCAAGTCGGGAGTCAGCCCCGGCCAAGGTGCATCGGCAATGGTCATAATAGAACCATCAATAAACGATTCTATTTCATAATGATCCTGACGAGGTACAAAAATATCATCACCACGCTGTTCCAAACGGATACCTAACCGACGGAAACTATCTGGTATGATACCTAAATTATCGTATGATACATTCTTAATCGTAATTTCACTGCCCGTCATAGCAGCCATACCGATAAAACTTCCCACCTCAATCATATCGGGAAGAATACGATGAGTACAGCCTTTCAGTTCCTTTACTCCTTCAATGGTAAGCAAGTTTGATGCTATTCCTGAAATACGGGCTCCCATACGGTTTAACATACGGCACAATTGCTGTATATAAGGTTCGCAAGCTGCATTATAAATCGTAGTAGTACCTTCGGCAAGTACTGCTGCCATAATGATATTGGCTGTACCTGTTACAGAAGCCTCATCCAACAGCATATCAGTTCCCTTCAAGTGAGTAGCTGAAATCTTAAAGATACTTTCTGCTGCATTATAATCGAAAGCTGCACCCAATTTCTGTAAGCCGAAAAAGTGTGTATCCAAACGACGACGGCCAATCTTATCTCCTCCGGGTTTAGCAATCATTGCCTGACCGAAACGAGCTACCATAGGTCCCACTAGCATGACAGAACCTCTCAGTTTGGAACAACGAGTCAGAAACTCTTCACTTTCCAAATAAGACAGATTCACTTCGTCGGCCTGAAAGGTATAAGTATCTACACCCTGTTTGGCAACTTTCACTCCCATATCTCTCAGCAATTGAATCAGATTGTTCACATCCAGAATATTGGGAATATTACTGATGGTTACTTCGCCATTCGTCAGTAACGTTGCACACAACACCTGAAGAACCTCATTCTTTGCTCCTTGCGGAACAATTTCTCCATGCAGTCTGTGTCCACCTTCGATTACAAATGATGCCATAATACCCGAATTTATAAATTAATACTTTTTCTTTCCCTGAGTGTTGTTATTATTCATCTGACGACGCCGAGGAATAAAGGTACGCTGTTCTGTCAGACGCAAATCTTCTGCAGACAATTTGATTTTGCCCCCGGAGAGTTCACATAAATCATCCAAAATCTTCTGATCTTCCACTCCGTCTTTATTCCAGTTCAGATAATCCCTTTTCATATGATTGGCAATCATCCGAATCAACTGGTTCCGTTCCTCTCCTTCCTGATAATCGACAGCCAACTTAATCATATCCTGCACAAAACGTCCGTAATGACGGAAACGAATATCATGCTGTGAATACGGTATACGCTGCGGCTTGATTTCAAGACTTTCTTTTTTTACGATTTCCACCGGATAATCAATATCCAATTTAAAATCAGCCATTATAGCCAAGTGATCCCAAAGTTTTTGCTTAAAATCAGCTACATCGCGCAAATGCGGGAACATACCTCCCATGATATTCACAATCGTATTTGCACAACGCTGACGTTCTGCTCTATCCTCAATGGTCAAGGCATGATCCACCATGTTCTGTACACTTCGTCCGTATTCGGGAAGCGGTAATCTTCGTTGCTGGGTATTATATTTCATATTTTACGAGAGGTCTGAATTAAATTAACTTTTTTGGAGTAGATGCGACAAACTCTTTCAAATAGAAAGGCTCAAAATATGCTACATCTTTAAAATCCTGTTTTGCCATAGCCTTTTCCGCCAAAGGGAACATCCATTTAGCCAGCGGATGAATGTCATCGATAAAATGTGCATTAGGGTGAACCAGTTTCTCACGACATTTTCCAGAGCCGTTACCAAAGAAGTAAACCGGATGTTGCTCCAAGAATTCAGCATACGAATGCTCATCAATAATATCAGCACCAATTGCACGCTTTACATTTAATGCTCTATCATAAATGGCTGCATATACTTCCATACGACGTGCATCAATCATCGGACACAACAAGGCATCTTCCGGAAGCTCCTCCGACAACAAGACAGGTACTGACATTACTTCTAAGGTAGGAAGTCCTATCAAGGAAATATTACGTCCATAACAAATTCCTTTTGCCATAGATACACCGATACGCAAACCGGTATATGAACCCGGTCCACAACTCACAGCCACAGCATCCAGCGGAATAGCATGATTATCGGCAAACGACAAAGCCTCATCGACAAACACACCTAACGCCACAGCATGCGACGGTCCTTTATAATCTTCTTTAGAAAAAATAGAAGCCCCATCCTGACTGACAGAAACCGAACAAACCTCTGTAGAAGTTTCAATATGTAAAATGCACGACATAATTTATTTTTTATATTATAATGTGTGCAAATATACACTTTTATTTGCACTCGTTT
>PPYE01414077.1_pt1 | contig 11812 bp, 9 predicted proteins | sample 1559881 | NCBI WGS metagenome assembly PPYE01 (sample SAMN08240022, study PRJNA423297) | Human gut metagenome, whole genome shotgun sequencing project.
GAAGAACTGGCTGGGCGCAATAGTCTTCATTTGGCTGCCAAGTTGTGCGAGAAAGGTTTGCGTTATGACCTTACCGTTCCATTTGCGCGTTATGTGGTCATGCATAGAGATGAACTTCAGTTGCCTTTCAAGCGCTATCAGATTCAGCCAGTGTGGCGCGCTGACCGTCCTCAGAAGGGACGTTATCGCGAGTTCTTCCAGTGCGATGCCGATGTTGTTGGTTCAGATTCGCTGCTCAATGAGGTAGAACTGATGCAGATTGTCGATACCGTCTTCTGCAGATTCGGCATTCGCGTTCAAATCAAGATTAACAACCGTAAGATTCTTACCGGTATCGCAGAGGTAATAGGCGAAGCTGACAAGATTGTTGATATTACGGTTGCAATAGACAAGCTGGACAAGATAGGGCTGGATAATGTCAACAACGAGCTTAGAGCTTGCGGTATTGGCGAAGAGGCCATTGAGAAGTTGCAGCCTATCATTAGCCTTGAGGGTTCCAACAATGATAAACTGCAGACCATTGCAGAGGTGCTTGCCACTTCTGAGACTGGACTTAAAGGCGTAGAGGAAACCCGCTTTATTCTGGATACGCTCGAGAAGGTGGGACTTACCAATGAGATTCAGCTTGATCTTACGCTTGCCCGTGGCTTGAACTATTATACAGGAGCAATCTTCGAGGTGAAGGCGCTTGATACCCCCATGGGAAGTATTACGGGTGGTGGCCGCTATGACAATCTTACCGGCATCTTCGGTATGCCAGGACTGAGCGGTGTAGGCATCTCTTTTGGAGCAGACCGTATTTATGATGTATTGAATACCCTTGAACTCTATCCCGAAGAGACTTTGAATGCTACCCAGGTGCTGTTCATCAACTTCGGTGAGAAAGAGGCCGCTTATTGTCTGCCCATTATCAGCGAAATGCGCAAGAAGGGCATAAGGGCAGAGATTTATCCTGATGCGGCAAAGATGAAGAAGCAGATGGGGTATGCCAACGCCAAGGCCATACCTTATGTGGTCCTTGTCGGAGAAAATGAAATGAAAGAGGGCAAGGTAATGCTGAAGAATATGGTTACTGGAGAGCAGCAACTCGTTGCGCCCGAGGAAATGGTAGACATGATTAAGGCATAACCATTCCAAATAATTACAACAAAAGAGGCTTCCACCAAGGGAAGCCTCTTTTGTTTTGGATATCTCTTTCTGATTATTTCTTGAAATAACGGTTGTAGAGACCCATGAAGCCGGCAGCGTGGCGAGCTTCATCTTTCGCCATCTCATGGATGGTGTCATGCAGAGCATCAGAGCCTTCGGCTTTTGCCATCTTGGCAGCCTCAAACTTCTCTGCACATGCGCCCTTCTCGGCTGCAATGCGAGCTTCGAGATTGCTCTTGGTGTCTTTCAGTACTTCGCCCAACAACTCTGCGTAGCGAGAGGCGTGGTTAGCTTCTTCGTAGGCATAGTGCTCAAATGCACGTGCAATTTCTGGATAGCCCTCACGATCAGCTTGGCGAGCCATAGCCAAGTACATGCCTACCTCGCTACATTCGCCGGCGAAGGTGTTCTTGCAGTGTTGTACTAACTCGTCGCTAACCTTGTCGGTATAGGCACGGCCTAATTCGTGAACTGTGGCAAACTCTGGTTCGTCATCGAGAGATACTTCCTTAAACTTGCTCCGTGGAGCCTTGCAAAGAGGGCAGAACTCTGGAGCCTCTGTTCCTTCATAGATGTAACCGCAAACGGTACAGATAAATTTCTTCTTCATGATGTTATTGTTTTATGTATGTTATCGTATTGCAAATATACGCCAAATTTGATAAAACACCAATTATTTCACATTATTTATCATCGTGTGTGAATGTGGGCAGCGCCTACCAAACGGTCGTAGCGGCTACCTTGGGCATGATAGTACACCAGGGCCGTATATTTGTTTTCTGTCTGGTAGGAGTTTCCTTCAGTGGGCACAAAGCCGATGCGCCCAGTAGGTGAAACCCAAAGGTACTGATAGTTGTAGTAACCTTGTTTTAACCTTATGGCAGTTTCATAACAACCGTTGTCTTCATTCCATTGCATCTGGTAATAGGGTGTGAGCTGGTCGTGGGTCCAGTTGCCGTTAAGGTATATCTCTCCTGGCAGCCGTTTGGTCTTGAGAGTGAAGTGTACGGTTTGGTATTCCGAGGTGTAGTTGATTTCACGATTGTCACTATTGCGTATGAAGTATGCGCCGTTGGAGTCTTCGTCATACACATAGTTCGGGCGAGGCTCGTCGGGCCATAGATATGCGTGGTATTCTGTATTGTCCCATTCCAAGTTTTCTACGCCCATATTGGCATGATTGACGTCGAGAATTTCAAATTTTCGGTATTCGTTTCCGCCATCAAAAACAAGTTGCGGGCAGTGTGTCCATGTCAGCCCGTCGGTTTTGATATATTGCGGGGAAGGGTTAGTCACGGCATTATCCCATCTGTTGTTCTGCAGAAAGACTGTCGTGATTTCCCGCTTCCAATCATTAATCCGAAGGTCATTGAAATGTACGCCCATTTCTATCTGTTGGTGTCTTCCGTTGACGTCGGCATCAGTATTAGAGGTTGTGCGCATTTCTATGCTTGCAGCAGCTTCTGCCACCATAAAGTAGGTTTTGAAGATGGGCTCGTTGTTGTCGTTCTCATCATAAACCGTAACACAATAGTTGCCGCTTAACTTTAATCGGCACCTCTCATTGGGAATGGAGAAATGGTAGTGGGTGTATAGAGTGTTGGTATTGAGGGATTGTTCAAGATTGTCGATAAGATTGCCGTCTGCAAATCCGTCAATATAATCACTGTCAAACAGCGAAGAAGTGGGTTTCCAATTAGCATCGCAGTGCTCTATGCGATAAGCATATCGCTGCGATTCGTGGGTCAGGTCGTCGAAGTCGATGTTTACGGTCTCTTCGCTATTCAGCATGATGACAGGCAGGTCTGTCCATCGCTGCTCGGCTACGGTTTGCAGCGTCTGGATGTTGCTTTTGTATAGAGTAGGGCGTTGGGCCGAAACGGTAATGCAAGTCAACGATGATAACCCAACAGCAATGATATATCGAAATTTGTTCATCTTCTAGTGTTGTCTATGCAAAAGTAGTCAAACGAAATGAATGTGGCAAGAAAAAGACAATAAAAAAGGGCAAGATAATCACTTACCTTGCCCTTCTTCGCGCCAGTCATTTGTATTAGTTCGTTTTAGATAATAATGCTAAAAAGTATCATTATTATGACTTAAACCAATACATAGGCTGACTCGCATTCTAAAAACATCATCTTAACCTTAAATCTATCAAACTAACTAACCTATTGTATTACATTCTCCCGAATGCGATGCAAAGGTATAAAGATTTACGATAACAACCATCATTTTTATCGCAATTTTATGTGAAAACGGCCTTTTGTTGACTTATGTCAAATGTATTAAGAACTAATGAAAATCTTGGTACCGTGAAGGGGAAAAATGGGGCGGAAATGCCAGAGATTCCATTAACATTTATTATAAAGAATCTATCCCTGCTTATGGGCATCAATGGGGCGTTGAAGCGGTCGTTAATAAAAAAAAGAGACCACTCCGATACGGAATGGCCTCTTGATATACAGGGTTTGTAAGTTCTAAAGATTAGAGCTTTGGACCGGCAGCAACGAGAGCCTTGCCAGCTTCGTTGTTTGTGTACTTAGCGAAGTTCTTGATGAAGCGGGCAGCGAGGTCCTTAGCCTTCTCCTCCCACTGAGCTGCGTCAGCGTAGGTGTCGCGAGGATCAAGAATCTCTGTAGCAACTCCGGGGAGCTCTGTGGGCACCTTGAAGTCGAACATAGGAATCTGCTTTGTAGGAGCCTTGTCGATGTCACCGTTCAGGATAGCGTCGATGATACCACGGGTGTCGCGGATAGAAATACGCTTGCCTGTGCCGTTCCAGCCAGTGTTTACGAGGTAAGCCTTGGCGTTGTTCTTCTTCATCTTCTTAACCAGCTCCTGTGCATACTTTGTAGGATGCAGCTCGAGGAATGCCTGGCCGAAGCAAGCTGAGAAAGTAGGAGTGGGCTCTGTGATGCCGCGCTCTGTACCAGCCAACTTAGCTGTGAAGCCAGAGAGGAAGTAGTACTGAGTCTGCTCAGGAGTCAGGATTGATACTGGAGGCAGCACGCCGAAAGCATCGGCTGACAGGAAGATAACCTGCTTAGCAGCGGGTGCTGAAGAACCTGGCTGGATGTTGTTGATGTGGAAGATTGGGTAAGAAACACGAGTGTTTTCGGTAACGCTCTTGTCAGCGAAATCGATCTTGCCGTTAGCATCAACAGTTACGTTCTCGAGGAGAGCGTCGCGACGGATAGCGTTGTAGATATCGGGCTCTGACTCCTTGTCGAGGTTGATAACCTTAGCGTAGCAGCCACCCTCGAAGTTGAACACGCCGTTGTCGTCCCATCCGTGCTCGTCGTCACCGATGAGCAGACGCTTAGGATCGGTAGACAGAGTGGTCTTACCAGTGCCTGACAGACCGAAGAAGATAGCTGTGTTCTCGCCGTTCTTGTCGCAGTTTGCTGAGCAGTGCATAGAAGCGATGCCCTTCAAGGGGAGGAAGTAGTTCATCATAGAGAACATACCCTTCTTCATCTCACCGCCGTACCATGTGTTGATGATAACCTGCTCCTTAGATGTTACGTTGAAAGCAACGCAGGTCTCTGAGTGCAGACCCAGCTCCTGATAGTTTTCTACCTTAGCCTTAGATGCGTTGTAAACAACGAAATCGGGCTCGAATGCCTCAAGCTCTTCAGCTGTAGGACGGATGAACATGTTGGTTACGAAGTGAGCCTGCCATGCAACCTCAACGATGAAACGAACAGCCATACGGGTGTCCTTGTTGGCGCCGCAGAAACCATCTACTACATAGAGGTTCTTGTTGCAAAGCTCTTTCTTGGCGATGCCCTTAACCGTAGCCCATACTTCCTCAGACATGGGGTGGTTGTCGTTCTTATACTCTTCAGAGGTCCACCATACTGTGTTCTTAGAGTTCTCGTCCATTACGATGTACTTGTCCTTAGGCGAACGACCGGTGTAGATACCAGTCTTAACGTTGACAGCGCCGAGCTCGGTCTGCTGGCCAACTTCAAAACCCTCGAGTCCTGCCTTGGTCTCTTCCTCGAACAACTGCTCGTAAGAAGGATTGTGGGCGATTACTGTAGCACCTGTAATGCCATACTTAGTTAAATCTAAATTTGCCATTTTTGTTGTTGTTTTAAAAATTTATATGGTCTGTTTAATTTCTGTTGTCAATTGCATTAACGTGGACTTATCTATAGATAATATCCACTCTTAGACGACGCAAAATTAAGCAAAAAACGGATAATGCCCAACCGAAAAGCGACAAAAATACTCTTTAGTTAGATATTTTAGGTTAAAGAATTGAAAAACTATACATTGCTCGCTTTTTTTGCTATACGGAGTTTGCAAAAAAATGAGTTTTACATACGTGATTGATATAGTTGGGGCCATAATCTTAAAAGATGATATGAGCGGGAGGCTCTTATGGCTGGTTATCGTGGAGCTGGATGGGGTAGAGGTTAGCTATAATGTGAAATAAGCGTAGAGGCAGGTGGCAACAAGATAGTTTCATGTGCCGTTAAGTGGGCTTTTTGTAGCAGGATGTCTGCGCCGATAGTCGGTTTGGTATAATGATGTCGAAGGTGATGGCATATAATCTGAATTCGTGGGGTGATTTACTTGTTTCAGGTTTTGCATTTGCCGTTGCCAACCCTGCATTGATTGTTTTGCATTCTAAAAAGAAGTTCGCGGTAGATGGAAAGAACTATGTTTCGATGACTGGTCGGAAACTGGCGAATGTGTGTAGGAATATACGTTAATGTAAATTCTGACAATAATACAATATGCTGTGGCTCGGAATGGGGCTATGGGTCAATGGGCAGCAAGGGCGTGATAATTGTGTGCTGGTTACAATTTTGCCTTGTCGCGGTCATGGCAAGGAGGGTGTTGGCACCCCGAGAACATAAATACAGGAAAAACAGAAAAATATCGCGGGTTTTCCTTTGTTTTTTCTCGGGTTTACACTACCTTTGCAAGCAAAAACTAAACGATGGAAGTTATTAACCTAAGTGAGAAAAACTCCATTATCAACCAGTATCTGGCTGAGATGAGAGATGTCAATTATCAGAACAACCGATTGCTTTTTCGTAACAACATCATGCGTATTGGCGAATTTGAAGCATTCGAGATTTCCAAAACATTAGATTATGCCCCTTGTGAGGTAACAACCCCGTTAGGTGTATCTACGGTCAACGTGCCTACAGACAAGATTGTGCTCGCCACAATTTTCCGTGCAGGTCTTCCTTTCCATAATGGATTCCTTAATATTTTCGATCATGCCGGCAACGCTTTCGTTTCGGCTTATCGTGAATATGTAGACAAGGAACATCATGAAGTGGGTGTGCATGTAGAGTATCTTGCTACGCCAAGCATTGAGGGAAAGAACATTATTATAGCTGACCCGATGCTGGCGACAGGAAGCAGTATGGAGCTGGGCTACAAGGCATTCCTTACCAAGGGCACTCCAAAGCGCATCCATGTAGCTTGTGTCATTGCGACACCAGAGGGAATAGAGCATATCAAGAAAACTTTCCCCGAGGAAAAGACAACTATCTGGTGTGCAGCCATTGATCCAGGCCTGAACGACCACAAGTATATTGTGCCAGGTTTCGGTGATGCCGGTGACTTGTGCTACGGCAGCAAGTTGTAAGGAAAATATGTTGGCAATCATCTGATTGTCTCGACTTTGCTGATGCTTTACTGCAAAGATAATCGCATCGTAGTGTTCTCGTCCTTGAGGGCATTACGATGCGATTTATAATTTCTCGATTGAAGCAAAAAGAAATCTCCCTCGCCACTTGGTGTGACAGAGGGAGATTTCTATATTGTATAGGGCGGTTGCTTAGTATGCGAAAAGTGGATAAGCCTTCATGGTCTCATTTACTTTCTCGCGTACGCGGGCGATAACCTGTTCGTCTTCGGGAGCGTTGAGCACCTCTTCTATCAGTTCGGCAACCAGGTGCATCATGTCTTCCTTGGCACCGCGTGTGGTCAATGCGGCTGTACCCAGGCGAATTCCGGATGTCTGGAATGCGCTGCGAGTGTCAAAGGGCACCATGTTCTTGTTGGCGGTGATATCGGCTGCGACCAATGCGTTCTCGGCGACCTTGCCGGTCAGCTCGGGATATTTGGGGCGCAGGTCTACCAGCATTGAGTGGTTGTCGGTACCACCACTTACGATGTCAAAACCACGGCTGATGAGGTCGTCGGCCAATACCGCAGCGTTCTTCTTGACCTGGGTGGCGTACTCTTTCCATGATGGGAGCAGATTTTCGCCGAACGCAACAGCCTTGGCTGCGATAACGTGCTCGAGAGGTCCGCCCTGGGTGCCGGGGAATACGGCGCTGTTGAGCAGGGAGCTCATCATGCGCACTTCGCCCTTCTTGGTAGTGATGCCCCATGGGTTTTCAAAGTCTTTGCCCATCAGGATTACACCGCCGCGTGGACCGCGAAGGGTCTTGTGGGTGGTAGTGGTTACGATGTGTGCATATTTTACAGGGTTGTCCAACAGTCCGGCTGCAATGAGTCCAGCGGGATGGGCCATGTCTACCATAAACAGTGCGCCTACTTCATCGGCAATCTTGCGCATGCGGGCATAGTCCCATTCGCGGCTATAGGCAGAGCCTCCACCGATGATGAGCTTTGGCTTGTGTGCCAATGCGAGGCGCTCCATCTCGTCATAATCGACACGGCCTGTTTCTCGGTTGAGTTCATAGCCAATTGGGTTGTACAGAATACCAGATGTGTTAACGCGTGAACCGTGAGAAAGGTGGCCTCCGTGGTCCAGATTGAGTCCCATAAAGGTGTCGCCAGGCTTGAGGATGGCTAATAATACTGCTGCATTGGCCTGGGCTCCAGAGTGGGGCTGCACGTTGGCAAACTCGGCGCCAAAGAGTTTCTTGACTCTCTCGCGGGCAATGTTCTCCACTTCGTCCACAATCTGGCAACCGCCGTAATAGCGATGTCCGGGCAGACCTTCAGCATACTTATTGGTAAGATAGCTGCCCATGGCCTGCATAACCTCGTCGCTGACAAAGTTTTCGGAAGCGATGAGCTCCATGCCCTTTAGCTGGCGCTGGTGTTCCTTCTCGATGAGATCGAATATTATTTGGTCTCTTTCCATATTATTAGTTTTCCCGTCCTCTCCTCCAGAAGGAGAGTGAGCCCAACTTACTCTGATGGGATTTGTGTTGGTTATGAAACATTATTTTTTTATTGGAATTAGCATAACTTTACTTTGCTCAGTTCTTGCTCCTTGTCGCAATAGTGGCATTTGATGATGCCGTGAGCCTTGTCTATTACGTTGAAGATAGTGAGCATGGGCTCGTTGTTGCAGATGCATACAGGATTGTTGCATTTTACGATACCCCGCAGTTCGTCAGGAGTTTCTACGGTCTTCTTTTCTACAACTTCGTAGTCCTTGATGATGTTGAGCACGGCATTAGGAGCCAGTACTGATAATTGGGAGATTTCTGCATCGGTGAAAAACTTCCCGGATACCTTGATGATTCCCTTGTGTCCTACTTTCTTTGACTCCAGATAGTTGCCTATAGTTACAGGGGTAGTCAGGGTGTCGAGCTTGAGCAGATTTGCCACTTTGTAGGTTTTCTCTGCAGGTATATGGTCTATTACGGTGCCATTCTCAATGGCGGTAACTAACATTTCTTTCTTTGCCATGATTATTCTATTATAGTCTTGTCGTTTTTGATGTCGTCAAGGGTGATTCCGAGACAATGACAGAAGATGGCTTCGCGGGCGTAGAGTCCGTTTTTGGCCTGCTGTATATAGTAGGCATGTGGGTCGTCATCTACATCGTATGCAATCTCGTTGACGCGGGGCAGCGGGTGGAGTATCCTCATATTCTCCTTGGCGTATTTGAGCATGTCGCGGTTAAGGATGTAGATATTCTTGACCTTCTCGTATTCCATCAAATCGGAAAAACGCTCCTTTTGTACGCGCGTCATATATAGGATATCGGCATCTGCAATAACCTTCTCGTTGAAAGCCGTATGCTCTTGGTATCTGATGTTATGCTCTTTGCAGTAGAGCTTGTACTCTTGGGGCATCGCCAGTTCCTTGGGGGCTATAAAGTGGAATGTGGGGTTGAAATGGCGCATGGCAGTTATGAGGGAATGGACCGTGCGGCCATATTTCAAGTCACCGACCAAATAGATGTTGAGATTTTCAAGAGTGCCCTGGGTCTTGTATATCGAATAGAGGTCGAGCAGACACTGGGAAGGGTGCATGTGGGCGCCGTCTCCAGCATTAATAATAGGTATTGGTGCTACTTCGCTTGCATAAAGTGCAGCTCCTTCTATAGAGTGGCGCATGGCAATCACGTCAGCATAGTTGGATACCATAAGAATGGTGTCTTTAAGAGTTTCGCCCTTTGTTGTACTTGAAGTCTTGGCGTCAGAAAAACCAATAACGCGGGCTCCAAGGCGATTTGCAGCGGTTTGAAAACTAAGTTGGGTGCGGGTGGATGGTTCAAAGAAAAGCGTAGCCACTACTTTTCCTTTTAACAATTCTCTGTTAGGATGATTCTCAAACTCCTTTGCCATTTCCAAGAGGTATAGTATCTTTTCTTTGGAAAGGTCTTCGATCGTCACAAAATTATGTCTTTCCATATGTGTTGAAGAATGTATTATTCTAAATTGAGTGCTAAGTTACACATAATTTTCAAATATTTGTCCTTTGTTGCCATAAAAAATCGTATTTTTGCAGATATTTTTTCAATGCATTGTATGAGAAGAAAGGTTGTACATATTTTATGGGCTCTTTTGGGCTGTTCGGTATTGGCCGTGACAGTGGTGTTTACGGCAATTTGGAATGGATGGATAGGGTATATGCCTCCCATTGACGAGCTGCAGAATCCTATTAATAGATTTGCCACGCAGGTCTATTCTTCGGACGGCAAGGTGCTTGGCACGTGGAGCTTCAACCGGGAAAATCGTATTCCCGTGGCGTATAATAATCTGTCGCCCTACTTGGTCAAGGCGCTGGTTGCTACTGAAGATGCCCGCTTCTATGATCATTCTGGTATTGACTTTATTGCCCTTTGCCGTGCCATCGTCAAGCGTGGACTGCTCGGGCGTGAAAGTGCTGGCGGAGGCTCTACCATTACACAACAGTTGGCTAAACAGCTCTATACCGAGGTGGCTCATTCTACCGCCGAGCGTCTTATGCAAAAGCCGATAGAGTGGGTGATTGCCGTCAAACTTGAGCGTAACTATACCAAGGAAGAGATAATAGCCTTGTATCTTAATTATTTTGATTTCCTCCATAACGCCGTGGGAATCAAGACGGCTGCCAATACCTATTTTAATAAAGAGCCCAAGGACTTGACTATAACTGAGGCTGCACTGTTGATAGGTTTGTGCAAGAACCCTTCTTTGTTTAACCCGGTAAGATATCCGGATAGAAGTTTGCAGCGTCGTAATGTGGTGCTTTCGCAAATGCGCAAGGCCGGTTATATTACGGATGATGAGTATCGCAAATATTGCGCAGAGCCAATCAGGCTTGACTTTCATCGGACGGATCATAAAGATGGAACCGCCACATATTTCCGTGAATTCCTCCGTCAATATATGATGGCGTCTCGGCCTGAACCTGACAAATATCCTGTTTGGAATCGACGTCAGTATGTTCTTGATTCGATTGCCTGGGTAAGCGACCCGCTCTATGGCTGGTGTAATAAGAACTATAAGAAAGATGGTGAAAGCTATAATGTTTATACTGATGGGCTAAAGGTTTACACGACCATAGATTCTCGCATGCAACAGTATGCGGAGGATGCGGTCTATGGTCATGTTGCCAAGTATCTTCAGCCTTTGTTCACACGTGAAAATCGCAGAAAGCCCAATGCACCGTTTACAGATAAACTTACGCCTAAGGAGGTGCAGCGCATTATGCGAAAGGCAATGGAGCAGAGTGAACGTTATCGCGCCATGAAGGCTGCTGGTGCTTCAGAAGAGGAAATTCGGCGTGCCTTCCGAACCAAAACTGACATGACGGTATTTTCTTATCAGGGAGATATTGATACGGTGATGACGCCGATGGATAGCATTCGTTATTACAAGTCATTCTTGCGTGCCGGATTTGTTAGCATGGAGGCGCATACGGGCGCAGTCAAGGCTTATGTGGGTGGCCTTAATTACAACCATTTCATGTATGACATGGCAATGGACGGTAGACGTCAGGTGGGTTCTACCATTAAGCCATTTCTCTATGCTTTGGCTATGGAAAATGGATTCACCCCATGTGATTTGGTGCCAAACGTTCAGCAGACATATATGGTTGCAGGTAAACCATGGACTCCGCGCAATTCCAGTCATAAGCGATATGGAGAGATGGTTACTCTTAAGTGGGGACTGGCTCAGTCAAATAACTGGGTTTCAGCTTATCTTATGAGTAAACTTAATCCCCGGCAGTTTGTTACAATGCTCCATGATTTTGGAATCAACAATCCCGACATACATCCGTCGATGGCACTTTGCCTTGGTCCATGCGATGTGTCTGTGGCAGAAATGGTGAGCGCATATACTACGTTTGCCAATAGCGGTATACGCTGTGCGCCAATGTTCGTGACCAAGATAGAGGACGCCGAGGGAAATGTGGTGGCACGTTTCCAGCCTCGTATGAACGAGGTGATTAGTTCTGAAAGTGCCTATAAAATGATAGAAGAACTGAGGGGCGT
>PPYE01644767.1_pt1 | contig 11812 bp, 8 predicted proteins | sample 1559881 | NCBI WGS metagenome assembly PPYE01 (sample SAMN08240022, study PRJNA423297) | Human gut metagenome, whole genome shotgun sequencing project.
GAGGAAGGTGAGGGTGATAAATAAAATCTATCACGGTTTTAAAAAATACATATTAGACACTATCACTAATGGGTGGTAAGATAAGTAGTAGTTAAAATGAAGGAGGAATGAATATGTGCAGAACAATTGTTGGAGTATCCGCTAATCTCTGTCCGGTTGACCCGGAAGGGAAAAACCTTCATTCCTCCGTGTCTAGTCAATTTGCGGAAGGGATCCGTCAAGCAGGTGGACTTCCAATGGTCATCCCGATGGGAGATCCTTCCTTAGTTAAGGATTATGTTGAAACGATTGACAAGTTGATCCTAAGTGGAGGTCAAAATGTCGATCCTAGTCTCTATGGCGAAGAAAAAACCATCGAAAGCGATGATTACAATATCGAACGGGATCAATTTGAGCTTGCCCTGCTGAAGGAAGCGGTTCGCCAAAACAAACCGGTTCTAGGAATCTGCCGTGGGGTTCAGTTGATCAATGTGGCTTTTGGAGGAACACTCAACCAAGAGATTGAAGGACATTGGCAAGGACTTCCGTTTGGGACTTCCCATTCTATCGAGACTAAAAAAGGTAGTGTGGTAGAGCAACTCTTTGGTCAGGCTAGTCGGATCAATTCCGTGCACCGTCAAAGTATCAAGGATCTTGCACCAAATTTCCGTGCAACCGCCTTTGATCCGCGTGATCACACCATCGAAGCGATTGAAGCAGTAGATGGCCATCGTATTATGGGCTTGCAGTGGCATCCAGAATATTTGGTCAATGAAGAAAAAGGGAATTTAGAACTCTTCCGTTTTTTATTACAGGAATTATAAGAAAAAGAGAGGTTGGACTGGTATCAGCCTCTCTTTTAGTATGGTTATTACTATCTAGAAATAGTAAGGGTTTTGTGCTAGAATAGGAACTACAATTGGGAGGTATTGATAGAAATGAAACTTGCTAAGACAATGAACCTTAACTATTTATGGTTGCTTCTAGGTTCTTATTTTGTGGCCATGATGGTCAATCTATTGAGTTTTTCAACAAAGGAATTATTTCTAGAACTGGGTAAAGTGGGATGGACCCATACAGTGCTTGCTTTGTTCATTAGTTATCCTATTCTTTGGTTTTTGACGGAGAGCAAGAAGTATATCTGCATACAAAAATTGAATCTCTGGTTCGTGGCAGGTATCCTATTTATTTCTATTTTGAAAAGTCCGAGTCTCTTTATGTCATTGGGCCTAGTGTTGCTCTCACTGGTCTTGTTTCTATATTTTTATTTAGGAAAAGAAAAAATCGCTTATATCTTCTTAGCGGTAGATGTCTTGTCTTTTCCGAAATTGTTGCTACAAACCAGTGCCAATCTTCAAGATAAGGAACTGGGAATCTTTACGTTTACGATTTCTGAATCGAAGTTGCCTACTTTGATTTGGCCAGTATTAGTAGCCGTTATCGTTGCCGTCCTGATCGGTTTTCTTCTCTCCAAGGTTTCTTTGGCTAAAGTTAATGAAACCTGGGTTCGAAGACTCACAGTGGTGACAATAATCGGTGGTGTTTTCTATGTGCTCTATCTATCGATTGTTGCCTACTATAAGATTAAAGCCAATGCGGTCTCTTCTTTTGATATTGGAATCTTTTCACAGATGTTTGAGAGAATGAGACATGATTTTTCACAAGTTACCACCCTTGAAAGAGATAGGGCCTTATCGCATTTTGGAGTCCATATTTCTCCTATTTATTATTTGATCTTGCCCTTTTATATGCTATTTCCTTATGTGGAAACATTAGATATCGCTCAAACAGTGATTGTCTTTTCTGCAGTTATCCCGCTTTGTTTGATTCTAAAGAAAATACAATTGCCAAAAGTCATGACGCCGCTCGTGCTTGCCCTCTTTTTTGTGACTCCGGTCATGACAACGAGTGGTGGATTCCATTTGCATGAAAATTGTTTTTTGCCTCCATTGATACTTTGGTTGTTCTACAGCCTGATCTCTCAGTGGCGTGGCAGAACTCTTTTCATCACCTTATTGCTTCTCTTTGTGAAAGAGGATGCCTTTGTCTACGTGCTGTCCTTAGGACTTTATTTTGCTTTTCAACATCGTTTTACCTTCGAGGCCAAGTTTAAAAAGTGGTTGTATCTCAGCCTGTTTGCCTTACCGATACTTTATTTTGCATTTGCCATGTTCCTCTTAGCAAGATATGGCGAGGGAGCTATGGTTTCTCGATACAATAATCTATTATTGAGTGGCGAAAACGGCCTCCTGATGGTTGTGAAAAATGTAGTCCTAAATCCGCTTTATGTTTTGGGAAGTCTATTTACAGCGAAACGACTTGGTTACCTCTTTTTGGTCCTATTTCCTTTTAGCTTTTTACCACTGATTCAGCGACGTTGGTCTACCTATTTTCTGATGTTGCCCCTTTTTCTCATTAATTTATTGATGGATTGGCCTTACCAATATGATATTGGTTTTCAGTATAGCTATGGTTCGGTCACGCTTCTATTTCTGATGGCTTTATTGTCTATCGATCAATTAAGCAAGAATCAGTTGGCATCAGATAATGTATTGGTGGCTCTACTAGCTTCTTCCATCATTTTTTCAAGCGCCATTCTATATAGTTTCACGCATAATTGGAATTTTGAAATCCAATACTATCAAACACGCAAAGACTATTTTGATGGGCTCGAAAAGACCTTGCAGGCCATCCCTAAAGATAAAGCGGTCTTAGCAGCAGGTGGCTATACGCCAAGTCTTCGCAGTCATGAAAAATTGTATGATATTTTCTACCATAATAACAAAAAGCTTGATTCTAAGATTGACATAGTGGTAGTTCCAAGGGAAATGCAAGAGGAAAAAAATGGTTATTCTGAAACAGCCACTCTAAACCTCTATAAAGAATCAGGGTATAAAGAAAGCAACTTATCTACAAAAGATGTGCTGATTCTGGAAAAATAATTGTTTAAAAGAGGGAGGTTTATTTAGAAAAAAATTCACAAGCCCAATAGACCTTAAATATACAAAAGATGGATTTTTTGTTCAATAATCTTGACTTTCTCACTATGTTTTGCTATATTATATGCGTTGATTTATAAAAAATCAGCCTAGAAAGGGAGAAAAAATGAAAAAGTTAGCAGTTTATTTGTCAATAGTTTGTTCGCTATTGATTGTGTCATTGACACTTTTTTCTAAAACTGTACAAGCGGAAACGTCTAAAAAAGTCGATGTCATCACGGAGATCAAGATCCAAAATAGCAAAGGTGAAGAATTAGCAACCGGTCTAGGTCGTTATGACACTTTCCGTCTGAATGCAAAATTTGCTTTAGAAGGAAAAAATGTTAAAGCAGGGGATACAACTGAAGTCACTATCGATGGACCAATCGATATCAAGTCTCAGGATTTTGAAATCAACGATACAATCACTGGTAAAAAGATTGCCGATGCAAAAGTTGATGCAAAAACTGGTAAGATTGTCTTGACATTCACAGATTTCGCTCAAACGAAAAATGACGTTTCAGGTTCATTCTTCTTCTACGCTGGTGTTAACAAAGATAAATTCCCAAATGATGGTGAAGTTCCTGTTAAGGTTTCTGTTAACGGTAATGTAAAATTCAACGGTAAAGTAACAAGTACAACAGTTGGTGAAGGTAAACGTTACACAATCATCAAATCTGGTTGGGATAATGGAGATCACAAAAACCTTGGATTCCGTATCTCTGTAAACAGAACTAACGAAGCAATCAACAATGCAGTCCTTTCAGATTCAATAACATCAGCAGGGGTTACCTACAAAGCTGGCAGTTTCAAAATCTTCAAAGGTACTTGGGTATATAGTGGTGGTAAATGGACGCTTACAAATAAACAAGACGTTACTGCTAACTATACAGTAAATGCAACAGATAAGTCATTCTCTATTGACTTTGGTAATATTTCTGCTAACGATCACTTTGCAGTAGAATATGAAGCAGTTGCTAACTATGAAACTGTTGACGGCGAACAAATTAAGAATACAGCGACAATCAAAGGTGATAACAAAGAGGAGTACCCTTCAAATAGTAAAGTAAACATCCAAATCGCTGGTGGTGAAGGTGTGGGTTATGCCTTCAGCATTAAAGTTACAAAACATGACGAAAACGGTGCTCCACTTAAAGGTGCGAAATTCCAAGTTATCCGTGCAACTAACCAAGATATCATTGGTGAGTTTGAGTCAGATGCTAATGGTGAATTCACTGTTAAGAACATCTTGCGTGACAAATACATCATTAAAGAAGTTAAAGCTCCAGAAGGTTATGAGTTGGCAGCTGATACTGTAGTTGAAGCTGGTGAATTCAAAACACCAAAAGCTCCTGTAGCTAAGAATATTGTAGACCAAAAAACAACTACAACTACAACAACTACAACAACCACCACGACTACAACAACCACAACAACTACTGCAGAACCAACCACCACCACCACGACTACTGCAGAACCAACGACAACCACAACGACGACTACTGCAGAGCCAACGACAACCACAACGACTACTGCAGAGCCAACGACAACCACAACGACGACTACTGCAGAGCCAACGACAACCACAACGACTACTGCAGAGCCGACGACTACTACAACTACGACAACAGAAGAGCCGACGACTACTACAACCACGACAACAGAAGAGCCGACGACTACTACAACTACGACAACAGAAGAGCCGACGACTACTACAACCACAACAACAGAAGTACTGCAGAGCCAACAACCACTACAACGACTACTGCAGAACCAACACCAACCACCACAACAACGACAACTCCAGAGAAACCGGTGACTCCAGGAAGTGAAGGATCAACCACGACGACCACGACTGGAAAACCAGGACCAAAAGGTGGAAACAATGGAGGAGGGCGTAAAGCGCTTCTTCCTAATACAGGTGAAGTTGCAGCAACTGGATTTGTATTCTCAGGAGCCTTTGTGTTAGCAGGTGCAGTCGTATTGAAACGAAAATTGTCTATTAAATAAACAATGAGTTTCTATATAAGGGGAGAGCATGAGCTCTCTCTTTTTTGGGAATGTATTATGGAGAAAAGGGATGAAATTATCAATCTTAATAACCCTCTTGAATGAGGAGCTGGTACTTCCTCAAACCCATCGTGAAATTTCTAATCAGCTTGAGCAAATGTTAGGGAAAGAGCTCTCTGATTATGAAATCCTCTACATCGATGATGGAAGTAGTGACAAAACCTTTGAGTTAATTGAAGAATTTGCAAGAGAAAACGACCGCATCAAATATATCCGTTTCAGTCGCAATTTTGGACGAGAGAGTGGCATCTTAGCTGGTTTTAAATATGCCAGCGGGGATGCGGTGATGGTCATGGATGGGGATCTCCAGCATCCACCATACTTGATTCCCTTATTCTTAGAAGCTTATAATGAGGGCTATGATATTGTTAGTGGCCAACGAACTCGTGAAGGAGAATCTTTTGTAGGAAGTTCCTTTGCACGTTTGTTTTACTTTTTGTCAAATCGCTCCATGGATGTGCACCTAACAGATGGGAAATCTGAATTAAGACTGCTTAGCCGAAAAGCCATGGAAGCCTTTGTGTCAATGCCAGAGTACAATCGCTTTAATAAAGGTTTGTATGAATGGATTGGTTTTAAAGAGAAAGTAATTCCTTATAAGAATGAAACCCGTAAGGCTGGAAAGAGCAAGTTTGGTTTTAAGAAATCTTTGAATTATGCGATTCAAGGAATTATTTCTTTTAACGATCGTCCTCTCCGTGTTTGTATTCAATTCGGTTTCATCTGTTTAGGGCTGGCTCTTTTATATCTAGTTTTTGAGTTGATGAAATATATCTTCGCTGCTGGGAATTATGTGAGTGGTTATTTCACAACGATTGCGGCTATTATATTATTTAGCGGAGTTCAACTCATCTTCATCGGAATTCTTGGAGAGTATATTGGCAAGATCTACTACGAAGTGAAGCGTCGTCCTCATTTCATTATTGAAGAGACCAATATCGAACAAGCGAAGAATAATCATATCGGCTAAAGAAGATAGGAGAAAACATGTTAATCTGGTTCATGCGTTGGCAAGAGTTTTGGAAAAAACATCCAAAGAAAGTTCTCTATGCTGCAAGTGCCCTGCTCCCAATGACCATCATGCTGGTTGTGTGGGCTTTTATAGGGATGTACCCTTTTGGAAGTAAAAGTCTGATGGCTGTTGACTTTGGACAGCAATATATCAGTTTCTTTGGCTTGCTAAAAAACGCCATCCTGACGGGGGATCTATCTAGTTTGAGTTATTCTTTCACCAAGTCTCTTGGTGGAGATATGATCGGTGTGCTCGGCTACTATTTAATGAGTCCCTTCAACATCATCTATATTCTAGCTCCCCTCAAATATTTTGGAGCAGCAGTATTTTTAACCATTTGGCTCCGCTACGGGGCAATCGGTCTATCCTTTGCTTTCCTTTTAATCAAGCGCTACAAAGGATTAGAATCTAGAAAATGGTTGGTTCCATTATTCTCGACAGCCTATGCCTTGTCAGGGATGTTGGTTTCCTATCAGATGAACGTCATCTTCTATGATGCCATGATCATGCTGCCAATTGTGATTGTGTATTTGGAAGAATTATTAGATGGGAAATCTCCTTATCGCTATGCTTTTGCTCTGGGATTGACGGTCTTGCTTCAGTTTTACATGGGCTATATGATCTCCATTTTCATCGCTCTGTATGCCTGCTACTATGTATCACCAAGATTGCTGATTGAGGGGGATCTGAAGACAAAGATTAAAAACTTTAGTATCCCTTTACTGCAAGCGGTGATCTATTCGATTATTGGGATTGCAACAGCCTCAGTCTTGCTCTTGCCAGTGTTTTTCAACCTGATTGAAAGTAAGGGGCAAGTTGGCGGAGGCATGACCTTCTCATTTGCCTTCCAAATTAACCCCTTAGATATTCTTTCTAAGTTGGTTGTTGGTGGCTTTGATACAACCTCAGGATGGTCAGCGGGTCCCAACCTTCCCAATATTTATATTGGAGCGCTTGGTTTTCTTGGTTTTATCTTTTATTTCCTATCGCAAAAAGTTGGAAAAGCCAAAAAATGGGCTGCAGGGATTGTTACCCTCATTTTCCTGATTTCCTTTGTCAATGAATTTGTCAGTAAGATATGGCATATGGGACAAAACCCAGCCGGTTTCTTCTTCCGTTTTTCTTGGCTGTTTTCATTCTTTATGCTAGTCCTAGCTTATCAAGCGATGAAGCAGAAGATCGTTATTTCCAAACGAACCAACTGCATCATCGGCTTGGGCTTGCTCTTGTCGGTAGTCTATCTCTATTTCCACCAGTATAGTTTTATCTCAAAGACTCAACCGCAAGCGATCAGCCGTTTCCTCTCTAAGTTCTCTATTCTAAGTGTTCTGGGAATAGCAGCGGTGACCTGCTTCATCTTCTATGCGTATTGGGAAAAATCTCAGAAGAGCCAATTGGAAAAAATGATTCGAATGGCTCTAGCAACGGTCATCTTAGTGTTAGCTGCTGTCTTATTAAAGACAGGCTATCTCTTGTCGCAAGTTGGGATTACAGCGATGCTCTACTTGAGCATTCTCTTTATCCTAAACTTTAAGATCTCACGTTTATCCATGATTGTCGTATCAGTGCTCACAATCTTCGAGTTTGGCTATAATGCCTATTTGTCCCAAGTAACATTTGGGTATGATGATGTGCATAAGTTTGCAGATGCGACCGTTTCGGTCAAGCGCGTGACAGACAATATCCAAGAAAATGCAGATCAAAAATTCTATCGGATTGCCACGGATTTTGCCTATTCCAGAACAGTTCCTTCCTTGGTGTCCTATCCGGGTCTAAGTACCTTTAGTTCAAGTTTGGAACGTAGCACCATGGATCACTTTGCTTTCATGGGAGATCTTGGCGTTAATGCGGCGACCCAATATTCAAATGGGACACCTTTGACAGATGCTTTATATGGTGTTCGTTACTTTATGAGTGCCAAGGATTTTGATCCCAAAGATATTGAAGCCAATCCGGATAAGATGTACTTTTATCGATTTACAGACCGCTTTGATCTGCATCGCTATTTCACAGACAAGGTTTATGAGGACAAGCGTTATGTCGTCTATAAGAATCCAAATTCCTTCCCACTTGCATACGGGACTAACAGCCTGGTAAGAAATATTCAATTTGGTGCCAATAATGCCTTTGCTAACCAGAATATCATTTTGAACTCCATGGAGGGGCATCAAAAGGCCAATAATGATACCGTTGAGTACTTTAAACCCTTGGCGTTCAGCTCGATCGAGACAGAAAATGTGATCGAAGAAAAGGTTAATAAGGAAACGGGAGAAGCCATCTATAAGAGAGCGGATTCGTCAAAAGATGCCATTATTCGTTATAAGGTCACTCCACGTACCAATTACACCTATTATTTCTTTACTCCTGTATCTTTGATCCAAAACCAAGATTACTCGGTTTTACTCAATAATAAATGGTTGCTCAATGCTAAAATTTTCACGCAAAGACAAATTTGGCAGTTGACAGATCAAACTGAAAACCAAGAAACCGTTATTGAATTTAGATTTAGAACAGATCACATCGATATGAGCAATGCAGGTGTTTATCGCGCCGACGTTGATCAGATTCAACAGGTATTAGAAAACCGGAAGAAACAAGGTTTACAAGTAACCAAGTTTTCAAATACCCATATTGTTGGCGATGTGTCTATCACAGATGATAGTAACTATATGATGACTTCCATTCCATACAGCGATGGCTGGAAAGTGAAAGTGGATGGGAAGTTTGTCAAAACCGAAAAAGCATGGAATGCATTCTTATCCTTCCCAATCTCAAAGGGAAATCATAAGGTTGAATTCGTCTTTAGACAAAAAGGCGTGATCCTGGGTGCCTTGCTATCTATTGTTTCTGTTGCTTACCTCGTCATTCAAATGAGACGAAGCAGAAGTAATGAAGGACAATAAGGTGTGAGAGTATCAAAAACTGTGATCAACACAAAAAAGGATCGCATCCAATGGGATGCGATCCTTTTTTATATGATCCGCAATGCAAACGATTAGTTATTAGAAATCTTGCGTTTCAAGATGACGGCTCCTGATAGGATAGCAACACCGATCAAGATGACACCAGTAGCGACTGCTTCACCTGTTTTTGGCAGGAATGTCTTGCGACCTCCGTTTGAAGTTGTGGTGCCAGAATCATCTGGGTTACCAGGTTTGGTCGTATTCGTTGTTGGCCCTTCTGGAGTTGTTGTCGTAGTGGTCGTTGGAGTCGGCACTGGTTTTTCAGACGTGGTTGTAGTCGTCGTTGTAGTTGTTGTCGTAGTCGGCGTAGGTTTTGGACCTTCTGTCGTCGTTGTTGTAGTTGTTGGCTCTTGAGTCGTCGTAGTCGTTGTTGTAGGTTCTTCAGTTGTTGTTGAAGTTGTTGTTGACTCTGGAGTTGTTGTAGTGGTAGTAGGTGTAGGTTCCTCAGTTGTTGTCGTAGTCGTTGTTGGCTCTTGAGTCGTCGTAGTAGTTGTTGTCGGCTCTTGAGTCGTTGTAGAGGTTGTTGTCGTAGTAGTAGTTGTAGTGGTTGTCGTAGTCGTTGTCTGTTCTTTTGGATTGACGATCGTCTTCGTAACCTTATGATCCTTACCAAAATCTTCAGCATTTACGACGGTGTCAGCCTCCTTGATCGTATAACCCGCAGGGGCCTCGGTTTCTGTTAAGATGTATTTATCTTTTAAGAGCGCATTAACCGTAATATCTCCGTTCTCATCTGTAACGTATTCCCCAATCACTTGGTTGTTGGCTTGACGAACGATTTTAAACTTAGCTCCAGCAAGTGGCTGACTTTCATCGTTTACCTTGTGGACATGAATTGTAAAGACATAACCGACACCAGATCCTCCTGCGACTTGGACAGCGGCTGTGTTTGTCACATCTTTTGTTTCAAACTGCTTTCCTTTAAGGGTAGCATCGTTTTTAAGAAGTTCCCCGTCTACAGGCTCGTAATTTAAGCGAACATCATAATCAATCCGATATTGATCGTTTTCGCTAATGTCCCCCAGATTGACAACAAAAGATTGACCATCTTCACTGATGGTAACAGGGTGTTGATCCGTTACATCAACACGATTTGAAAAGACCCATTCACCTGCTTCAAATGAGAACTTCCCTTTGATGACTTTGATGCTGTCTTTTACATAGGAAGCATTTGTAAATCTCAAATGATCTTCAATAGTGACTTCTTTGATATTTTGTTTACTTTTATTAACAGAAATAGTATAGGTGACTGTTTTATGGTCGTTGTCATTCACCCAACTAGTTTTTGATAATGGAGTTGGGTTACCGTCTCCGACTCCTTTAAAGGTAACCTTCCCGCCGATCTTGGTTTCTCCATTGACGGTAATTTCAACAGGGACTTCCCCTTGTTGAGGGTGTTTCTTAAAGTCGATCCGCGCATAGAAGAAGAAGGATCCCTGGGTATCTGAGTGTTTTTCGACATAGTCAGTGTAAGTCAATGACAATTTCTTATTGTCTTTGTCAACCGTTGCGTGGGCAATGACCTCATTCGTATTGACATCACGAATTTCAAAACTTTGCGACGTAATGATCAAAGCATCTGGAACGGTGAGATCAGTCGTATCACCTTTTTTGACATTCTTACCAGCTAAGTCGAAATCAGCATTGATACGAAATGTTGCCCATTGTCCTAATTCCCAATCAAGGTTGCCACCTTCATTATTGGTAACTTTGATATTTTTGATTGTATCGACCAATTTTCCGCTTACTGTCACTCCAGGAGTTTCTGCTGAAGTGCGATTCAGACCTAAAGCGAAAAGCATGGCCACTAAACAAAGGACAAATGAGAAAATTTTGATATTCCTATTCTTCATCTTATCTTCCCTTTTCATAAAAAAATTAGTGCCTAATCATCAATACCTGATTACTTTTAACGATATGGACCTTTCAAATCCTATCTGTTGGTAATTAGAATTGAGTGCTGAGACACGACCTCCATTAAATAATTTTATAGGGTAAAATATTTTACTTTTAAAATTATTCCCTACACAGGGAATTATAGCAAAAATAATAATTGGCTTCAAGCTAAAATCGGTGAAATTAGGTGTTTTTAAGCTGTTTCATTAATTTTCACTTTCTTTTAGAAAACAACCATGAAATCATCATATAATTTACAAATAATGAAGGTGAAAAAGGAGGTTTTTACTCAAAAAATACGAATAGTAGTATAGGGGAGACGCTAGGGCAAAGTGATGGTATAATAGAAGAGATGGAAACTATTTAGATAAAAGAGGAATTATGATGACAAAAATTCGTGGATTTGAACTTGTATCAACCTATACTAATCTGGACTTGCTGCCAAAGCGGGAGACAGCGCATGCGGCCGGCTATGACTTAAAAGTGGCAGAACGCACGGTGATTGCTCCTGGGGAAATCGTCCTCGTTCCAACTGGGGTCAAGGCCTATATGCAACCGACTGAGGTGCTCTATCTCTATGACCGTTCCTCTAACCCTCGTAAAAAAGGCCTGGTCTTAATCAACTCTGTGGGCGTTATCGATGGAGACTATTATGGCAATCCAGGAAATGAAGGCCATATCTTTGCTCAGATGAAAAACATCACCGATCAAGAAGTTGTTCTTGAAGTTGGAGAACGTGTGGTTCAGGCTGCCTTTGCACCATTCTTGATTGCCGATGGAGATGAAGCAGACGGCGTGCGTACTGGTGGATTTGGTTCGACAGGGAAATAGAGGAATAAAATGGCAGACTATTTATTAGTTGTAGACATGCAGTCAGATTATGTTGCTGTAGGAAAAGCATATCATGAAGAACT
>PPYE01560523.1_pt1 | contig 11811 bp, 7 predicted proteins | sample 1559881 | NCBI WGS metagenome assembly PPYE01 (sample SAMN08240022, study PRJNA423297) | Human gut metagenome, whole genome shotgun sequencing project.
GGACTGCATCGCCTTATCCATGCTCTCTTTCTCTTCTTCCTTCACACCTTTTTGCGATCCAAAAACGTAAACACACCCCTGCGATCCACAAAGTGAATTTGTCACATCACACGCGATCTGAAAATGACAGTCTTTTAACACTTCCGGCACACGATTATTTTTTATCTGTACCACTTTTTCCAGCGAGTCAAAAACCGGTGGCAATCTGTCTCCGTTTTCATCCATAAAATCATAGCCCAGTGCAGATAACATTCCGATACCGCCCTCTGTCGTCGCACTGCCGCCAATTCCAATGATAAATTTGCGGCATCCCTTTTGTACTGCATCCAGGATCATTTCTCCGACTCCTGTGGATGTCGCTTTCCACGGATTTAATGGTTCTTCTACCAGTGTAATGCCGGATGCCTCCGCCATTTCCATCACCGCTGTTTGATCTGGCAGAATGCCATATCTTGCTTTCACTGGATTTCCCATCGGACCTGTCACGGTCACATACTCATACGTTCCGTTCATTCCCTCTACCAATGCTTCCACTGTGCCCTCGCCTCCATCTGCGAGCGGTTTTACGACAACATCCATATTATCTGCTGCAGGTTTCCTGTCCCTCACGGCTGCTGCCCCACCGTCACAATGCGCACGCGCCGCCGCAAGAATCCCCTCTTTACAGGCGTTTCCCGCCTGCATACTTGTCATACTCCCTTTAAAAGAATCAATTGCCACTACCACTTTCATATAAAATGCCTCCACCTATGATTCCAATATTGTACCATAGCCGGAGGCATCAAAACAATGATTCCCATTTTGGTTTTTCCAACCCAAGTTATTTTTCAAAACAATTTAAAACAATTATGGGAAGCAGACCACGCGAGTACCGTGCTGCCTCCTATAAGGAGATTTCCACTTATTAATTATTTCTGAAAATACTCTTTTGCAAATTCCATATCCTGTACCAGTTCCATGGTTCCAAGATATTTTCCGCTTTTATCGCGGACTGCCATATAAGTGACTAACATGGTTCTGCCGTTTTTATCCATCCAGACAGGTACTTTATCAAGTGTTCCCGCTCTGAATTCTTCAATAATACGGCGTACCTGCTGTTCGATCTTCGGCGGGTGGCAGGAGAACACCTCTCTGTCAATCGCCATTCCCGGTCTTTTGAACACTTTTGGACCTTCGTTAAAAAAGCGGTTGATATTGTCTGTGTCCACAAACGAAATCTCCAGTGGGATGGTATTCAGCATTGCTGTCAACTGCTCCACGGTCATGTGACCGCCTGCCATGACAATCTCATCCTGACTGATGGACGGCGTCTTTACGTCCTGTGCCTTCTCTGCGTCCTCCCAGACTCCGTTTTCTACACCAAGACACTCTGCATAGTCTTTTGAGTCCCGATAGATTCCAAACCATTCCTCATCCGTAAAGTTAAATGCACAATTTGGAAAAAGAATATTGGCTTCTTTATAGATCATCTCGTCTGCTCTTGTGAGTGCCGCCTCGAAACGTTTTTTCCACTCATCATCCTGTGAATCCGCTTTTTTCGCCAGCGCAGCAAATTCATCCCGTATCTCATCATCCACCGTCCACATAACATCCGACGGACCGCTGATCTCATACTTTACCTTTAAATGCGGATAAAGAAGATCTCCCTTTTTGGCATAATGGATTGCAAGCTGCCGGACTTCTTCTATAAGCTTGTACTCTACATGCCCGCTCTTTAATGCTTCCCTGCATTTTTTAATCGTTTTGGCAAGTGCTTCGTTCTCCAACGTAAATGTGTGAAGTGGATGCCCCGGAATCTTCACAAGCTCCGCTGTCTTTGCAAATCTCTGTTCCCGGATCGAATCCACCGTTGCTTTTTCAGCATTTGCGATCTGCTCTTCTCTATTCATACTTCCTACGCTCCTTTTGGCAATGATACTGTGCGATTTATTTTCATATATAGTTTCCTTTTTTTGTATCTTTACTATACGCAATTGGGAGCAGAATTTCCGTTGTTTTTACAACATTATAGAATTTCTCTGATTTTTTCCTCTACCACATCCATATCCGCTGTCGGCTCAAACCGTTCTACCACGTTGCCATTCCGGTCAATTAAAAATTTTGTAAAGTTCCATTTGATATCTGCGCTCTCCATATAGTCCGGCCGTGTTCTTGTCAGCATACTTTCAAGCATTGGTGTCAGATTACATCTTCCGCTTCAAAATCATAAAATTTACTCATTGTTTTTCTCTTCTTTTATATTGCTTGCAATTTAATTGTGTTCAATCTTTATGTATAATAAAATACAACCTATTGGCATCTTTGTCAATAGGTTGTACACAATTAATTTTTATTTCATAAATTTTCCAAAGAATCCTTTTTTCTCCGGCTGTTTCTCATCCTCTGAATCCTCTTCTTTTCCTTCCTGCTCTTTCCACTTAAAGTACTCAGAATCCAGATTCACGCTGATCTCAGGGGCAGCTTTCTCTGTTTTTTCTTCCGGCTGTTCTTCCTCCGGTTCTTCAAACGAGATTCCCTGCTGTTCAAAATAATCGCGGTTGATCTTGATCTCTGGCTTCACTGCTGCATAAGGAGAAGATTCCGTATCCTCTTCTTTCCATTTCTTCTCCTTCGCGATCTTCTTATTCCGCTCCTCAATAATACCCATGTATTTGTCCGTATCCTTAAGATCCTGCAGCAGACTCTTTAATTCCAGCTTGTCACCGGAAACCAGTTTTCTTTCATTCGCAAGCTTTTCGCCCATGCTGTCATAGACCGCTTTTACAGATTCATTCGCCTCATCCATAATATCAAGGATCCGACGGAGCGCTTCATCCGTATACATAACCGACGCAGCATAAACATCCTCTGCTTTTGCTCTGGCGTCATTGATGATTTCTTCCCCGATCTTCCGGTTTTCCCGCTGTGCCTGCTCCCTGCCCTGCTGCGTCAGTTCATACTCATCCATAACTTCTGACATGCAGACTGCAAGCTGTTTTAAAATATCCAGCATCTCTTTCTTATTTACGACCAGATAGTTAGAATCTCTCTCATATGGATTGCTTTTTGATAAAAGGACATGTAATTCCCTGAGAACCTTTTCCATGTTGTCCTGTGCGCTCATTTTGAATCTCCCTGCCAATCCCGACTTATGTAAACTTCTTTTTCAACGTATGTCCGAATGATCCACTGATACCGGAAAAATTTTTTACTTTTTCATCTTGCGGGATTTTACTTTTTTCACAATTTTCTTAATTAATAATATAATGAAAATGACAAGTAAAATCAACACTGCAATCACACCAACAATGATTCCGGTAAATTTATTTGGATTTTTTACAAGGTCAACGATATTCCGGCTGTCATCCACCTGCTTTCTGTAATGCGTAGTGCTGTAATATTCCGGCACATTGGCGATTCCATCGCCGTCTGTATCCTCAAATGACTCCATGTATCTTGCGATCGCATCCCACGCTTTTAACTCTTTTCCGTTCTCTGTGATGATGACATCCTCGAAGTCTTCGATCGGTGTTCCATCTGCATATTTTGGAACCAGTGACAACAGACCGTAGGACATATCTGTAACCGCACTTAACATCTGTCCGCTGTAAAGATCTGCGACCACGCGGTATAATTTATCATCCTTAATCTCAATTCTCTGTGTACCATCATCCAGATAGACATCTGTGACTTTGTTTAAGATCATGCGGTTTGGATTGTATGTAAAATTAAGTCCGCTGCTGTAAAGTCTTGCGGTTGTCATAAAATCAGAAACGGATGCATCGATCTCTGCTGCTGTCTTTAACTCTTTTCCCGTCAGATACACACTGATGAGCGGATATCCAGGCACTCCGTCTGCCCCGATTCCGAGGGAAAATGAATTAAATACCTGCTCCACGGTAATATCGCCTTTTGCATAGGTGTCACGGACAGTGCCACTTGGAACAACTGCCACATCCACCGGGACACCGTCAAAATCTGCTGCATTTTCCACCGCATACACATAGGCATCTGACATGATATCACCAAGATTGTGTTCTTCATGGATATTTTCCAGATCCTTCTGTGTGGAGAAATCCACGTCATTTTCCGCTAACACCTGATCTTTGGTATAGCCAAACTGTGCCAAATAGTCGGTGTCCACAGTATCCATAAACTGATCAATGGCGTTCTGTGTCTCTGCATCCTGATCAATGTCTGTTGTGACCGGCACAATTTCGTAAGAAGTCATCTCCCAGCGTCCATCTGCTTTCTGTGTCATGGAAAGTTCGCCGAGATTCTTACCATATTCACCGCAGGATACCACATAGGTATCTCCATGGACAATTGGCTCTTCCAGTGTTGTATGTGTGTGACCGCTTAAGATCAGATCGAGATCCGGCACTGCCTTTGCCAGATTTTCATCCTCTGATTTACTCTCGTCCTCCCAGGTTCCGCTGTGGGAAACGCAGACGATCATATCAACATCCTCGTTCTCCCTGATCTCTTCGACCGTTTCTTTTACCGCCTCGATTGGATCTTTGAATAAAAGTTCACAGGTCGGCGCACAGGCAAGTGCATCTTTACCAAAAACGCCTACGACAGCTATGTCTGTATCCCCTTTTTCCAATACAACATAGTCTCTGACCCCGTACTCATCAAATGCGTCTCTGATCAGCTGTTGTCCCTCACTTAAGCCTGCTGCCTCCATGGATTCCCAATCCACATTGCAGACAACCATTGCCGGAAGATCATCCCCGGACTCCGCCGCACTGTTCAACATATTTGCAAGTCCTTTGGAGCGGTAATCAAATTCGTGGTTTCCGAGTGTGGTCACATCGCATCCCATATAGCCTAACATGCGGATTTCTGCCGCCTGCGTCTCAAAAACAGTCTGGATCAGTGTTCCCATGGAAAAATCACCGCCATCGATCACCAGCGTGTCAGGATTTTTCGCTTTCTGCTCCTGGATCAAGGTGTTGATTCTCGCAAATCCTCCCACTTCTTTTTCCGCTTCGTCTACAATGGTCGTAAATGTGTTGAGATGGGAATGTGTATCATGTGTGAATACAATATCCACCTGTTTTGCGGAATCTGCTGTCTCAGCGGAAACAGTCTGTGTTCCTGCAAAAGTTGTCAGGCATAACATGCCTGTGAGTGCCAATGCTGCCCAGTTTTTTCTCATATTTTTCTCTCCTTTGCTATTCCCCGAAAAATACACTGTCTCCCATCGCCTCATATTTTCCAGTAAAAATAAAGAGCAAAACTACTTCAAATATGATCGCAGTTCTGCTCTTTTTGTATTTACTATTTTACATAAATTTTACATTGATGTAAAGAAGTCCTGTCACTTTTACATCTGTTTTCTTTGCGTTCGCTCTCTACAATTGCTATTTTTAAATTAAGCCTCCGCTTTTTTTGCTTCCCCTTCCGGGAAAATGATTTTATTAACAAAGAAGAATACCACCATAGATACACCACCGTTTAATACGGTCGTTCCGATGTTATACAGCCAGTCCGGTACAAACATTCCTGCAACAGCAACCCAGATACAGTTGATAGAGTTTACGATACAGGTTACGATACAGAATGCAATCAGATACCACATTCCCTGATACCAGATGTTACCTTTACTGCGAAATACGAAGCTTCTCTGGATTGGAAAGTTAATACACTCACCAACTACCATTGCGATCATGTATGCACAGAAATAAGGAAGTCCGCCGTGTGCAGCGTCATAACCGATGATATTCCATTTGAATGTCTCTCCGAATAAAGTAATGTCGATTCCCGGGAATCCGAAATCAACTTTTGGAAGCCCTGCAAATGCAAGTGGTAAAAACAGTAACATGAAATATTTCAGTACTGTGATAAGGTTACTTACGATAACGAATAAACCACCTTCACGAATCCATTTTGATGCGCCCGGATGCTTCTCTGCAAATCCAAGCCATAAGCCTTTGATTTTCTCCATAATATTAATCCCTTTCTCTCTGGACTGCGAAACTCTTCCTTGCAGTTTCTGAATAACTTTCTGCATTTATGTTCCGCTTTACTTGTCTTAATCCTAACATAAGAATTTTTTTATGGAGAAAAATTGCATAATCTGTGCTTTTTTTAGCATAAATGGTAAGGATTTTACAAAAATGGGATCATATATACCGGCAGATAATGGAATACACTCCCCGTAAATCATACTCTTTTTACAAATTATAACGCAAATCCCCATTCGTTATCTCTCATTTTCTGCGCAAATCCCCACTCATTATCTTGCGTTTTCCACGTAAATCCCCGTAATCCTAATAATTAGCATATGTGATTCGTCTACACACTATTCTTTTCACGCCTTAAGATTTTTTATTTGTATTCATGCAAATAAAAAGCCCCCGCATGCTCAATTTTCTGAACATGCAGGGACTTTCCTGTCATATTTTAAGTTCTGTTATCCTTGCACACAGGGTGCCTGATAATCTATTCTTCTTTTTTCTCTTCCGGTGTAACTTCTGCTGCTGTTTTTGCATGTTTTTTGCGATAGCGAACGATCACAAGTGCCATGCAGAGTACTACTAATAATACTGTTACAACATCAATTGTCACGAAGAGTTTTGTCATATTTGACATTCCGCTATCATCAGTAGTATTTGTATAATAACCGCTGTTTGCGATTGTATACATAATATTCTTGCATGATGTGCGAAGTGCGTTATTAAGAGTTGCACTTTCTGTATTTGTCAGCTGGTTAGATGCCTGAGAACTAAATCCGAGCATCAGGTCATTTCCTGTACGAACGCAGTGATCTGTGATCATGTATCCGTAAGAACCATCATAATCTGTGATGACCATTCCCTGGAATCCCCACTCATTACGAAGGATTGTTGTTAATGTGTCTTCATTTGCACATGCCGGAACAGTTCCGATCCAGTTGAAGGAAGACATTACTGCGATCTGTGTTCCGTCAAAATTCTTGATACATAATTCGAATGGTTTTAAGTAAATCTCACGGATTGCCTGCTCATTAGAATATGTAAGTAAGAATGCACATCTGTTTGTCTCCTGGTCGTTTAATGCAAAATGCTTGATGTAATTGTATGTGCCTTTTGTTGCCATCGCATTTACCTGGGCGGCTGCAAGTTTACCTGCAAGTACACCATCTTCTGAATAGTACTCGAAGTTTCTTCCTGCAAATGCAGAACGGTGTGTGTTCATTGCCGGGCCGTATACACCATAGTTATTTACATCTGCATACTCCTGTCCCATTGCAAGTCCAAGGTCATATAATAAATCTGTATTCCATGTCTGTGCCATTAATACTTCTGTCGGATATGGTGTTCCATAAGTTCCTGTAATGAAGTTGTTAACTCCGGCAGGTCCGTCACAGTCACTTGTTGCAACTTTTCCTACAGAATCGATCTGAGCTGTCTGCCATCCACCAAGGTTTACAAGTAATGACATATCTTCAAAGCTCATCTGATCTAATAACTGATCCCACATTGGATCATCATAAGCCTTGCCTGTTAAATCTGCTAATGTAAGACCATTATCAGATCCTAATGTTGGCATTGTATCTTCTGCATTGTCATACGCTGTAGAGTCATAGTATGCTGTAGAGTTTGCTTCTACTTCTTTTCTTGTTGCATCATCCATTACATAAGCTTCTTCAGCCGGTGCGGCTGTAGCTTCTGCATAGTTTGCAAATCCGTCTGCTCTGGAAAGATAGGTAACATTTCCTGCTGTGTAATCATTTAACTGATTTGTTGCAACAACATTATCTGTTGTACGTGCATTCTCGCTGTAGTTGATATCTGAATCTACAGTAAAGTTTGCCTGATCTAATACTGTATGGGAATCAGATCTGACAGATACTGTGTATTCACCGGCTTCAAGAATATATCCGCCGCCTGCTACTTTGATCTCGTTTGCATCATAAGATGCCATATCTTCTTTGTTGATTGTAAACTCAACTGTTTCAGATTCACCCGGTGCGATCTCACCTGTTTTTGCATAATCAATTAAGTTTACGGAAGCTTTTTCGATTCCTCCGTTTGTATAAGGTGGTGTGAAGTATACTTCTACAACATCCTTACCTGCAACATCGCCTGTATTTGTAACTGTTACATTGAATGTTACATTGTCTCCATTATCAGAGAAATCATTCATTTTCTGTTCAAATGTTGTATAAGATAATCCGTAACCAAATGGATATTTTACAACATCCTCATAATTGATCACACCATCATCAGATGCTGTCTCATAATATTTGTATCCTACATAGATACCTTCTACATAATCAACAAAGGAAACTGTTCCTTCGTATGCTGTATCAGAAGCTGCGATTGCTTCTTTTAAATCATCTACATTGTTGTATGCAAATGCTCCAATGTTATTATAGTATGGAGTCTGTGTTAAATCTTTTACATAAGTATCAACTGTTTTTCCGGATGGATTCACAGATCCGTTGATGATCTCACCGAGTGCAGCCATACCTGTCTGACCTGTACCAGGTGCAAGGATTACTGCTCCGATAGAATCATAGTTGTCTACCCAGTCAAGTTCCATTGGGTTGTTTGCGTTGATCACAACGATTACTTTACTGAATTCTGAGCAAACCTTATCAAGCATTGCTTCCTCTGTATTAGAGAGTTCAAGATAAGATTCTCCTGCATCAAAATCATCATAATCACCGTTGTTAGTGTAGGAAATATTTGTATATGCATAGTTTGCAGGATTTACAGAAACTTCATCTGCCACATTGTAAGTGCCATGGATAACAGAGTTCATGTCTGTAGGAAGATCATATCCTTCACCACCGCCACGGCTGATCACTACCATTGCTACATCAGAAAAGCTTTCTGCTTCGCCCATGACATCATCTGTATAATAATCTGCTGTAGGTTCCGGTAATGTGATATCAAAGGATCCGTCTCCGCCTAAAATTGTTGCAGCCGGTCTGTCTGCACGGTAATCTGTGTACATTTTTGTCAGGGACTCATTTGTCTTATATCCTGCATCTGATAAAGACTGTAAAATACTTACTACAGAAGATGTATCTGCAGAACCTGAACCTGTACCACCATAGATAGGGTTTGTAGATGCCCATCCAAATACGTTCATGGAATCCACATCACTGCTAAGAGGTAATAATCCATTATTCTTTACAAGAACCATACCTTCTTCGCCGACTTTTTTGATTACTTCATTACTTGCTGCTTTTGCTTCATCGGATACTGTTCCGCCACCGTTTAATACAACGGAAAGGTTTGTGTAAAGCGGTCCGTAGCAAACCATGTTTACCATGGTCACAAGTGCGAGTACCCATGCTAAGGAAGCTCCCCAGCGAACTAAATGTCTTTTTCCTTTTGGTGCAATAAAGTGTGCAGCTACTAATAATACAATCAATACTAAAATAGAAATAAGGATTGCATAAATGTATCCGCTGCAGTTTGTTACATATGTTGTAACGTCTGCTTCACTGACACCGAGGCCTCCTAAAATAGGAACCAGAATTGAAATAATAAACTCGATCATCTCTAAATCCTCCCAAGATTTATTTTGTCCGTTCCGGACTTTGTAGTTATAATCTATCATAAAGTACTTTTCTTATGGAAAAATTGCATAATCTGCATTATTTTTGCATAAACGGTATTACACGTTGTGAGTTTCAGACAAAAATAACGCTATGTTTTCATGCACAATGCACAAACCATAGCGTTATAAATCAAAAAATGCGAATGTTTAACCGTCCGTATTCTATTTGACACAGTTATCCGTTCTGCACTTCGTCAGATGCAGTTTTTTTCATTGGAATCAAAATCTTCAGATCAAACCAGTTTTCTTTTGTGTCAATACTGACTGCGCCGTCGTATTTATTTACCGTATAGCGGATACTCTTGATTCCGTAACCGTGAAACTCTTTTTCCTTCTTGGTTGTCAGGAAACGCCCTTCTTTCACTTTCAAACTTCCTTCGTAGTAATTTTCAAAACGTAAGATCAAAAAATTCTTCTGCTGGGACACAGTCACATGGATCAGCCGCTTTTCCTTGTCTGCGATCTTGAGTTCACACTCGATCGCGTTGTCGAGCGCATTTCCGAAAATACTGCAGATATCCATGATATCCATAAAATCCAGCAGCGTTCCATCTGCCACGCAGGTAAACGTGATCCCATGCTTTGCGCAGTATAAACTCTTGCTTGTCAGCACTGTATCGAGCACTTTATTTCCGGTCTTGTTCTGTGCTTCGTACTGCCTGATCTCATCTTCCATGTGATTTAAAAACTCATTTCTTTTTTCCGGGTCAGTCTCGCTCCGGAGTACAGCGATCTGATGTTTTAAGTCGTGATATTTATAATTGATGAGATCGATACTCTCACGTGACTGCTTGTACTGCACATACTGATTCTGTAAAACATTCTGCACTGCCTCCAACTCCCTGCGCACACGGAGTTCGCCACATTGGATCAGGTGCGCATACAAAACCGCAATTCCACCGAGATCAACGATCGTGCGGACCTGACCGATTTCAAGCGCATATCCATTTGCGAACGTATCCGCATTGGAAACAAAACTCAGATTGCTGACCGCAAACACTGCGATGACGATCACTGCTGCGGAAAAATATTCTTTAAAGCTGATGTTCAGCTTTCCATCTTTTGGAAGATGCTGCTGCAATAATTTCCACAATAAAAAGAATACTGCACCATAAACAGCCGCAAGCATGATACTCTTTGTCGCCTTGCCCGGCAGCTCATTTGTCCAGACAGTACATACAATCTGCCATTCCAAAGATGCCATAAATTCCGCTACAACAAATGCGATCATGCCAAAATATCCGGCATCCTGAAAATTCACGTCACAGCAGAAATAAATGAACCCGACCATCAGAGATACTGCGGCGATCATACACGGAATCCAGAAATAGATCGGCACATTTCCGGTTGCCACCAGAAAAACAGACTGCAGCACTAGCATTCCTGCCATGATAAGTCCGCTCTTCCACCATTCAAATCTTTTTTTCAACGATACAATAAAAAGCATGCACGCCATCCATTCCGCAACCGCCGTATAAATCCGCGGAATATCCGGCATTAAATGTCCCATCATTTTACAACCTCTCCCCAGTAATTCGTCAGTGCTTCCATAAACTCTTTCTTGCGCGAGCGGCTAAGTAACAGCGGCTCTCCTTTTACAACCGCACACCCGTCCTGAATACCGTCCACATGCTGCAGATTGATCAGATACCCTTTATTTCCACGGCAGAAATTAAGCCCCTGCAATTTTTCCTCGACTTCCTTCATCGTTCCCGCCGATTCATAATCCCCCAGGATCGTGTGTAAAACCAGATTATGCCCCTGACTTTCAATATAATAAATATTTGCAATGTTGATCCGAACAGCGCCGCCCTTGATGTTCACCGTGATGACTTTCTGCTCACGTTTCTTCATTCGGCTGATCGCACGGTTTAATCTCTGCGAAAATGCAAAGTATGACACCGGTTTCAGCACATAGTCAAGCGCATCCACTGCATAGCCGCGGATCGCATACTGCGCCATATTTGTAATGAAAATGATGACAACCTCCGTGTCTGCTTTCCGGATTTCCTCCGCAGCAGACATACCATCCATGAACTTCATTTCCACGTCCATCAGAATAATATCAAACTGTGACTTGTACTTGTGTACGATCTGATCACCATCTGAATAGACGGTAATATTGAACACTTCTCCATTCTCCTTCTGATACTGCAGCAAAAACTCCTGCAGCTGCTTTGCGTACATAGCTTCATCCTCAACGATTGCAATATTGACCATCTGTGCTATCCCTTCTATATCAAACACATTTCATGCCCACTCATACAT
>PPYE01236376.1_pt1 | contig 11805 bp, 13 predicted proteins | sample 1559881 | NCBI WGS metagenome assembly PPYE01 (sample SAMN08240022, study PRJNA423297) | Human gut metagenome, whole genome shotgun sequencing project.
GCGCTGGCGGCGATTAAAAACCGCAAATTTGGCGGCCAGGTCAACGCCGAGCGTATCGCCCTGCTGGCGATGTACCATGACGCCTCGGAAGTACTAACTGGCGACCTCCCTACTCCGGTGAAATATTTCAATTCGCAGATTGCCCAGGAATATAAGGCGATTGAGAAAATTGCTCAGCAAAAGCTGGTGGATATGGTCCCTGACGAGCTGCGCGATATTTTCGCGCCGCTGATTGATGAGCATCACTACAGTGAGGAAGAGCAGTCGATCGTTAAACAGGCTGACGCCCTCTGCGCTTACCTGAAGTGCCTCGAAGAGCTATCTGCAGGCAATAACGAATTTCTGCTGGCCAAAGGTCGGCTGGAAAAGACCCTGGCATCGCGGCGCAGCGCGGAGATGGATTACTTTATGCAAGTGTTCGTCCCAAGCTTCCAGCTGTCGCTGGATGAAATTAGCCAGGATTCGCCGCTGTAAGGTTCTGGCCGGGCGGCGGTTGTGCTCTACCCGGCCAGAATATCTTAAAACGGAAACAGTACCGGGATCAGCAGGACGCAGACCACCATCACCAGTATGGTAAAGGGCACGCCTATTTTGACAAAATCGCTAAATGAGTACTTGCCAGGGCCAAGCACCAGGGTGTTAACCGGCGAGGAGACCGGGGTCATAAACGCCGCCGAAGCCGCCATCGCCACCACCATGGCAAAAGGATAGGGAGAGACGCCCATTGACTTCGCCGCCGCTAAGGCAATAGGCGCCATCAGCACCGCCGTGGCGGTGTTTGAGATAAACAGCCCAATCGCCGCGCACATCATGAACAGGCAGCCGAGCATCAGATAAGGCCCCTCGCCTCCGGCGACATCCATCAGTCCCTTCACCACCAGATCCACCCCGCCGGTTTTTTGCAGCGCCAGGGCAAACGGCATCATCCCAACAATCAAAATAATGCTCGGCCAGTGGATCGCCTTGTAGGCGCTCTGCAGCGGCTCGTCGACCACCGAACCATCCATCGCTTTGCCATCGCGCTTCATGCCGACGATATTGAGACCAAACCGGGTGCGGAAGGCTATCTCACGCACCGTTTTGCCAATCATCTCTGAATCCGGGATCAGCGCCACCTCCGCCATCCCCACATCCAGCGCCTGATCGGCAAAATACTCGCCGCGCAGCACCATCGGCTCAAGCATTTGCTCGCCGCAGAACTGGCGTAAATCGACATCGGAGGCGGACATATCGATTAGCAGGACGTCGCGGGCGCGAAATTCCGATACCCCGTTGACGTTGACAATTACCCGGCGGAACCGCCGCCAGCGTTCAACGCCGATCACGTTGGCGCAGTAGCGCTCACGCAGCTTTAAATCATCCAGCCGCTGACCGATCATCGGCGAACCCGGGCGGATGGCCAGCCGGCGAGCGCGGCCGGTGAGGTGATATTCGCGGATCAAATCGCGGAAGGTGCTTCTTTTTCGCCCATCGCGTGCGGAGTCGCCATTATCCGTCTTCAGCATAAAGCGCACCGCCAGCATATAGACGATGCCCAGGATCAGCACCACCAGGCCAATCGGCGTGACGCTGAAAAAGCTGAAGCCGTGCAGTCCCTCGCGCAGCAATTCACTGTTGACCACCAGGTTGGGCGGCGTCGCCACCAGGGTCATCATCCCGCTGATAAGCCCGGCGAAGCTCAGCGGCATCATCAGCCGCGATGGCGAGGTATTCATCCGCGCCGAGACGCTAAGTACCACCGGGATGAAAATGGCGACCACCCCGGTGGAGCTCATAAACGCGCCCAGACCGGCGACGGTGAGCATCAGGTAGATCAGCATTTTGGTTTCGCTGTTCCCCGCCACGCTCACCAGCCATGCCCCCATTTTGGTGGCGACTCCGGTGCGCACCAGGCCATCGCCGATAATAAACAGGGCGGCAATCAGGATCACGTTAGGATCGCTGAATCCGGAAAAAGCTTCATTTAACGTCAGCGTTCCGCTGAGGACAAAGGCGACAATGACCATCAGGGCGATAGCATCCATGCGCACCTTGCCGGTAGCAAACAGCACAACCGCGATGGCCAGGAGGGATAAAACCCAAATCAATTCACCGTTCACAACGTTTCCTTGTCACAAGTGGGAGTCGACATAGTGGCATAAAAAAGCCCCGACGACGCGGGGCGAAATCATGGGTTTACGCTTTAAGACGCACATTTACCACGCCGTCAGTCTGGCGTTCAACCACCAGATCTTCCAGGCTGCTCAGCACGAGGTCGGCTTCATCCAGGCGAGGGGCATCGGCGGGCACGTTGACCGCGATAGTGCGACAGCCGGCCGCCAGTCCGGAGAGGAGCCCCGCCGGCGCATCTTCCACCACCGCGCACTCCCCGGCAGGCAGACCCAGCCGCTCGGCGCCCAGCAGATAGGCGTCCGGCGCCGGTTTGCCGTGTTTCACCTGCTCGGCGGTGACGAACACCTCAGGCATCGGCAGGCCCGCCGCGCGGTGACGCGCGTGGGCAACCGGAATCGAGCCGGAGGTGACAATCGCCCACGGGATCCCGGCCTCATTGAGCGTATTCATTTACACTGCACGGGCACCTCCCTCAGGCGTTGATAATTTGATTAATTTCATTACTGCTCAGATGATACTGGCGCGGGCAAGCGTGCCAGACGCTCAGCATCCGCTGATATTTCTCCCACATCGGAGTCTGCGAGTTAAAGCCATGGGTACCGGCGTCAAAATGGCTGTAGCGGCCTTCAACGTTGACCATAAAACGCACATAGCCGAGATAACGCGCTTCGGTGGCGGCATCAAATCCGAGGAAGGTGACCCGGCGTTCATCGATACCCGCCGCGTCTTTCAGGTTGGTCCAGGAGACGTGCAGCGCGTGGTACATCTCCATGATATCAATAACGGTACGGCAGGTTTCTTCCGTCAACTGGCCAAACTCGCGGTCCAGTTCACGCATCTGTAGCCCATACCCACGCTCTATGATGGTTTGCAGACGACGGTAGCGTTCCGCATTATCCGGGTCGAGCATCGTCATCATTTTGTACTGATTGGATAAAATCAGACGCTGCGCATTGGTCATTTCCATGTTGTGACTCCTGTAGCACGGTAGGGCGTGAAATAAAGAAGGCGCATAAATCATGCGCCTTCTTTTATATGCGTTTTCCGTAGTGAATTACAAATCATCAAGGAAAGTTTTATCCAGTTGTTTGAAGGCGCGCTTAAGCGTGTCAGCCAGCGCCTGATAATCGGGCTTGCCTTCGACCGGTGCCAGCGCCTGCCCCGCCTCCTGCAGTTTACCGCGCACTTCATAGAACCAGTTAAGAATGGAGGGCGGCAGCGGCGTCACCGAACGCTTACCCAACCACCAGAGTCCCTGCATCGGCAGGCTCAGCGCAAACAGCGCGGTAGCGACGGCGGGGCCCAGCTGGCCGCCAAGAGCTATCTGCCAGCAGAGGGTAAAAATGGCGATTGGCGGCATGATGCGGATGGCATAGCGGGTGGCACGAATAATGCGGTTTTCAATAAACACCGGCGCGAGGCGCTTGTCGAGAGGCCAGGTCTTTGCGTAATGCTGCCCGCGGTTGAACAAGCTAAAGAAGCTAACGGGGCGTTTCTCAGGGGTCGACATGGCTTTACCTCAACTTTACATATAAAACTTAAAAAATTCGTGCAAAACACCAACTATGCATGACATCGTTCAAAAGATTTTGGCAAAGGATGCCGCAATCAGGTATCCTGTGCCCGCCTGAAAGGGCGGTTAGACTCTTTGCCAGGCTAGTCAAATTATCGCATATTCTGCCATTGGCTGAAAATTATGCAAAATGGCATAAAATCAAATGTACTTCTCTCATCGTGCCCGAAAACAGAACAAGGCATGATGTTAATCATAAATGTCGAGGTCATCCTGCGCTACGCTAATGACACACTGACGTTTTTTTAGCCACGTATCATAAAAAGGTACTTCCATGTCGAGTAAGTTAGTACTGGTTCTGAACTGCGGTAGCTCCTCTCTGAAATTTGCTATCCTTGACGCCGTGAACGGCGACGAATATCTGTCCGGTTTAGCGGAATGCTTCCACCTGCCGGAAGCCCGTATCAAATGGAAAATGGACGGCAGCAAACAAGAAGCCGAGTTAGGCGCGGGCGCCGCGCACAGTGAAGCGCTGAACTTTATCGTTAACACTATTCTGGCACAAAAACCAGAACTGTCTGCTCAGCTGACCGCAATCGGCCACCGTATCGTACACGGCGGTGAAAAATACACCAGCTCCGTGGTGATCGACGAGTCCGTAATTCAGGGTATTAAAGACGCCGCGTCTTTCGCACCGCTGCACAACCCGGCACACCTGATCGGCATCGCTGAAGCGCTAAAATCCTTCCCGCACCTGAAAGACAAAAACGTGGCTGTATTCGATACGGCGTTCCATCAGACCATGCCGGAAGAATCCTATCTCTACGCCCTGCCGTACAGCCTGTACAAAGAGCACGGCGTTCGTCGTTACGGCGCGCACGGCACCAGCCACTTCTACGTGACTCAGGAAGCCGCTAAGATCCTCAACAAGCCGGTGGAAGAGCTGAACATCATCACCTGCCACCTCGGCAACGGTGGTTCTGTTTCCGCTATCCGTAACGGTAAATGCGTTGACACCTCCATGGGTCTGACCCCGCTGGAAGGCCTGGTGATGGGTACCCGCTCCGGTGACATCGATCCGGCCATCATCTTCCATCTGCACGACACCCTGGGCATGAGCGTTGACGCGATCAACAAAATGCTGACCAAAGAGTCCGGCCTGCTGGGTCTGACCGAAGTCACCAGCGACTGCCGCTACGTGGAAGACAACTATCAGGAAAAAGCCGACGCTAAACGCGCAATGGACGTTTACTGCCACCGCCTGGCGAAATACATCGGTTCCTACACCGCGCTGATGGACGGCCGTCTTGACGCCGTTATTTTCACCGGTGGTATCGGTGAAAACGCCGCGATGGTGCGTGAGCTGTCGCTGGGCAAACTGGGCGTACTGGGCTTTGAAGTTGACCATGAGCGTAACCTTGCTGCCCGCTTCGGCAAGTCTGGCTTCATCAACAAAGAAGGCACCCGTCCTGCCGTGGTTATCCCGACCAACGAAGAGCTGGTCATCGCGCAAGACGCCAGCCGTCTGACCGCATAATTCCACATCGCCAGCCCTGACCCGCAATAATTCGAGCTGCAGGAAGGCGGCGACACAGCAAAACCCCGGCCGCGTACAGCGCGTACGCCACCGGGGTGAGCAAGTAGAGCCAACGCACGTGCAACTTGAAATATGACGGATAGCTGGCGGTGCTGTTTTGTATCCCGCCTGATACTGGCGGTAACGAAAGAGGATATACCGTGTCCCGTACTATCATGTTAATTCCTACCGGTACCAGCGTAGGTCTGACCAGCGTCAGCCTCGGTGTGATCCGCGCTATGGAACGCAAAGGCGTTCGTCTGAGCGTCTTTAAACCTATCGCCCAGCCGCGTTCCGGTGGCGATGCCCCAGACCAGACCACCACCATCGTTCGCGCCAGCTCCTCCACCACCACCGCCGCTGAACCGCTGAAGATGAGCCATGTTGAGTCTCTGCTCTCCAGCAATCAGAAAGATGTGCTGATGGAAGAGATCATTGCCAACTACCACGCGAATACTCAGGACGCGGAAGTGGTGCTGGTGGAAGGCCTGGTACCGACCCGTAAGCATCAGTTCGCCCAGGCGCTGAACTTTGAAATCGCCAAAACGCTGAACGCTGAAATCGTCTTCGTGATGTCTCAGGGCACCGACACGCCAGAACAGCTGAACGAGCGTATCGAACTGACCCGTAACAGCTTTGGCGGCGCCAAAAATACCAGCATCACCGGCGTTATCGTCAACAAACTGAATGCCCCTGTCGACGATCAGGGCCGTACCCGTCCTGACCTGTCGGAAATTTTCGACGACTCGTCGAAAGCAAAAATCGTGAAGATTGACCCGGCTCAGCTGCAGAAAGGCAGCACGCTGCCGGTGCTGGGCGCAGTGCCATGGAGCTTCGATCTGATCGCGACCCGCGCGATCGACATGGCCAACACCAACACCTGGCAGACCTCCCTGAGCCTGCAGAGCTTTAACCTCGAAGTACCGGTTGACGATCACGAGCGTATCGAGAAAGTTCAGGAATACGTGGCCAACTACATCAACGCCGACTGGATCGAATCGCTGACCGCGACCTCCGAGCGCAGCCGCCGTCTCTCTCCGCCAGCCTTCCGCTACCAGCTGACCGAGCTGGCGCGCAAAGCCGGCAAACGTGTCGTTCTGCCGGAAGGCGACGAACCGCGTACCGTGAAAGCGGCGGCGATTTGCGCCGAACGCGGGATCGCCACCTGCGTCCTGCTGGGTAACCCGGATGAGATCAACCGCGTAGCCGCGGCCCAGGGCGTTGAGCTTGGCGCCGGCATTGAAATCGTCGATCCGGAAGTGGTTCGCGAAAGCTATGTGGGTCGCCTGGTCGAACTGCGTAAGAACAAAGGCATGACCGAAGCGGTCGCGCGTGAGCAGCTGGAAGACAACGTGGTTCTCGGCACCCTGATGCTGGAACAGGACGAAGTCGACGGTCTGGTATCCGGCGCGGTTCACACCACTGCCAACACCATTCGTCCGCCGCTGCAGCTGATCAAAACCGCGCCGGGCAGCTCGCTGGTCTCCTCCGTGTTCTTCATGCTGCTGCCGGAACAGGTTTACGTTTACGGCGACTGCGCGATCAACCCGGACCCGACCGCCGAGCAGCTGGCGGAAATCGCTATTCAGTCCGCTGAATCCGCGATTGCCTTCGGCATCGAACCGCGCGTTGGCTGACGTAGCGAAGTCCAAAGCGCCGAACTCACCGGTAGCTGGCCGCGCGACCGTGTTCATCTTCCCGGATCTGAACACCGGTAACACCACGTACAAAGCGGTACAGCGCTCTGCCGACCTGATCTCCATCGGGCCGATGCTGCAGGGTATGCGCAAGCCGGTCAACGACCTGTCCCGTGGCGCGCTGGTAGACGATATCGTCTATACCATCGCACTGACCGCGATCCAATCGGCTCAGCAGCAGAAGTAATCTGCCGCTGTGGTCAAAGCAAAAGGCAGCCGAATGGCTGCCTTTTTGTCGTCAGGAGGCGAGCGACGATTGCTGTCGCGCGTTTGCGATCTTTATTCGCGCTCGCTCTCTTCCGCATCATCATACTCATTACCGGCGTTGCGGGTCATCCACAGCGCCAGCGCTTTCAGGGAGTCCGGCGTGAACTCATCGCAGCGGGCGGTGATCTCTTCCGGCGTTAACCAGCACACCTCGCTGACCTCTTCTTCCTGCAGGGCGAACGGCCCGTGGGAGACGCAGCTCTCATTGTTTTCATTAACAATATCGACCCATTCTGTGCTTGCCAAATGATTCTGTTCCGCCATCAGGAAACCTTACTTTAAATGCGCTCTCGCGGCGCGTCTTTATGATTGAGGGCTAAATTACGGGTAAATTGCAACCTCTGCAATAACCTGATTATCATTGAGTGCTAAAACCTGCAGCCGCCCCTGATCCAGCAGCCCATAGCTGGCGGAATATCCCCCTTTCGGGATACTCACTGAGCCGGGATTAAAGAGGTAAATTGCGCCGCGTTTTTCCGCGACCGGTATATGAGTATGGCCATATGCCAGGACATCGCCAGCGGCCAGCGGCGGCAGATTATCCGGACTATAGAGATGCCCGTGGGTCAGAAACAGGCGATAGCGTTCGCTAAGCACCTGCTGCCAGGGCGCGGTCATTGGAAAACGAAGCAGCATCTGATCCACTTCGCTGTCGCAGTTGCCGCGAACGGCAACAATGCGTTCCGCCACGCTGTTCAACCGCTCCGCCACCTAAGCGCGGCGGGTTATCAGCCTCAGCGTTTGGCGGAAAGCGCCACGTAACGCTGGATTGAGGCCCGCTGCCACTGGAAAGACGCATAATCAGCCAGCGCCTCCGGTACCTTATCGCCATTGAGAACCAGGCGATTGAGCATCAGCGCCAGGTCTGCGTCGGCAATAGACCATTCGCCAAATAAATTTTGCCCGCCGTGGGCCAGTAGCATGGTGGCGGTGGCAAACAGCTTTTCCGCAGATTGCCTGCCGGCCTCGCTGAGGTCCGGCATTTTCGCCCCGTCAAACACCACGGCGGTGGATCGCTCTTCACGAATTGGCATCAGATCGCTGCGCAGCCAGGCCTGGATCTGTCGGGCGCGGGCTCGTTTTTGCAGATCATGCGGGTAGATGCGCTCCCACTCCGGCGGCGCGAAACGCTCATCCAGATACTCAGTAATCGCCGAAGACTCACTTAGCGCGAAATCATCAACCTCCAGCAGCGGTACGCGACGGGTGGCGGCATAGCCTGTCCAGCCCGCCTGCAGATGTTCGCCGCGGTTCAGGTCGACGGTTTTAAGGGTAAAAGGCAGGCTTTTTTCCTGCAGAGCGACATAGACAGACATCACGTACGGTGAGAAAAAATCGGCATCGGACCACAGGGTAATGACAGGCTGGCTCATAGCTTCCTCAAGGGTGGTAGACAGGACAATAAGCCAACATAGCCTGTCTTACAGGCGATGTCACTGCTCGAGCGCGGACGACTCGTCGCCTGGCTGCCGGGTCGCTTGCGGAATTTCTCCCGGGTGGCGCAGCTTCACCTATACTCGAACAGTTTGCGACCCACGACGGCGGGAAATATTATGATCGATCTTTACTATGCACCCACCCCAAACGGCCACAAAATCACCCTGTTCCTCGAAGAGGCGGAGCTAGCCTATCGGCTAATTCGGGTCGATATCGGCAAAGGGGAACAATTTCATCCGCAGTTTCTGGCGATTTCGCCGAATAATAAAGTTCCGGCTATCATCGACCACATGCCTGCTGACGGCGGGGCGCCGTTGAGCGTTTTCGAGTCAGGCGCCATCCTGCTCTATCTGGCGGAAAAAAGCGGTAAGCTGCTGAGCGGCGAGCTGCGGGAACGCTACGTCACGCTGCAGTGGCTGTTCTGGCAGGTCGGCGGGCTGGGGCCGATGCTGGGGCAAAATCAACATTTTTCCCACTCCGCGCCGCAAACCGTGCCCTACGCTATTGAACGTTTTCAGGTGGAAACCCAACGACTGTATGGGGTGCTAAATCAGCGTCTGGGATGCAGCCCGTGGCTTGGCGGCGACCACTACAGTATCGCCGACATCGCCGCCTGGCCCTGGGTGAACTGCCATGTCCGACAGCGTATCGATCTGGCGAACTATCCGGCGGTGCACAACTGGTATGAGCGCATTAAGCAGCGGCCGGCAACGGCGGAAGCGATGTTAAAAATTCAGCTTTATTAACCCCCTGCTCGCCCGTCGCGCTTTGTTGTATGATTGCAGGACTTACACCACGGAGGAAGCCTGCAATGTCTCAACCAGACGCCATTATTCGTATTAAGAACCTGCGCCTGCGGACTTTTATTGGTATTAAAGAGGAAGAGATCGCCAACCGCCAGGACGTGGTAGTGAATGTAGCCATTCACTACCCTGCCGATAAAGCGCGCGACAGCGAGGACATCAATGATGCGCTGAACTATCGCACCATTACCAAGCGCATAATCAGCCATCTTGAGAATGGCCGTTTTTCGCTGCTGGAAAAATTAACTCAGGATGTGCTGAATATCGCATGCGAACATCACTGGGTCACATATGCTGAAGTGGAGATTGATAAACTTCATGCGCTGCGCTATGCCGACTCGGTGTCCATGACCATGAGCTGGCGTCGCTAACCATGTCAGGGAGGTGGTATGAAGATCCTGCTTACTGGTGGTACCGGCCTGATTGGCCGACATCTGATCCCCAGATTGCTGGAGCTCGGGCATAGCGTCACGGTCTCCACGCGACATCCGGATACCGCCCGCGCCCGTCTCGATCCGCGCGTCACCCTGTGGCGCGATTTCGAGGGCCATCACCACCTCAATGACATTGATGCCGTCATCAATCTGGCGGGTGAACCCATCGCTGATAAACGCTGGACGGCCGAGCAGAAACAACGCTTGTGCCATAGCCGCTGGGATCTCACGCAGCGGCTGGTGGGCCTGATCCACGCCAGCGACACCCCTCCCTCCGTGCTGATCAGCGGGTCTGCCATCGGCTACTATGGCGACCTCGGCGAGGTGGTGGTGACCGAAGAAGAGCCACCGCACAATGAGTTTACCCATAAGCTGTGCGCCCGCTGGGAACAAATTGCCTGCGAAGCGCAAAGCGAGCGCACCCGCGTCTGCCTGCTGCGCACCGGCGTGGTACTGGCTCCGCGGGGCGGTATTCTCGGCAAAATGACACCCGCCTTTAAGCTCGGCCTCGGCGGGCCTATCGGCAACGGCAGACAGTACCTGGCCTGGATCCATATCGACGATATGGTTAACGGCATTCTGTGGCTGCTGGATAACGATCTGCGCGGTCCGTTCAATATGGTTTCTCCCTACCCGGTGCATAACGAGCAGTTCGCCCATGCGCTGGGTCATGCGCTCCATCGACCGGCGATTTTCCGCGTTCCCGCCGCCGCTATCCGCCTGTTGATGGGGGAATCCGCCGTCCTGGTGCTCGGCGGCCAGCGCGCGCTGCCAAAGCGTCTGGAGGCCGCCGGCTTTGCCTTCCGCTGGTACGATCTGGACGAAGCGCTAAAGGATGTGCTGAGTTAATGGCTGACACAGGGGAGCATTGGCTCCCCTGATTCCGTTCTGCTGGCTCATGCTCCACGCCTGGATGGCCTCACCCTGGCGCTGCAGCATCGCCATATTCAGGACAACCAGCGCCCTTAATCGCCTGAATTCACCGCCAGCCGGCCGGTTCGCCGGTGTTACCTGGCAAAGCAAAGTGCTAAGGTAGGCTTTTCTTTCTGCGTATTGACTGCTTTATGACGACCATCACCACACCACGCCTTTCGCTTACCCGCTTTGTTACCGATGACTGGCCCTTTTTTCTGCGCCTGCGCCAGGATCCGCAGGTGATGCGTTTTATGGGGGAGGTGTTAAGCGAGGAGGCGCTGCGCAGCGTCTTCGTCAGTCGCTGTGCCGATCCCGGGGTGTTTGTATTGCGCGATAAATTCGGCGAGGCGCTGGGCGATATTGGGCTCCGCATCAGTCCGAAAAATCCGCACGAGGCTGACGTCGGCTACGCGCTGCTGCCTCAGGCTCAGGGAAAAGGCTATGCCAGCGAAGCGCTGCGGGCGGTCTGCGAGTATGGTTTCACCACCCTGGGGGTGCAGGCCATCAATGCCTGGGTGCTGGGTGAAAACCGTGGCTCATCGCGCCTGCTGGAGAAGCAAGGCTTTGTGCGCACCCAGGTGCTGGAGAAAGCCTATCATCTGAACGGCGTCGATTACGATGACTGGATCTATCGGCTGGAGCGGGAAGCTCATCCGGCGTCCGCAGACGCCGGATGAGCCGATTATTTCAGCGAACCTTTCAAAAACTGCTGCAGGCGCGGGCTTTTCGGCGCGCCAAACAGCGCATCCGGATGCCCTTCTTCTTCAATTTTACCCTGATGCAGAAAAATGACATGTGAAGAGACGTGGCGGGCAAAGCCCATTTCATGGGTCACCACCACCATGGTTTTTCCCTCTTCCGCCAGCTGCTGCATAATGCGTAACACTTCGCCCACCAGTTCCGGATCCAGCGCGGAGGTCGGCTCATCAAACAGCAGCACTTCCGGTTCCATCGCCAGCGCGCGGGCAATAGAGACACGCTGCTGCTGGCCACCGGAAAGATGCACCGGATACTTCGCCTGCTGACGTTCGTCTATCCCGACCTTGGCCAG
>PPYE01385612.1_pt1 | contig 11805 bp, 14 predicted proteins | sample 1559881 | NCBI WGS metagenome assembly PPYE01 (sample SAMN08240022, study PRJNA423297) | Human gut metagenome, whole genome shotgun sequencing project.
ATTTAATTGATACTTTAGGAATTGAGTTAGATGGGAAAATTATTAATTTAGTTGAAGATATTTATGAGAAAACATATTCAATAAATAAAAGTATTGTTAAGAAAAATGACATTGTTTTGTTGCGAGAACAAGTGGATAGTAAACTAAAACAAATTTGTATTCTTGAGAAAGAATGTTATCAACTTTTGATTGAGGCGTTAAATGAATTTGTTGCGTCAGATTTAGAAAGAGTTATTTGCTGATTCTATCTATTGATGTATAAAAATGAAAATGATTGAAAGGAAAAATAAAATGATGGATAATTACGAAACGAGTAAACGAGAATGTATGCATAAAAAGGATTGGATAAATTTTGGACTGACTTTGATTTGTTGGGGAGGATTTATATTTGTACTTTTAGGATTGATTGGAGATTTGTTTGTTGGAACTGTATTTGGGTTTGTGGCGTTGTTACTGCTATGTCCACCTATGCACTGGTTTGTAAGACGAGTAATATTGTCAAAAGCTACTCTGGCAATGTATGTAGTCTTAAGAATGATTTTAATTTTGCTGGCAGTATTTATGATAGGTTTTTATGTTGATGAATGGAAATTAAATGAAAACATGGCACAACGTTATGTAATGGAATATATGCAGAAAAAACATAGTGGAGAAAATCGTTATAATTTTTTGTCGGGTTATTATGAGGAGAAAAAGGAGTTAACGAAAAATGGAGTGTTGATGCTCGAAGCCACGGTTACATATAGTGTGCATGAAAGAGGAAAGGAGGAGGAGCATAGTGAGACATTTTTGTTTACGTTCGATAAAAAGACAGGAGAGTTTTCAATCGCAGAATGATATTCTAGCAAAGATATTTGAAAAAGAGGGGATTGATTTTAGCGATGAAGGTTGCAGGGAATGTGATTCTTTTACACGGATTTCTATAATAATAGAAATTGAGAATGTGTTCCAAATTAGCATTCCAAACGAGTTGCTGTCAAGTGAATTATGGGAAAATAGGACTAAAATTTGTGAATTAGTTTCCCACTTGACGAAAAGCGAGTAATGTATTTGATGTATAATGATTAATATGTAGAGGTTTGATTATGAGAAAAGAACTAAATATATATGAACCGAAAGTAAAAACTTATCTCCGCCAAGGGTTCCCGACTAGTATTGTTGGGAATAAAGATTGGCTATATGAAAAGTATGTCAATATGTTTTATTGTGATGCTGATCCGAATAATTTATATGTAAACTACTTGGATTATGATTTTTACAAAGAAGACGGTGTGTTTCATAAAGGATATCATCTTTTCCCAAATTGCAAAAAAAAGGAATTAGTTAAAGAAATGCAAGGTGCACTTGATACTGGATGGTATTATTTTGGAAAATGGAATGAATTGTTTGTACCAGGAACCTACTACCATAAAATGGGAATTCCGTATGAGCACGCAAATCTGATTTATGGATATGATGATATTAAAAAATATTTTTTGGTGGAGGGGTACTTGGCTGATTGGAAATGGCATAGGTATTTAATTTCATATAAAACATTTTTGAAAGCCACTGTTGTGAATCTAGATGATATGATTGAATTTGAAACATACAAAGTGAATGATTCATTTCAATATGTGTTTGATTATTCGCGTATGTTAAAAGAATGGGAAGAGTATTTTGAGAGTTTAAATGATGAAGCGGAGCATAAATATTATGGATTGAAGGGAGTTTTGCGGTTTTGGAAAGATATTCGTAACTATTATGAAAAACAAGCAACTCTTGATCAGACATCAATCTTTATATTTTATGAACGAGCGCATTTTATGACAGAACGACTTGGGTTTATACAGAAAGATCACCCAGCCATTTATGCTAAAATGATGGAATATGGACAATTTTTAGAGGATTTTAAATTGTTGAATATGTTAATGATAAAGTATAATACGAGACCAGAGGCACATTTAGCAAAGATTATATCAGATAAAGGCATTGAAGTAATATCTCGTGAAGCTGAAATTTTACGTGATATTTATAATATACTTAAAGGGGGAAAATTATGAACAATACGGTTTTGCAACAGTACAATCTAGTATATGCGGCTAGAAAAATTGCAATCTATCAGAGAAAAAAATTGGGGGCAAAAGATTTACTGAGAAAAGTTGTCAATAAATTGCGTGGAAAATCTAATGTAGACAATTATATTGATAATGGTTATTATATAAATCCAATTTGTGATGTTGCTAAAGATTATGATATGGTAATTTCCATTTGGAAGGAATTTTTGGATAGAGGTAAATACATTGTTAATATATTGGAAAATACAATTACAATAGAAAATGTATTGATTGAAAAGATATGTATTGTGTTTTCACTAGAAGAAAATGCGGGAATTGTTTACCTTGGTTACGTGGATAAAGAAGGCAAATGGAAAAATGGAAAGTTTTCGATAAAAGAATATATGAAAAACATTTCTGTTGTTGATGAAATTACGAAACTAACGTATAATGTTATTAAGATATTATAAATGTAAGTGAGGAGAAGGTAGATGAGAAAGAAATTATATTTATTATTATGTGGTGTAACGTTGATGATAACAGCATGTTCGTTTAATGATTCGCAAAATGTTTCAGATCAAGAAAATAAACAGCAATTGGCAGTGCAGGAAAAAGAAAGCTATACAGCCCGAAGATACGAATTGCCATATACAAAGAATTCTTCTGAATTAGATCGTATACAGGAAATGTCGATAGGTATATCTACGACTGAAGAGGGAGCCTTAGAGTGGTATACTGTACGGACAGCGGTAAAAAAGAAATATCGAGAAAAATACAAAAAATGTGTGGCAGAAAATCAATCCATTGATCCCCAATGGTATTCCTATTATATCATGTGTTACTCACTGGATGATTTTGGAAAATGGGAACAACAAATGTATGAGTATCAAGGTGATGCAAAGAAGATGAGGAATCAATTCGCAAAAGGAAAAGTTTTTCGCGGAGAAGATGAAAAGACATATCTATTTCTTTTGTTTTGCGATGATCAAGAGGATAGTAGAAAATATGGAATTGAACTGTTTAACTTAGAAAATAACCAATGGAAACAATGTTTTGAAACAAGTTATATACAAGACGGCACAGAGAATTTATATCCAATAAACTGTTATGTTGATGCAAACAGTAAAATTTTTCTTCCTTTGTTGAACTCTAAAATTAAAATATTTAATTTGAAAACGGGAGAAGAAGATTCAAATGATTATGAGTTTCAGACTCAAACGCCGACATCTGTGTTTTATGATGGGAAATTAGCCTTGTATAACCCGACCTCTTCTGAAATTACTATTTTGACTTTGGATGATTTTCAAGAAGCAGGAAAAATAACAAATACCGATTCAAAAGCAGTTTTGTATTCTTATGTTGCGTATGCGGATAGTGCAATCTGGCTTGCGACTAATAATGGAATTTATAAGGCTGGATTGACAGATGAAGAGTTTGTACAGATAAGCGATTATTCCGAATTGGAGACGGTATCGATGGATAGATCCATTATTTACGATTTTACAGTCGGGGAAAATGGAATGATTTATTTGCATTATATGCAGGAAGATGGAAGTGAAGGGCTTGTTGTGGTGAAGAAGAATGAAGATTTGTAGGACGTTCGTACAAACACAAACAATTTTAGAAAGGACTGGATTTAGATGAAAAAATTGATTATAGGAGCCATTTGTATTATTTTATTAACAGGTTGTGGAAGCGAGAAAAATGTAAAGCAGCAGGATACAAAACAGGTTGAACAGCAAGTTGAAAATAATGCAAATTTGCAGAAAACTTATCAGGAAAAGGAATTTGATTTGGGATTTCAGAACAAAACCGCAGTCAAATTGGAAAGTAATGATGAAAAGAATTTGCTTTTAAAAATAGATGAAGAAAGCATAAATTTAAGTGAGGAGAAGGACCTTTGCTTTAATTTCGATTTTTGCAAATTAAAAGCAAAAGATTTTGATGCAGATGGAATAAAAGAAATATTAGTGTTGTTTTATGGGGGGGCAGGTGGAACATTCCAGGATTTTTGCATGGTTAAATATGACGGAGTGAAATGGAAGAGTGTTCCGTGTGATTGGGATCCGGATGAGGATGCGGATAATATAAAATTAGGAAAAGGTCAACAGCTTCGCTATCGCTATTTTAAAGCCGGAAAAAACAACATTGATATTTCTTATGATGTTTATGAAGATGGGAAGGAAGAGGCTGTTAAGAAAGTTCATGTAAAGATATATTTTAATAAGAAAAAGACAAAATTAATTGCAAAATATGCATAGCGGTATATTCATAGAAATGACTGTTCGTTACAAAAAGCGACGCTTGTCATAAAAGGGTTGAAAGTGTAGAAAATCAGAGAGCAGAATAGAGAAGAAAGGAGTTTAATTATGAATGAAATTCAGCAAACAGATTCAGTGGTTTTGCCAATTTATGATCCGATGATTAAAGCATATCTTCACATTGGTATGCCATTCAGTATTCTTCCGTCAAGGCATATAGAGTCTGGGTGGGTGTATCAGACATATGCCCAGATGGTATACCATAGAGAAGATCCAGAGGATGCGTTTCTGGACTTTGAAAATTCTATCTTTTGGGAAGATGAAGATGTGTTTACAAAGGGGTTTATTGCATTTCCGGTAAAAAACAAAAATGACAAGTGGAAGATGCTGGAAGGACTAAAATGGTTGATAAAAGCGGGATATTATATTTATGCAGACTGGGATGAATATTATGTGCCGGAGACGCCGTTTTATAAGAGGCATTTTTTTCGGCATTATTGCTTGATTTATGGGTATGATAAAGACCACATATATACCGAAGGGTATTTGGAAGATGGACATTGGCATCGTTTTCAGATTACGCAGGAAGAATTTGTCCAAGCACTGCTGGAAAATGATGATAGAGATGTAAAAGGAGTGATTAGTGTAAATACATATCGTCCAAGAGAAAATTTTAATAAAAGGTTTGAATGGAAAAAGGGTAAAACGGAAATACAAAACTATTTATATCCGAAAGATGAGGTTCATGGGAGACATGCTATCCGTGCTTTTTTCGATGATGTCTGCTCTGCGATAGAACGGGGAGGAGAATTCCCGATTCAATCGGTGTCGATAGCGTATGAACATAAGATTATGATGCTGGAGCGAATTCGGTTTCTTTCTGAAGAAAAGATATGCTCAAAAGAAATAGCAGATCAATATGAATTGATTAAAAAGGGTTTTTATACAATATTGTGTGGATGTATGAAATATAAAGTGACAGGAAAGACGGTATGGGCAGACCGAATTAAAACGAAGACAGAAGATTTACTTATTACAGAAAAAGTGATTTTAGAAAGGATGGTTAATGGATGATAAAACATATTGAGGTAGAAGAAATTTGTATAAAACAAGTGGTAAATAATCCAATTTATATAAATGGTTTTTTTCTATATTATTTTCCTTGCCAAGAAGTAGTTGGGGCAGAAAAGGAAATCTTTGAAGATGTGAAAACATTTATTGATCAAGGATTTATGATTTTGACCGGAGAAGATTGGGGACAAGAAGTTATTATTTGTGGATATGATACAGAAAAAAGACATATTTTGTGGAAGACTGAAAAAGAAAAACATGAGAACAAAGGTACTCTAATTGAATTGTTGGAAAAATACAATTTTTTTGCGGGAAATCGATTAGATCAGTATCTACGGCTTCGACCAGTAAAAAAACAGCAAAAACAAGGAGTTTTAAAGTTATTACATTTCAAATAGGGAGAAAATCAATGTGGAACCTTGAACGTTATAAAGAAAATATAGCTCTTTATTTGGAATCCGGCGCAACTATTTCTTACCAACAAATAGCACAAAGCCAAAAGGAAATTGGTAGTGTTTTGCGGGGACGAACGGTAGCGGTATTAGTATGCCGTAATACGTTAGGATGTATATTATGCTATCTTTCTTTGATGCGAAAAGATATTGTCCCACTTCTGTTACCGTCCAATTTGGAAGAACAAGAAGTTTTGCGAATAACACAAGCTTACAGAGCAAAATATTTATGTTGCTGTAGGGGGTATTTAAGTCAAAACTGGAATCCTCTTATTGCGATAGAGGATTATAATATTTATGAGATTCCAAATTGGAAAAAAACAGAGATGTCAAAAGACCTGGCGTTGCTTTTGACAACATCTGGAAGCACAGGAGACAGCCGATGTGTAAGATTGAGCAAAACAAATATAAAGAGCAATGCGGTATCAATTTGTCAATATCTGAAATTGACACAAAATGAACGAGCGATAACTTCATTACCTTTTCATTATACATATGGGCTATCTGTAATTCACAGCCATCTTTTATGTGGGGCATCGCTATTATTAACGGACCAAAATATATTACAAAAAGAATTTTGGCAGTTTGCTGAGAGCAAAGGTGCGACTTCATTTGCAGGAGTTCCCTTTAATTATGAGATGATGAATCGCTTCGGTTTGCTGGAAAAACTGCCAAAATCGATCAAAATATTGACACAAGCAGGAGGAAGGCTGGAACCAGAACTTCAAGAAAAGATAGCACAACTGGCGATACAACGCAAAATACTCTTTTATATTATGTATGGTCAAACAGAAGCCACAGCAAGGATTAGTTATCTTCCACCCTCTTTAGCCCTGGAAAAAGCAGGGTGTGTAGGAAAGGCTATTCCGGGAGGAAAAATCTGGATATCAAAGGACGATGAAGTGTGTTATCAAGGGGATAATGTTTGTCTTGGTTATGCAAAGTCATATCAAGATTTGAAAAAAGAAGATGAAAATAATGGTGTTCTTTATACAGGAGATATCGGTTATCTAGAAGACGGATTATTGTACATTGAAGGACGAAAAAATCGTGAAGTGAAAATCAATGGAAGACGGATCCGTTTAGAACATTTGGAAGAAAAATGGAAAAAGTATTTTCGCAGTAATATGGTGTGTTCTTTTGATGATTCCAAATTGTATCTGTTAGTGGAAGGCAAAATTTCTGAAGAAAATGTAAAGAAACTTAGAGAGTGGATTCCGATATTGGAAAAAGATATTATTGCTCGTGAGGTTGATAAACTTCCGCGAAAGGCAAATGGGAAGGTTAATGTTGCTTTTCGCGCTTAAATTGTTGCCGTTTGTCGTGAATTGTTGATTTTTTGGGAAAATATGGTATACTGTAGTAAGTGCTTTAAATACGTATAAAAGGAGGATTAACACTATGAAACGTAAATTTTTAGCAGTAACCATGACATTTTTAACGGCAATGATGCTTTGCACGGGATGTGGGAGTCAGGAGACCAAACAGGAACAATCGACACAAACCCAGACCACAAACGACATCAAAGAGGAAATCGGATATAAAGAAAGTGAAGTTTCTTATCCGGAAGGTCAAGTATTTTGTATGGGAAAAGAGGCATCTGGAAAACCGGTTGCATTTCTGTTTGATGAAAAGCATACTACGCAGGATAACGCAGCTTATAAGAAGTATATATTTGAAAACGACAAATGGGAAGAATCTGACCTGTCAAAGACAAATGAGTTGTTGAAGAAGAACAAGATTAATATGTTGTATTCTTTGACTGAGATGGCAGATGGAAAAATTTTCGGTATAGCCAATAAAGATACCGGCATTTATCTGTATGCATTAACAGATAAATTTAAAGCATATCCGGACGCTTTTGGCAAGAAAGAAATAAAGAACTTTCAGGTGGTGGATGCAAGAAGAGTTCTTGTGATGGATGGAGATGGAAATGTCTCGTTGAATGATTTTAAAGGAAAAAGTATTCGTCAATTTGGTGAGAGCAATGCGTTTGCTGATGTGGTAAATGATATGGTATTTACAGTAGACGCTACAGGAAGTAAGATTACGGTTTATGATCTTTCAACTGGCGAGAAAGAAGATGAATATGAAACTCAGATCACACAACAGGGAATCTGTTTTGCGGTAAATCAGGATGATGAGATTTATGCGGCAACGGAAAAGGGAATATACTTGCTGGAAAATGGAAAGATGACAGAAGTTGTTCCGGAAAAAGTGATGTCTACAAGTGCGCTAAGCAGTGAAGCATGGCTGAATAGTTTGTTTGTACAGGGAGATAAGTTTTATGTTTCCTATGTGATAGAAGGCGACAATTCAAGAGAATATCGTATGACATCATACGACAAAAAGTAATCCCCTCTTGCCAATATCTGCAAATTATGATAAAATCAATAATATAACAAAAAGTTTTTGGATCGTTACGGAAGAAAACTGGGCTTGTGGAGGTAAGTGTTATGGTTGTTGGGATTTGTGATGATCATGCAGAAGAAAGAGAACGGATTTATAAAGTTTGTGAAGTGGTTTTAGAACAGATGGGATGTCCGGCAGAAATCGCATTGTTTGAAGGTGCATCATTTGTGCTGCAAACAAGTAAGAAGCCGGATATCCTGATTTTGGATATCGAGATGCCGGGGATGACAGGCATAGAGTTAAAAGAAGTGTTGCAGAGTGAAGAAGGCGCGACGTACATTATTTTTGTTACGGATCACGAAGAGATGATGACAGAAGCGTTTGGCGTACATGTGCTGCGATTTGTGCAAAAGGAAAATCTTGAGGATAAACTTCCGGAAGCGTTAGTACAGGCGATTCGCATGAAACGTAACAATTGCATTGTGCATGGCACAGATAGTGAAAAGATTCTATATATATATTCTGACGGAAACTATATCCGGATGGTGACGGAAGAGGGAGAACAGCCGTTGATTCGGGAATCCATGAAACAATTAAAGAAAGGATTAGAAGGATGTCCTTTTGTGGAGATAAAAAGAGGATGTCTTGTTAATGTTGCGATAATTGACAAGATTAAAGGTGGTATTATCAGTATAGGGGGCGAACAACTGCAAATTTCGAAACGAAAACAGTCTCAAGTGACACATGCTTACCTGACCTATTATAAGGAGGCGTAAGAAGATGAATGCAGTACAGTGGCTGATCTGGCTTGTGCCGGAGATGATAAAAACTTTGTTGATCACATATGGGATATTTGGCTTTGAATTTAAAAAAAGGAGATGGTGGTTTGTTGTAGCCGCTTATATTGCGGGAGGGATTTGCTTATGCGAACAGGGGAAAGATTTGGGCATATGGGGGACGCTTCAAGGGGCAGTTATTATTTTTGCTTTATTTTCTGGAAAATTGGGTAGAAAATTAGTGACATTCTTAATTGAGTATATTGCAATTACTATTGTTGATATGATGGTAATGAGTGTTAATATGCTTGTTACAGGGTATGAACATAATTTTGTACAAAGTATAATAGATAATACATTTGGGATGGCTTTGTGGATTATCTTAACGGTACTGGTGTATCATAAGAGGAAAAAGGTTTCTGCATTTATACAAACGATATCGTATGGGTATATCCTGCTTGTACTGGTGTTCTTACTTTGTGTTAGTGTTGTGGCTGGTACCTCTTATCTTGTGCTAAATGGCGAGATTACACAGCAGGCGATGCGGCAGACGTATTTTTTCAATATGCTTTGTATCGTTGTCGCTCTTGTTATCTGTGTAGTGCTTTTTTATCTTGTTTTCAGCCGGAAAAAGGTGCAGCATGAAAAAGAAATAGAGGAAAAAGTATACGAACGTGAATGGAAAAGGTATCAATCTATGCGTTCATTCCGCCATGATGTTAAAAAACATTTGCGGGTACTTCACGCGCTGGGAGACCGAGGGAATATCGAGGAAATTCGAAAATACATTGAAGAAATCGGAATTGAATATAACCAAAATGCAGTCAATCATACGGGCGATTTTATTCTGGATTATTTTATAGATTATGTAATCAATGAGTGGAAAGATCATGCTGATTTTTCCTATGAAATAGACGGAAAATTTCCGGCAGAGGTTGACTTGAATTATCGGGAGCGCTGCATTTTGTGGGGGAATGCGATGGACAATGTCAAAGAGGCATTGGAAAAAGCAGAAAAACCGTTTTTTGAAATTCATATTTCTCATGGCGGGCGTGCCGTGTTTGTGGAAATGATAAATTCCTGTGAAATAAAAGAGGGAAATATTTTGAAAACAAAAAAGGCAGACCGTTCGCAGCATGGAATCGGAACTGCCAATATGCGTGATATTGTAAAACAAAATGGGGGCGAGATCACTTGGCATTATGAAGAGGGGAAAATGCACGTGACGATATCCCTTCTTATTTGAGGGCATTCGATTTGGCGGTAATTTCTTCTACGTGGTGAAATGCCCAGGCATGAATATTTAATTCAATGATCGCACAGCCGCAGTATTCACAATGCTTAGCTCCGAGCATCGGGATCGGGGCACCGCAATTTGGACAGGTTACCGCGAGAGCATCGTCGTAGTCGTTTTTCATTTTGTCCACATCCTGCACATAGATGAGATCGGTGTTAAATTTGGTCTGATATTTATACTGTCTGTCACCTTCCAAAATCTGGTTATTTTCATCCGTGGTATAATGAAAACATTCCAATGAAGTCTGAAATGTAATGATGCATTTTCCGTCCGTTTTACGGTATTGGTAAATCTCGGTGCGGTGAAGCTTGACCTGATCAAAATGTTCAGAGCGTCCCTCGGCCCGCAGCATCTCGATATGGTTTTCCAATTGCTGTTTTAATTCACGACTCCCCTCGCTCAATGCGTTCTCATCTTTTGCGGTGATGGCACGGAGAAAGGAAACCAGCACATTGTTTGCGCGGTCTTTCATTTCATTGTATTCAAAATTCGGAAAATCCGCGCTGATCTTTGGCAGCAGAAGCGAGGTCATGGAAGAGACCGATTTTGGCGTCGTCGCATATTCCTGTTTCATCTGTACCGCCGCCTGCGTGATATCGGGAGTGCCAAACAATGCCTGCGACGTATCGCGGACTTTTTTGCGGATGCAGAAAAAGGCGATCAAAATAATGCCAATGATAACAAGGATTAAAATAAGGGTAATAATTAATTTCATAACAGCGTCCTCTCATTTGTTCTGATAATGATATAGTATCATTATTAGAGGGGAGTTTCAAGATGGAAAAACACGGGATGAAGAATTTGTTCGTACCCCTTGACAAGATTCTCCAACTATTGTATCATAGTCAGCACAAAGAAAATCTTTTTTTCTTTACGTTCCAGATCTTCTGTGAACTTTTTCATTTAATTTCCTTATTTAGACAAAATTTAACATATCAATCAAACAACAGCACTAAAGGAGGCATTTTATGCACAAAAAAACACTACAAAATTTATTTTCTTACCGCAAACGCGAAGAAGTTTTAGCGGAGATCCAAAGTAGCTGGAAATTAAACGACCTTTTCATAAGCTGGAGCGAAGAGCAAAAAGAAGCATTTCTTGACATCTGCACCGGGCAGCGCGGTGTCAAAATCCTTTTTGACAGCTTTTTCAAAGAAGTTTTCAACCCGGAATACAATCCGCAGCGGCTCAGCCAGCTTCTATCGCTCTTATTAAAAAAGAAGGTCCGTGTTCTAAAAGTTTTACCAAATGACACTACGCGAATTACCGTGGAACCGTCTTTTTTAATCACCGACATCGTCGTCGAATTTGAAGACGGAAGCATCGCCAATATTGAGGTGCAAAAGATCGGCTACCGCTTCCCCGGTGAACGCGCCGCCTGTTACTCTGCAGACCTTCTGCTCCGTCAGTACAAGCGCGTCAAAGACCGTGATTCCAAGAACTTTAATTACAAAAATATCCGGCCGGTTCATGTCATCGTTTTTTTTGAACACAGTCCAAAAGAATTTCATGCGTTTCCGGATACCTACCTGCATTCGTTTCACGCGGTTTCCGACACAAAAC
>PPYE01107936.1_pt1 | contig 11804 bp, 8 predicted proteins | sample 1559881 | NCBI WGS metagenome assembly PPYE01 (sample SAMN08240022, study PRJNA423297) | Human gut metagenome, whole genome shotgun sequencing project.
GTCTTATATATACATACATATATAGACCCCTTCCCATATTCTTTTCTCACGCGCTTTAGGTTGAAAATAATTGGAACAAATGGAACATTCACTAGAAATGCCTGGTAAATACGGGTAAAACTTGTTCCAACTCCGATTTTGCGAATTGGAACAACTGGAACAAATCGCACTTTTTCAGGAAAAAACCCTCATAAATGAGCACTAAATCGAATTTCAAAACTGGAACAAACCTTCTATACGTTAATACGCTTTAATGAACGAGACCCATGCCGCATCCCTTCTGTACGTCCACCCACATCCAACCGCCGCCCGCAGGGCGGCCACCCTTGCATCGAGCGGACGCGAGATGCACATGGGCGCTCGAACATCCCTAGACCGCTTCAGAGGCGTTTTAAGGCACGAAAAAAGCCCGAGGGGTACACGAGTACCCCTCGGGCTTATAACATCTTAGAGCGCAAAATACAGCGTCCTATTTCTCCGTCTCGCCTTCTCCTATAAGTCCGAAATGACGGAACGCATCCAGAATCGCCTCACGCTTTTCAGGTGGGCACTTCGGTCTCTTCTCGGCTGACATTTCCGCCTCTTCGTAGGAGAACTGCTTATCCAAGCCAAGCTCGTCCTTGAGGTTTGCGATGTACAGCGACGAGACTTTCAAGCCATGATTCTTCAGAACGTATTCTTGAATCTGCTTATACGTCGGCTTCTTTACCTTGCCGCCCATACCAAGTTCGGACGGAGAGATGTTCACATAGGCATAACTCTTGACCGATTTTTCTCGGGTTAAGACCGCTACCGTCTCGGTGTGGTCGGTGTGAGGGAACATGTCGACGGGCGTGATCTTGAGCAGGCGATAGCCTCCGTCGAGGAGCTGGTGCAGGTCGCGCTCTTGGGTCACGGGGTTGCAGCTGATATAGGTGATGCGGCGCGGCTTAAGTGCGCAGGCAGCTTCGAGGAACTCGGGGGTGGAGCCGGCACGCGGCGGGTCGATGGAAAGGACATCGACGCGTTCGTTGTTGTCGGCGGCATCCAGGATGTAGTCGGTGGCGTCGTCGGCCATAAACCAAGCGCTGCGGGTGAGGCCGTTGAGCTCGGCATTGCGACGTGCGTCGGCAATGCCCGCCGGGTTGCGCTCCACGCCGAGCAGCATAATGCCGATACCCTTGTTCTGGGCATCTTTAGCTGCGCAAAGGCCGATGGTACCGCTGCCACAGTAGGCATCCATGAGTACGTCGCCCTGCTGCAAATCCATGCCGTCAATGGCGAGTCGATAGAGCAGTTCGGTTTGCTGCGGATTAGTCTGATAGAACGCGGTGGGGGAGATGTCGAATTCGCAGCCGAGCAGCTGATCGCGCATGCATTCGGCGCCATAGACGATGCGGGTCTCCTCGCCCAGGATGGCATTGCCGGGGCGGCCGTTGATATTCTGCGCAACGGTGACGATATGCGGATCGAGCGCCGCGACGGCTTCAAAGAACTCCTGCGCATGCGGTAAGTCACGCTGGGCGGTCACGAGAGTGACCATGATCTGGTCGGTGCGCCAACCGCAGCGGACGACGGCATAGCGAAGCAAACCAAGATGCTTGTCCTCGTTAAAGGCGGGAATATGCAACCGCTCAGCTTCGCGTGCGACGCCGTTGAGAATCTGACGAGCGCCCGGTGCCTCGACGGGGCATTCGGGTACGGCAACGATCTTGTGCGTGCCGCGCTCAAAGAAACCGCAGCGAACGGCGCCCTCCTTGCCGGGGGCAAACGGCGTGGCAGCCTTATGCCGAAAGCCACGCGGGGCAGGGTATTTGCCGGGATCGCCCAGAGTAACGCCCATGCCGCGGATCGGGTCGACAGCAATGCCCTCACGCTCACAAAGCTCGGCAAACAGCTCCTCCATAGCAGCCTGCTTGGCGGCGAGCTGCTTCTTATAAGGACGATTGAGCGCCGTACACCCACCGCAAGCTTTCATGATCGAACAGGGAGACTTGGGGTCCACAGCCTTGCGTGCAGACGAAACCGAATCATTATGCGGGCGCTTGGAACGAGTCCGAGGTGCTTTGTCCCCGCCTCGACGAGAGTCAGAACGCTTGGTCTTAGCCCTGTTCTTGGTCGATTTGCTTTTTGCAGCTTTAGAAGACTTGGATTTCGTAGAAGATTTCTCCTTCTTCGACCCCTCAGCCGCCTCCACCAAAGCACGACGAGCTCTACGATCCGCACGAGATTCTGCCATGAATTAACCCCACTAATTTATAAATTTAAAGCTACAAGCATTGTACCGTGCCAAGCCAACAGACGATATGCAAGCGGTTTATTGGTATCAGTGATAGGTAGAACGATGATTGCCCGCTGGGCTCCGGGGCGGGGGTTAAGTTTATCGCGAGTTCCGCACGAACAGGAGGCCACTTAATGTGGCCTCCGTCGTGAGCAGGACTGTAGAGCAGGAAACTTAACCCCCGCCCCGGAGCCCAGCGGGCAACCCCTCCCTTGTGCTCTATCACGCTAAAGTGTATGATTCTGAACGTTACATGACTCACTTTACCTAACTAAAGTGCCACCAAGGGGGAATACCATGAATACCGATATGTCTCGTCGTCAGTTTGTTGGTCTAGCCGGTTCGCTCGCTACAGTTCTAGGTCTTGGCCTGGTAGGCTGCGGTGGTGGTGCCGGTAAGGGTTCCGCTGCCGGTTCTGCTGCAGCCAAGGACGTGAAGGGCGCTGCGGAGTCCAAGAAGCTCGTGGTGGGCTTTGATAAGTCCTATCCTCCGTACGGCTTTGTGGGCGATGACGGCGAGTACACGGGCTTTGACCTCGACCTTGCCAAGGCCGTTGCCGATAAGCAGGGCTGGGAGGTCAAATACGAGGCCATCGATTGGGACGCCAAGGATACGCTGCTTAACTCGGGCGCCATCAACTGCATCTGGAACGGCTTTACCATGGAGGGCCGCGAGGACGACTATACGTTCTCCGAGCCTTACATGCTCAACGAGCAGGTGCTGGTGGTCAAGAAGGATGCGGGCATCAAGAGCTGGGACGATCTTGCCGGAAAGACCGTGATTACCCAGACCGATTCCGCTGCGCAGGACGTGCTCGAGGGCGACCAGAAGGATCTGGCCGCGACGTTTGCCACGCTCGATACCATCGGCGAGTACAACACGGCGTTTATGCAGCTCGAGAGTGGTGCAGTCGATGCCGTTGCCTGTGACCTCTCGATCGCTCAGTATCAGCTTGCCGCCAAGCCCGATGCCTATACGCAGCTCGACAAGCCGCTGTCCAGCGAGCACTACGCCGTCGGCTTTAAGAAGGGCGACACCAAGTCGGCCGACGCCGTGACCGAGTCGCTCAAGGCGCTCTACGAGGACGGCACGGTTAAGGACCTGTGCGACAAGTATTCAAGCTATGGTCTATCTTTCGATAATTGGGTGCTCAAGTAATGTCTATTCAGGTCATGATGCAGATGCTTGGCCAGGGTTTCTTGGTCAGTTTGCAGTTGTTTGTGCTGACGCTGTTGGGGTCGATTCCGCTGGGAATCCCCGTGGCGTTTATGCGCATGAGCAAAATTGCGCCGCTCCGCTGGATTGCGCGCATCTATATCTCGGTCATGCGCGGTACGCCGCTCATGCTGCAGATGTTTGCCATCTACTTTGCCCCGTACTACGTGTTTGGCATTTCGCTCACGCCCGATTCCAAGTGGACGGCGTGCGTCGTAGCGTTCATCATCAACTATGCCGGCTATTTTGCCGAGATCTATCGTTCGGGCCTGCAGTCCATTCCGCGCGGTCAATACGAGGCTGCCGAGGTGCTGGGCTACTCGCGCATGCAGACGTTTCTGTATATCGTGATGCCGCAGGTCGCCAAGCGCATTCTGCCGGCGATGGGCAACGAGATCATCACGCTGGTCAAGGACACGTCGCTGGCGTTTGCCATCGGCGTGGGTGAGATGTTCTCGACGGCCAAGGCGCTGGTCGCCTCGCAGGTGAGCATGGTGCCGTTTGCGATCGCGGCGTTGATCTACTGGGTCTTTAACTTTGTGGTCGAGATGCTGCTGGGCGCCGCCGAAAAGAAGCTGGACTATTATCATGACTAACTCAGTGATGAAAATCGAAAACGCGCGTAAGGCGTTTGGCGGCAATGAGGTGCTCAAGGATATCTCGCTTGAGGTGAAGCGTGGCGAGGTTGTGGCGATTATCGGACCTTCGGGTGGCGGTAAGTCCACGCTGCTGCGCTGCGCCACGCTGCTCGAGACACTCGACGGAGGCTCACTCTCGTTTGGCGACCTTGCCGTTGCGACGGATGCGGGTTCGGGCGCGGTCTATGCGAAGGGCGATGTGCCCAAGCAAACGCGCTCGCGATTCGGCCTGGTGTTCCAAAATTACAACCTGTTCCCGCACTATACCGTGATGAAAAACATCACCGATGCTCCGATTCGCGTGCTCAAGCGTCCGCGCGAGCAGGCGGAAGCCCGCGCTCACGAGCTGATTGCGCAAATGGGGCTGACGGGCAACGAGAACAAGGTGCCGTGTGAGCTTTCGGGCGGTCAGCAGCAGCGCGTGAGTATTGCCCGCGCCTTGGCGCTCGACCCGGAGATCCTGTTCTTTGACGAGCCGACCTCGGCACTCGATCCCGAGCTGACGGCCGAGGTGCTGCGTGTCATTAAGGACCTTGCCGCGCAGAATATGACGATGGTGATTGTGACCCACGCAATGCAGTTTGCGCGCGATGTTGCCGACCGCGTGGTCTTTATGGATGGCGGTCGTATTGTCGAGGAGGGTCCTGCCGAGCAGGTCATCGACCATCCGCGCGAGCAGCGCACCCGTGAGTTCTTGAGCCGTATCGAGGGATAGGCTCAGGTATTTACTCAACTATTAATTGAGGCGAAGCCGCCGCAGGTCTTACGGTCTGTGGCGGCTTTTTGTTTGCATCGACGGGGTTCAATAATCGCCTCACAAGCTTGTCTCTTCCTCTCGCCGCCTGTATTCATACGTGCGCCGAAAGGTATGCATGGACAGCCGCCCGTGAGGGTAGGGTGGTGGCATAGGACATTTGGAGGGTGAGTCGGCTCGGCTGCCGACCATGCTGCTCCCGGGACGGCACCGACCGCGAACTCTCCCCGTTGGCGTCGCGCAATGCGCGCGGCCCTGCAAGGAGGTCATCATGGGTGCTCCCAAGACCGGTAACGTAAGGAACGTGGTGCTCGTAGGCCAAGGCGGGGTGGGCAAGACTTCACTCGCCGAGGCCATGCTCCACCTTTCCGGCAAGACCGCCCGCCTGGGCGGCCACGACGGCACCAAGCCCACGCTCGACTATGACCCCGAAGAGGTCAAGCGTTCATTCTCCATCTCGACGACCATTGCGCCGATCGACTGGAAGGGCGCGCGCATCAATGTGCTCGATGCCCCGTGCTACCCCGATTTTATCGGCGACGCCTTTGCCGCGATGAGCGTCTGCGAGACGGCTCTGTTTGTGGTCGACGCCGAGGCCGGCCCGCAGCCTACGACGGTTAAGCTCTGGTATGCCGCCGAGGACCTGCGCCTGGCGCGTGCGGTGTTCGTAAACCGCCTGTCGCGCTCCGAGGCCAGCTTTGCGACCACGATGGACCTGCTGCAGGAGCGCTTTGGCACGCGCCTGGGCGCCGTGACCCTTCCCTGGGGCGAGGGCGAGGACTTTGACGGCATCATCGACCTGGTGCGCATGAAGGCACGCCATTGCAACGGCACCGAAGCCGTTGAGTCGGAGATTCCCGAGGAGTATCGTGCCCAGGCCGAGGAGGCCCATGACCATCTGTGCGAGCTGGTGGCCGAGGCTGACGACGAACTGATGATGAAGTACCTGGAAGGCGAGGAGACGCTGACGCAGGAGGAACTTGAGGGCCTGCTGTCGAAGGCGATCGCCGAGCGCATCTTTGTGCCGGTCTTTGCGGGTGATTGCATTAAGGAGCAGGGCGTCAACTCGCTGATGGATGACATCGCGACGTACTTCCCAGCGCCGACAGATTACGGCGAGATGCCGCTCATCGACGGTGATTCGCTCAAGATTTCGAGCGACGATGACCGTCCGGTGGCGTTTGTGTTTAAGACGTTGGCTGATCCGCAGCAGGGTCGCATCAGCTTTATCAAGGTGCTGACGGGTACGCTTGAGCCGGGTCTTGAGCTGATCAACGCGCGTACCCGCAAGAGCGATCGTCTGGCCCACCTGTATGTGATGTGCGGCCGCGACATGACCGAGGTTGGTCATGCCTATGCCGGCGACATCATCGTGGCGCCCAAGCTGGCTGCCGAAACGGGCGATACGCTTTCCATTACCGGCAAGGTCGAGGCTGCGGCGTTTAAGTTCCCCAACTCGCAGTACCGCATCGCCATCGAGGCCGAGAATCGCGGCGACGAAGAGAAGCTCTACACGTTTATCGAGAAGGCCTGCAAGGCTGATCCGACCATGAGCATCGATCGTGACGAGGAGACGGGCCAGACTATCATCTCCGCCGTGGGTGAGGCACAGGTTTCGGTGCTGCTCAACCGTCTGGAGGACCGCACCAAGGTCGTTGCCAAGAGCGTGCCGATCCGCATCCCGTATCGTGAGACCATTCGCCGCACGGCAAGTGCCCAGGGCCGCCACAAGAAGCAGACAGGCGGTGCCGGTCAGTACGGCGACTGCTGGCTGCGCGTGGAGCCGCTCATTGGGCCCGACGGCACGAGCGACGGCTATGAGTTTGTGGACGAGGTCGTGGGCGGCCGCATTCCGCGCTCGCTGATTCCCGCCGTGGACAAGGGCGTCCAGGAGACCATGAAGGACGGTATTATTGCCGGCTATCCGCTCACGGGCATTCGTGTCGCGGTGTATGACGGCTCGTATCACAGCGTCGACTCCAACGAGATGGCGTTCCGCGCGGCGGCTCGCATCGGCCTGCGCAAGGCATGCGCCGATGCCGACCCGGTGGTGCTGGAGCCCATCGAGGAAATCACGGTGACTATCCCCGAGAGCTACGCCGGCGCCGTGATGGGCGACATCTCGGCATCGCGCGGTCGCGTGACGGGCATGGAGACCGATGAGCGCGGCGACACCGTGGTCATCGCCCAGGCGCCGCTGGCCGAGCTGACGGATTACTCGACGCGCCTGCGCTCTATCACGCGCGGCACAGGCGACTTTACCATGAAGCCCGCCGGCTACGAGCAGGTACCTTATGACGTTCAGGCCAAGCTGGTCGAGCGCTATGAGGAGGGCCGCGCCAAGTAGCGTGTGGCTTTGCCTGCAACATACATGCCGATGCAAGGGCCGCTCTGGGCAATCCAGGGCGGCCCTTTTTGATCCCCGGTGGGGTTGCAAATCGGTTCTTGTCGTGGCTTGGGGCTAGTTCCCCGAGGCCTGGTTGCGGCCGGTGACGTAGTCGATCTGAACGTGCGGCTGTAGGTTATAGCAGTACACGTGGAAGCAGAGCGTTTTGCCGTGATCCTCGACGGATTGTGCCTCGAGGCGAACGCCACGGCAGACGAGCTCCTCCTCGTGGTACATGGGCGTGACGCGGTAGAGCACGTGGTTGCCTGTCTCGCGGATGTAGTTGAGGATCTGCTCTTCAAAGGGCAGCATGCCCGTTTCGTTGAGATAGTGCGTGCCGGTGAGCAGGTTCTTGCGGTTGGCGTTTTCGCCGCAGAGCGACCAGGCGATAAGGTGGCAGCGGTTGTAGAGGCTCTGGCCCGGAATAAAGTCGTAGCGCTGCTGGTGCCAACCGGCAGGATGGATACGCGAGATATCGCCGCGCTCGCCTTGACCGAGTGATTCGGGGCCCACGCAGGCGAGTGCTTTGCGGGTGCGGCCCAGGCTGTCGAGCTTGGAGAACTTCTTAAAGCAGCCCTCTTCTGTAGCGCGCTCGTATTCATCGAGCGTGAATGATGGTGTGCCGAGCGGGTGCGTGCTGTCGGCGCGAAGGGCAACGTAGGGGTTGCCGGCATAGTCGGGAATGCTGCTGAGATAAACACCGCGGGCGCGGTTGAGGTCGGGGTTTTCGACTTCGTCGATGGGGGTGGCGGCGCTGTCCGCGGAAGCGCCGTCGCCGGTGTCGGTTGCGGCGGAATCGGAGCCATCGCCAGAGTCTTGGCTATTTTGAGAGTCCGAGGAACTCGCTGTTCCCGATTCGAGCCGGGCGACCAGGTCCGCCTCGTTGTCGGTGCGGCTGGGGCTCTCGTTTTGTTTTTCGGCCAGAGCCGTCGCCTGTTCATCGCTTTGCGGCGACAGCAGCTTGGGAGCTCCGTCGAGCGATCCCGTAAACAGCGCAAACCCCAGCACCACGGCGGTGCCGATGGAAAGTACTTGCTTGTAGGTGGACTTGCGCGACATTGAGGCTCCTGGATGGACGGTTGGGAATCTACCAGTCTAGCAGGAGCCGGCAGGGGCCGTTCTATCGAACAAATACTTAAGATTTGGGATAGACGCTACTGATTCATTTGCCTCATATGGAGCTGCGGCGGTTGTGAATGCGGGGCTATTCGGCGTTTCCCCAGATAAAACCCGCCAAAATAAACCTGTCCCTTATTGGCAGGCTAATCGTGAGTTATTTCACCGCAACTTAGGGCACGGTTAGGAAGTGTGCACCTTAAAGAGTGGAGCCCTTGATTAGAGAGATTGCGCTCGTCTCTCTAAATGTCTCTTTAAAGAGAAGGTCAGTTAAAGAGATAGCATTAGGAAATCTAGCAGTGAATTTGATGCATCTCTCTAAATTTCTCTCTAAAATAAGATGCCTATCTCTCTAAAGTTAGAGAGATATACTATACCTTAGAGAGATAAATCTATCGTTTTAGAGAGACGGAATGTCAATGCTGCTGGATGAACCCCTTGGCCTTATCGTTGAGCGCCTTCGCAGGCGAGGGACTGATGACGCATCGGTAGAAGTTAAAGCCTGCACGAATAAATTGAGCGCAGACGTATGGGAGACAGTGAGCGCTTTTGCGAACACTGCGGGTGGGCTCATTATCTTGGGCCTGAACGAAGCCGAAGGATTTGTTCCTTCGGCTAACTTTGCTATCGATAGGGTGCGCGATCAGTTTGTTTCGGGTATCGGAGACGGAGGCTCAGCGGCAGTGGTGACCCATGCGCCGCGGTACGAGCTTGATCGAGGCGAGGTCGACGGGCTCCAGGTGCTTCTGGTGCGCATCTTTGAACTTGAGCTTAAAGCGAAGCCTTGCTATATCGGCGCGCGCGGCGTGCAGAACGGTAGTTACAAGCGCGTGGATGATAAAGATATCAAGATGTCACCCGCTGAGCTATATGAGCTGCAGAGTGCGTTGCTCCCGAGCGATGCAGACGGCACGGTGGTTTCGGAGGCAACGGTCGAGGATTTGGATCCAGATGTCGTGCGGTCTATTATCGCAAATCGCCGGCTGCAGACCCCGCGCGTTTTGCGCGGGGCCGATACGCTGGAAAAGCAGCTGGTCAGACTCAATATCACTACAAAGGATGGTGCCGTGAAGCTCGCGGGGCTTCTGTCGGCGGGAATTTACCCCCAGCAGTTCTATCCCAAACTGATGATCGATGTCGCCGTTCATTCCGATGTGGAAAAATCTGCACCCGGGCAACCCCGGTTTATTGACCGCCAGTTGTGCGATGGCCCGATTCCGGCTTGCATCGAAGATTCCCTTGCCGCGATTGGACGAAACTTGCGCAAAGCGGCGATAGTGCAAGGCGTTGGCAGAAGGGAGGATTGGGAAGTTCCCCAGGAGGTTTTGCGCGAGGCCTTGGCAAATGCCTGCATCCATCGAGAATATTCGCCCATGTTTGTGGGGCAGGCCGTGAGTGTCGATATCTATCCAGACAGAATAGAGATCAAAAACCCTGGCGGGCTTTGGGGCGGAAAGACGGTGGACAATCTTGCAGACGGGGAATCGCGCTGCCGAAACCCAAAGCTCATGAGCCTAATGGGGGCGACGCCGTTGGAGTATGCCGAGGGGGCTGTTGCGGAAAGCCAGGGATCTGGTATCCCGGCTATGATTCGCGAGATGGAGTCTCGTTCGCTTGGCAGGCCGAAATTTATCGTTAAGGCCGATTCGTTTACGGTGCTGCTTTCCCGGCACGGGGCGGAGCTTGCTGAAAACCGCACGTGGATTCAGAGCCATGTGGGCGCCGAGCTGACGGATCGCGAGGAAACATTGCTCATGTTTATGCGGGAGCATGGGTGCGTATGCGATGTTCAAAAAATACGAGAGGCCCTGAAGTGGGATTCGGATGACATTCGCTTGATCTGCGGGGACCTTGTGGATAAACATATCCTGTCAAAATGCGGCAAAGACACGTTTGAAATTATCGATATGAACAGAGAATCGTCAGCTTCGACGGCGGATAGGATCCTGGAGGCTCTCAGCGCCGAAGTGGATATGACGGCGCGAGAAATAGCGGTTGCATCGGGGGTCAGAATTTCATCTGTCCGTTACCATCTGCCAAAAATGGCGGATAAAGGACTCATCGAAGTAATGGGTTCATCGACGAGCCGTAACCGCCGATATCGGAAGAAGTAGATGCAGCCGGGCCGCCCCTCTAGTGTCTCTTGAAGTTAGATGGGCGCTAGAGGGGCGACTGTCTCGCGATATTTCCCCAGATAAAACCTGCCAAAATAAACCTGTCCCTTTTTGGCAGGTTACTGATTCATGGCACCGTGAATGTAGGGGGTGACCTCGGGGGAGATATGGTCGCAGCCTAGGTTGCGTAGGGCGGATTCGATGGCGGCGGGCAGCGGGGTTTTGCCTTCGTCGTCGACTGCGGTGCCACCGAGGGCGGCAATCTTGGCGACGTCTACGGGCGCGGCCTCGACATACATGCAGCCGCCAACCAGGCGCGCGCGGACCTGTGACAGGTCAAGATCGTGCAGATAGTCTTCGCAGGCGCGAATCAGATCGACCTTCTCGCGCGTAAGCTCTTCGCCCGTGGGGATGCGCGTGGCAAGGCAGGCACCGGCGGGCAGATTCCAGACGGGATAGCCCCACGTGCACAGCAGTTCGCGCTCCTCGTGTTTGGTAAAGCCGACCTCCATGAGGGGCGAGCGCACGCCGAGCTCTTGGGCGGCGCGCATGCCGGGGCGGTAGTCGCCGCGGTCGCTTGCATTGCTGCCATCGATAACGGTGGGGAACCCCAGCGATTTAGCGTGGTTGACGATAGCGGTGAAGCCGGCGCGTTTGCAGTGATAGCAGCGGTCGGCGTCGTTGCAGGCAACCTGCGGAAGCTGGAGCTGATCGACCGAAAGATTAAGCACCGGAAGCTTAAAATGCGGGCCTTCATCGGCCTGTCCGTCAACAGATCGCTCAAACGAAGACTGCTCGGGCGTGCCGATGAGCGGCGTGGTGAGATGGACGAGAAGGGTGCTGGCGGGCATGATGCGAGAGCAAACGGCAGCCAAAAAGCTGCTGTCGACGCCGCCGGAAAAGCCGATGGCGACGCGTCCGTATGCCAAAAGCAGCTCTTCGAGCGCTGCGAGTTTGTCCTGAAGCTCCTCTGCGGGTGCGGTGGTGTCTAAAGACATAAAACGTTCCTTACCGTTGAGTACTCGGTCGAAAACTATAATCCTACCGAGCCGCTCGCCATAAGACATCTACCTATGTAACGAAAGTGCAATATGTATATACGTTATATACAAGTTCGTAAAGTGCGGTAGAGTATCGGCGATGCAAGCCGATGAGGGGGAGCGAAATGATCAAGGCTGTCATTTTTGATATGGACGGAACGCTGGTCGACACCGAGCGTCTGGGCATTAAGGCGTGGAAGGCGGGTGCCGCTGAGCTGGGGCTCGCGATTGATGAGGCGCTTATCCACCAGTTTATCGGCCGTACGCTGGTCGATGTCATG
>PPYE01759455.1_pt1 | contig 11803 bp, 10 predicted proteins | sample 1559881 | NCBI WGS metagenome assembly PPYE01 (sample SAMN08240022, study PRJNA423297) | Human gut metagenome, whole genome shotgun sequencing project.
AAATAAGTTTCCTTAAAGATTGGTATATGTTTTGTTGTATATTTCATGATTAAGAAAAAGAATAATAGAAGAAGGATAAAGAAAAAACTTCTTATTTGTTTAATAATTATGAATCAAGATAAAAATAAATAATTTATGGCATATATCGATTATTACAAAATTTTGGGAATTGATAAAAGTGCTACTCAGGAAGAGATAAAAAAGGCTTATAAAAAGCTGGCACGAAAATATCATCCTGATTTGAATCCCAATGATTCTTCTGCACATAAAAAATTTCAGGAGATTAATGAAGCGAATGAAGTGTTAAGCGATCCCGAAAAAAGAAAAAAGTACGACCAGTATGGAGAGAACTGGAAACATGCAGATGAATTTGAAGCACAGAGGCAGAGGTATAATCAGCAAAGTGGAGGTTTTGGAGGAGGTGAGGGATTTTGGTCTTCATCTCAAGGATTTGGAAGTGGAGATACAGGAGAATTCTCTGATTTCTTTGAACAAATGTTTGGAGGAGGGGCGAGAAGTCGGCATCAATCTGCAAGATTTCGAGGGCAGGATTATACTGCTGAGCTGCATTTATCATTGAGAGATGCTTCTAAAACTCATAAGCAGATATTGACGGTAAATGGTAAGAATATTCGTATAACTGTGCCTGCGGGAGTTGCAAATGATCAAACTATAAAACTTCCGGGACAAGGAGGTCCTGGTATGAATGGAGGTCCTGCGGGAGATTTATATATAACTTTTGTGATAGAAGAGGATCCAGTATTTAGACGATTGGGCGATGATTTATATATCACTTCAAACATTGATTTATATACGGCTGTGTTGGGTGGAGATCAATTAGTAGATACAATGGAAAGTCGAGTGAAATTAAAAATAAAACCTGGTACTCAACCTGGTACGAAAGTTCGTTTGAAAGGGAAAGGGTTTCCTGTATATAAGAAAGAAGGTCAGTTTGGGGACTTGATTGTTACGTATAGTGTTTCTATTCCGACAAATTTGTCGGAAAAACAGAAACAATTATTTGAAGAATTGAAGAAATCGTGAATTAAAAGGATGTAATTATGCAGACAGATTTAATTGTAATTAGTGAGTATTGTCAGAATTGTCATGTTGACCCTTCATTTATCAAAATGCTTGAATCAGAGGGGCTGATTAGTTTACAGACAATTGAAGATGAAAAATATATTGTTGCATCCGAATTACGCGAACTTGAACAATATACGCGTATGTATTATGATTTGTCAATAAATATCGAAGGGATAGATACGATACATCATTTGCTGGATCGTATAAAAGATATGCAACGGGAAATATCCGATTTGAAGTCTAGATTGCAACTGTTTGAAACAGAATATTTTTCTCCTTTTGATGAGTAGGATAAGTTATAGCTTTAGGACAGCTGTTGTACATCGAGTGAGTGTAGTACTATGAATAAAGTGTCTGAATATTTTGTGTGAAAAACATGTGTGAAAGTGCGGAGCTTAGCCCTATTTATATTAAATTTGCGCTGAATTTGGAGAAAATTATTGCCTTTGGAATAGTTAAATAAAGGAGAGATAAAATTGTATGAAAAGAGTTCATGTAGTTTCAGCAGGTGATTCATATATGTATCGTTTGGCAATAGCGCTAAAAAACAAGGGGTACGATGTCAGCTGTTCTGGTGTAAAGTATGATTCTCCCGAGGCACAGGAACTTTTGCAGAGTGATGTTTTGCTGGAAGAATTATCATATTTTACGGTATCGTCGCGTCCGAGGATAGATTATGTAGTACCGTCTTTGCAAGTTACGGCAGAACATCCTGAGATAAAAAAAGCAAGGGAACAAGGTTTGTTGGTGGTTGCTTTTCCTGATTTTATCTTACGCATGGCAAAAGATAAGATAAGAGTCGTGATTAGTGATGTAAGATATCCGACTCGTATTTTGTCAATGATTTATCGAGCAGTTGTTCGTCAGAATATGAGGTGCGATTATGTTGTGATGAATGAAATGAAAGGACTAGAAAAACGTATAGTGCTGAGTTATGATGCTCGCATAATACTTTTAGAAGGAGATGAGACAGATACCTACATGTTCGAAAAAAAACCAACACATCATCTATATCGTCCTCATATATTGTTATTGCCAGATGTAAAATGGCATGCTTCTGAAACGTTTCCGACGTTGGAGTCTTATAAAAATCTTTTAAAGGAAATGGTGGCGTCAATTGAACGAGATGGGAAATTTATATATAATCAGAATATTCCGTTTTTGCAAGAGTTAGCCGATTCAGTGCGAGAAGACATTACAGCCATACCTTATTCTTCGCATAAAATAATGGAGAATGCGGGTCAGGTTTGTTTGGACACGCGTTATGGATTGATACCGGTGTGCCATAGTGATGAAGATTTTCTCAGTGATCTCAATGCCGCACGTTTAGCAAGCCGTCAGTTGGGAGTAAATGATAAAGATTTTTATCAATTAGTGTCGGAATTTGTAAATGAATAACAGATACATATCATGATAATTGCCAGTCAGAAGAAAAAAGAAAATATCGCAGAATATCTGCTGTATATGTGGCAGATAGAGGATTTAATACGAGTCTATAAATTGGATATTGATGCTATACAAAAATATATTATAGACCCATATGATATCTCAGATGAGAAGAAAAAAGAGATGCGTGACTGGTATGAAAGTTTGATTGAGATGATGCGTTCTGAAGGTGTAGAAAAAAAGGGGCATTTGCAATTGAATAAAAATGTAATTATTGATTTGACTGATTTACATTTAGCTCTTTTAAAGTCTCCTCGTGAACCTTTTTATGGAGCTTCTTTTTTCAAAACTTTACCTTATATCGTAGAGTTGAGAGGTAAATCAGGAAATGAACAGGTGGGAGAAATTGAAACCTGTTTTAATGCTTTATATGGAGTGCTGTTATTAAAGTTGCAGAAAAAAGAACTTTCGGAAAATACACAAGTAGCTATTAAGCAGATCACTACTTTTCTGGCTCTTCTTTCCGAAAAGTACAAGCAAGAAAAAGCAGGTGATTTAGAATTATAAAAGATTGATACTGAAATAAAAGAGAATGAGCACAATTTTGGTTACAGGGGCTAATGGCCAGTTGGGTAATGAGATGCGCGATTTGTCCAAAATACATCTTGTACATAATTTTTTATTTACGGATATAGATGAGCTAGATATAACTAATACTCAGGTTGTTATGTCGTTTGTGTCGAATAATAAAGTAGACTATATTGTCAATTGTGCTGCTTATACAGCCGTAGATAAAGCTGAAGATGATATTTTATCCTGTCGGAAAATAAATGCTTTGGCTGTACAGAATTTAGCTAAAGCAGCTTCTATTAATGGTGTGCGTATGATTCATATTTCTACAGATTATGTGTATGATGGATGTGGTTATAGGCCCTATGAAGAGGATGATCAAGTAGCTCCGGTCTCGGTTTATGGAAAAACTAAACTCGAAGGAGAAAAACTTTTACTTGATGCTTGTTCTCAGTCCGTCGTATTGCGCACTTCGTGGCTTTATTCTTCATATGGCAATAATTTTGTAAAAACTATGTTGCGTTTGGGGGAAGAGAAGGAACAGCTCTCGGTGGTTTTTGACCAGATTGGGACGCCTACATATGCTGCTGATTTAGCTCAAGCCATTATGAAAATAATTGATTCTCCAGAGTTTGTCCCAGGGATTTATAATTTTTCAGATGAAGGGGTATGTAGTTGGTTTGACTTTGCTGTGAGCGTGCATCGTATTGCCGGAATAAGTAAATGTAAAGTATTGCCTATAGAAAGTAGAGAATATCCGGCAAAAGCTGTACGACCATTTTACAGTGTAATGAATAAAAAGAAAATAAAGAAAACATATAAGTTTGATATTCCTCATTGGGAAGAGAGCCTTGAAAAGTGTATTACAATTTTAATGAAATAATCTTTATATAAAGTGAGCACATTAAACGAAGAAATTCTGAAACGACGTACGTTTGCGATAATTAGTCATCCTGATGCAGGTAAAACGACACTGACAGAAAAGTTGTTATTATTTGGTGGTGCAATCCATGTAGCAGGAGCGGTAAAATCTAATAAAATAAAGAAAACTGCAACCTCCGACTGGATGGAAATAGAAAAACAGAGAGGTATTTCTGTTGCTACATCGGTGATGGGATTTAATTATGGTGATTATAAAATCAATATTCTTGATACACCTGGACATCAGGATTTTGCTGAAGATACGTATCGTACATTGACAGCAGTAGACAGTGTGATTATCGTTATTGATGCGGCAAAAGGAGTGGAAATGCAAACTCGTAAGTTAATGGAAGTTTGTCGGATGCGTAATACTCCTGTAATTGTCTTTATAAATAAGATGGATAGGGAGGGAAAAGACCCTTTTGATTTGCTTGATGAGGTGGAGGCTGAGTTGAAAATTAGTGTGAGACCCTTGAGTTGGCCGATTAATATCGGGCAGCGTTTTAAGGGTGTTTATAATATCTATGAAGAAAATTTGAATCTCTATACTCCTAGTAAACAGGTAGTAACAGAATCTGTAGAGTTTCGAGATATCAATAATCCTGAACTTGAGAAATATATTGGTGAGATGGATGCTGAAAAATTGAGGTCGGATCTTGAACTTATTGAGGGAGTATATCCAGATTTTAATGTTTCAGAGTATCTTCAGGGACATATGGCTCCAGTCTTTTTTGGCTCAGCATTAAATAATTTTGGTGTAAAGGAATTGTTGGATTGTTTTGTAAAAATAGCGCCTACACCGCAGCCAATTCAAGCCGTAGAACGAGAAGTGAATCCTGAAGAGGAAGCTTTCTCAGGATTTGTTTTTAAGATACATGCTAATATGGATCCCAATCATAGAAGCTGTATTGCATTTGTTAAAATTTGTTCTGGAAAATTTGAACGGAATGCCAATTATAAGCATGTACGTCAGGGTAAAATGATGCGTTTTTCGAGTCCGACTGCATTTATGGCCCAGAAAAAGTCTACAGTTGATGAGGCGTATCCGGGTGATATTGTGGGACTTCCTGATACAGGAAACTTTAAAATTGGAGATACATTAACTTCTGGAGAGAATTTACATTTTAAAGGTTTACCCAGTTTTTCGCCGGAAATGTTCAAATATATTGAGAATACAGACCCGATGAAGACCAAACAGCTTAATAAGGGAGTGGAACAGCTTATGGATGAAGGAGTAGCTCAACTGTTTGTGAACCAATTTAATGGTCGAAAATTGATAGGTACGGTAGGTCAGTTACAATTTGAGGTTATCCAATATAGATTGTTGCATGAATATGGAGCGCAATGTAAGTGGGAACCTGTAAGTTTGTATAAGGCTTGTTGGATAGAAAGTGATGATTACGAGGCTCTTGATGCATTCAAAAAACGTAAATATCAATTTATGGCAAAAGATAAAGAAGGGCGGGATGTTTTTCTGGCTGATTCGAATTATGTTTTGCAGATGGCTCAATCTGATTTTCCAAAAATAAAGTTTCATTTTACTTCTGAGTTTTGATATAAGATAATCATATTTATAAAGTGAAATAATACAATTCTGTTCTTAATCTAAATATATGGCTGATGGGACACCTAAATACATTAATATCAGATTTAGCCTTGATTCTTGTTGTTGCTGGCGTTACAACATTGTTGTTTAAATGGCTAAAACAACCGGTTGTTTTAGGTTATATTGTTGCCGGTTTTTTAGTTGGACCTCATTTTTCATTTTTTCCAACTGTATCGGATTTGGCAAATATAAACATATGGTCTGAAATAGGAATTATTGTCCTATTATTTTCTTTAGGGCTTGAATTTAGTTTCCGTAAATTGGTTAATGTTGGTGGTTCGGCAGTCATAACGGCTGCCGTTATTGTTGTAGGCATGATGCTTTTAGGATATGCGGCAGGTCGAATACTTCATTTTACATACCTCGATAGCGTTTTCTTAGGAGGGATGTTGTCTATGTCATCTACGACGATTATAATCAAAGCATTTACTGATTTAAATATGCGTAAGCAGAAATTCACGTCTATTGTATTTGGAGTACTTATTGTGGAAGATATGTTTGCCGTATTGATGATGGTATTGCTTTCTTCTATTGCTGTAAATAATGAATTAGAAGGTAGTGAACTTATATACAGTATTTTAAAACTTGCTTTCTTCCTGATTACGTGGTTTTTGGTTGGCATCTTTGTTATTCCTACTTTCTTGAAAAAGGCCCGTCGTTTCTTAAATTCGGAGACATTGTTGGTCGTTTCTATGGGCTTATGTTTGGGGATGGTGGTTTTAGCTTCTTATGCAGGGTTTTCTTCAGCATTAGGTGCATTTGTCATGGGGTCTATTTTAGCAGGAACAAATGAGGCTGAAAAGATAGAAAAGGTAGTTCAACCTGTTAAGGACCTATTTGGAGCGGTATTTTTTATTTCAGTGGGTATGCTGGTTGATCCCGTGATATTGACTCAATATGCTTTGCCTATTGTTCTTTTATCTTTAGTTGTCATTTGTGGGCAAATATTATTTGGTACGACAGGAATGCTTATTTCCGGTCAGCCATTAAATGTTGCTGTGAAATCCGGATTTAGTCTTTCCCAAATAGGAGAGTTTGCTTTTATTATAGCAACGTTGGGAATGACTTTAAAGGTCATAGATGGATTTTTATATCCGATTGTTGTTGCGGTTTCTGTAATAACAACCTTTACTACTCCATATTTTATAAAGATGGCAGATCCTGCTTCCAAATGGATTGAAAATCATTTACCGGAGCGATTGAGTTTTCTTATTGATAGATATAGTGCTAATGCTTCGACTGTACAAGTTGAAAACCCTTGGAAAAAGGTGTTCGGGGTATATTTAGGAAAGATAGCTTTATATTCAACTATACTCATTGGAATTTTGATTTTGTCTTTATCTTGGTTTATACCAATGATAGAAGATGTCGTTCCTGATTCATGGGGCACTACGTTGGGGGTAGTGATAACGTTAGCAGTCATGTCTCCTTTTTTGTGGGGATTAGCAATGAAACGCATTAACAGTCGGAAACTGATGTCAATAAAAGAAAATAAAAGTGCAAATTTTGTACCTTTATTTTTAATGGTTATTCTACGTTTTTTGATAGGCTTGGCATTTGTAGTCTATTTCTTGTCAAAAGTATATTCACAGAGGACTGGGGTTCTTTTGGGGGTTGTGTTATTTGTTCTTATCACGCTCTTTTTATCAAAAAGATTACAACGGCAGATTTTGTCTCTTGAAAGTCGATTTATGGATAATCTTAATGAGAGGGAACTTCGACGTACAGGAAAGAAAAATAATCTAGTACATAATATGCATTTGGCCCATATGGAAGTATATGGTAGTTGTGAGTTTATAGGCAAACGATTGGCAGATGCTAATATCCATAGAAATTATGGGGTGAATATTGTTAGTATAAAACGAGGAAATAAGAGAATAAATATTCCGAAAGGAGATAGTCGTATATTTCCTGGAGATTTAATTAGTGTTATAGGGACAGATGAACAGATTCAACGCTTCCTTGAGGCTGTAGAACCTGAGGATACGGGTACAGATGCCGAAGAGCCGGAAATCCATTTTGAATTTGAAAGAATTGCCATACCGGATGATTCATCATTAATAGGAAAAACTTTAGCTCAGTCTGGTATTCGTGAAAAAGATTCATGTTTGGTTGTTGGGATAGAACATGCTGACGGAAGTTTTTACGAGCCTACGGCTGACTTTCTATTTAAGAAAGGAGATATGATATGGATTGTAGGGGAAAAGGAAAAAATAGGAGCGATATTGAGTTAATATTGTATTGTGTATTTGTCTTGTAATAACTATTTTTGTAAAACAAATAAAAAATAATAAATATACTTCATGCAGGAAAAAATCATTATTCTTGATTTCGGGTCTCAGACCACACAGTTGATTGGGCGTCGAGTGCGTGAACTCGATACGTATTGTGAAATTCTACCATACAATAAGTTTCCTAAGGGAGATGCAAATATTAAGGGTGTGATACTATCCGGTAGCCCTTTTTCTGTGTATGATCAGGATGCATTTAAAATAAATTTGGATGAAATTCGTGGTAAGTATCCGATTTTGGGTATTTGTTACGGAGCTCAGTTTATAGCTTATACTAATGGTGGAAAAGTAGAGCCGGCAGGAACTCGGGAATATGGCAGGGCACATTTATCGTCGTTTGATAAAAACAATATCTTATTTAAAGATATTAAGCTTGGAACGCAGGTTTGGATGTCCCATGGTGATACAATAACATCTATTCCGGGAAACTTTAAGAAGATAGCTTCTACTGATGAGGTTGCCATTGCTGCATACCAGATTGAGAATGAAAAAATATGGGGAGTACAATTCCATCCAGAGGTTTATCATACGGAGGAGGGAACTCAATTATTAAAAAACTTTGTAGTTGATATTTGTGGTTGTAAACAGGATTGGTCACCCGCATCGTTTATTGAAAGTACAGTTGTCGAATTAAGACAGCAACTTGGAGATGATAAAGTAGTATTAGCTTTAAGTGGAGGGGTAGACTCATCGGTTGCTGCAGTGTTATTGAATAGAGCTATAGGAAAGAATCTTACATGCATATTTGTTGACCATGGAATGCTGCGTAAGAATGAAGCAAGAAATGTATTGCGGGATTATGGATGTTTAGGTTTGAATGTAATTGGGGTGGATGCTAGTGCGAAATTTTTTAAGGAATTGGCTGGAGTAACTGACCCTGAGCGTAAGCGTAAGATTATAGGTAAGGGATTTATTGACGTATTTGACGAGGAAGCTCATAAAATAAAAGATGTAAAATGGTTGGCTCAGGGGACGATTTATCCTGATTGTATAGAGTCGTTATCAATTACGGGAACTGTTATCAAAAGTCATCATAATGTAGGAGGATTACCTGAAAAGATGAATCTGAAATTGTGTGAGCCATTACGTTTACTCTTTAAAGATGAAGTGAGACGAGTAGGTCGGGAATTAGGTATGCCAGAACATCTTATTACACGCCATCCATTTCCGGGGCCCGGATTGGCGGTTCGTATATTGGGGGATATAACTCCTGAGAAAGTGCGTGTTTTGCAAGATGCTGATGATATTTTTATTCAGGGTCTTCGTGATTGGAATTTATATGATCAAGTTTGGCAGGCCGGTGTAGTATTACTTCCTGTTCAGTCGGTTGGTGTTATGGGAGATGAACGTACATATGAGCGGGCTGTGGCTCTTCGTGCCGTGACTTCGACCGATGCAATGACTGCAGATTGGGCTAAGCTTCCATATGAATTTTTAGGGAAGATATCAAATGAAATTATTAATAAAGTAAGGGGTGTTAATAGAGTCGTGTACGATATAAGCTCAAAACCACCTTCAACTATTGAGTGGGAGTAAAGAGAACGACAAAAAGTATATAAAATAGCTTCGGCTTTTTAAAAAGGTCGAAGCTATTTTATTAAAAAAAGATATTTGATAAATAGAGGTAAACTTTTTCTTTATGCCTGTGTTATGTTTAATGTGTTTCGTGAATACGAAATTGATAAACGTTAAAAATAGTCATAATGAAAAAGTTGTTATTATTGTGTATGATACTGTGCCTTTCTTTATCTGAATTTCCAGTTTGGGCACAGAAAGAAAACAAACGTCCGCGTGATGTGATATTTTTGTTGGGGAAAAGTAATGGCAATGATGAAATCATTGGCATTTTTTATGAAACCCAATTACAGCATTTTCAGGATCCGAGGGCACCACGTTTTTTATTATTAGATCAAAAACGAAAAGTCGCTTTAGGTATTGGTGGATATGTAAAGATGACTGTATCCAATGATTTTAAGGGAATTTCAGATAATATAGATTTTGTTCCTTATGATATTGCTGTACCGAATAATCATGTTGATAATGGACAGTTTCAAATGGATGTATTTACTTCTCGTTTATTTTTGAAACTTGTAGGTGCCAATAAGACTTTAGGTAAATATACAGCTTATATAGAGACTGATTTTAGGGGGCCACATCATACATTACGTTTGCGCCAAGCCTATGTATCCATGAAAGGTTTTTTATTGGGACAGTCTTGGAGTACGTTTTCTGATCTGTCGGCTTTACCTCCCACGATTGACTTTCAAGGGCCGAATGGAAATACGGCTTTACGTAATGTGCAATTACGATATACATTTAGTTTAGGAAAACATTGGTCTGCAGCAGCGGCAATAGAAGCCCCACAAGTTAGTTACACTTTGGCAGATAACACTCAGATGATCCATCAACGTATGCCGGATATACCCTTATGGATACAATTTGATTGGGGTAAAAATAGCCATATTCGGGCTTCGGGATTGTTTCGCGGATTATCGTATCGCAATGATATACTGAGAAAAAATAGAATGAAAATGGGATGGGGAGTACAGATGAGTGGTCTTGCTGAAATTATTCCGAAGCTTTCATTTTATTATCAAGGAACTTATGGTAAGGGCATATCCCAGTATGTTACAGATTTATCAGGAAATAATTTAGATTTAGTTCCTGACCCTAAAAATCCGGGACATTTACAAGCCGTTCCTGTTTTGGCTGTAGTTGGGGGGATACGGTGGAATATAACTCCCAAATTATTCACTTCAGCAAATTATAGTTTAGCGCACGTATATTATGAAAATGGATATACTGTTCCAGACAGATATAAACAAGGTCAATATATTTGTGGCAATATGTTTTATAATTTGACTTCGAGCTGTATGTTAGGAGTAGAATATTTGCATGGTATTCGTGAAGATAAAAATAAAACTTTGGGACATGCCAATCGTGTACAGGCTTCTGTACAATACAATTTTTAATAGGTGGAGGTTGTTATAATTGATAAGTTGAGATAAAGAAGTCAAAAATATCTGTAATATATATTTTTGACTTCTGCTCTATTTAAATACTCTTTTACTTCATGTTTTTTACTTTAGTTCGATATTTTTTAATGTCTAAGATAGTGACGATAGGTAATTTATGAATCTCTCCAAACTTTGAAAGTTCAGGAAGTCTTGACATTGTACCGTCGTCATTCATCAATTCACAGAGTACGGCGTAGGGAGAAAGTCCTGCAAGTCTCATTAAATCGACACTGCCTTCAGTATGTCCTTCACGTTCGAATACTCCATTGGAACGTGCAATGAGAGGAAATACATGTCCAGGATGGTGTAAAGATTCGGGTTTGGCATTTTCGGCTATAGCTGTTTTTATAGTATGCAATCGATCGTAAGCGGAAACTCCGGTTGTAACTCCTTGGGCAGCTTCAATAGATATGGTGAATGCTGTGTTATATTGACTTGTATTTTTTTTAACCATAAGTGGTAAGTGCAGGTTTTCTGCCTTTTCTTCAGGAAGGCATAGACAAACAATTCCACTACAATGGCGTATCATTAGAGCCATGTCAGATACATTCATTTTTTCTGCAGAGAAAATTAAATCTCCTTCATTTTCGCGGTTTTCATCATCAATGAGGATGATACCTTTTCCTTTTTTCAATGTTTCTATTGCTGTTTCGATTCGGCTTTCAGGTGTCCCTGGCAAAATATATTTTTCATTCATATTGTTGAATTATTGTATTACTGCGAACAAAATTAATATATGATTGGAATTGTTCCTTATATTATATTTGCATAATAACTTATTATATTTGCAATTATTATCCATAAATATGACAATCTTAGAAAGGAAAATAATTTATGGAATAAATTCATCATTTAGCCATGTAATTTATTCACAATTCAAATTACCTCAACATTAGGCATATAGAATATGAGATTATGATTATTAC
>PPYE01454613.1_pt1 | contig 11802 bp, 10 predicted proteins | sample 1559881 | NCBI WGS metagenome assembly PPYE01 (sample SAMN08240022, study PRJNA423297) | Human gut metagenome, whole genome shotgun sequencing project.
GTTTTTTGTGCAACTACATTTTACCACAAGGGTTCGCTATGGATTTTTAAGTGTTCAACTTAATTATACAATCCGCCGAAATTTTTTGATAAAGCTCTATAAGATGGATGCGTAATGCAACAAAATATGATGGATTATCAAGGAAATCGAAGAAAATTGATATTTCACGCAAACTGCTAAAAATGATACAATATTAATATATCGATGGATTACAGGTATGGAGGCGCATCATGAAACACTGGAAGAGAAAAATGGCGGCTGCGGCTCTGGCAGCAGTCTGCGCAACAGGCGCATTCGCAGCTCCCCTCGAAGTTGAGGCGGCTTCCGTAACAGAGAAGATTCTCTATGGAACGGCAGCTATGCTCTTTGTTTCCAATTATTATTCGCGCATGGATGATCATAATCAGCTTCAGCTTCTGGATGAATGCCAGAAGGAAACGGGCGTCTATGAGGATCCGGCGGCAGATGCACGTGTGCAGGATGTCTATCAGAGAATCCGCGACACGGGAACGCTCAAGAGGGATTATAAGATCTACGTATCCCCTCAGGAAGACATCAATGCGTTCATGAGCCTTGGCGGCGTCATGTGCGTCAATAAGGGTACACTTGATACGATGGACGATGATGAGCTGGCTTACATCATGGCTCATGAAGTTTCGCACGGCGAGCTCCGTCACAATGTAGACGGTGTCAAGAAAAGAGTCGGCCTCATTACGGCGCTCAATATTTATCTTGGCGGCGATGCTACGGTGGGCCAGGCAATCCTTGCCAATGTCGCAGGCAACTATGTAGCGAATGCTGTATTTACGAAGGATCAGGAAAAACAGGCAGATGACAGGGGCTTCGAATATACGGTGGAAGCCGGATACAATCCGGGTGCTCCTGCGGCAGCCATGCAGGTCCTGAAGGACAAGTACGGTGAAAGCTCGCCGACCGGCCTCAAAGCAGTTCTGGCACCGGGCAATCATCCGAAAACATCCGGCAGAATCAATAAAAATGTAAAGCGCATGGTGAAATATTCCGGAGACCATGTTAAAGTAGATGACGGCTGGATCGTCGTCAATGGAGAAAAAGCCTTCAAGCCGGCTGCTTCGGGAAATTACACTGACCTTGAAAGGACATACCTGACAGCAGGGAAACTGGCAAAGGTTTACCATGCAGGAAATGTTCCGGATGCCGTATACCGCGGAAATACGATTTACTGCGGAAGTCTTGGTATTTATACCACGAATGGCTCTGAAAACGGCCTCGAATACACGGCAGCACTCAATAAGGGCATTTCAAAAGACCGCGGGCAGGCTGTGAAGGATGATTTCGAAATCGACGAAACCCGCCAGCAATTGGAGAAACAGAAAAAGGAAGCCGCGGAGCAGGGATCCTCTGAGGCCGAACAATAATTACGGTCCCGGTCTCCTGGCCATGCCATGAGACGGAAAGGAATTGGTTATGAAGAAACTGCTGGCATTTTTAGCGCTGGTTATTGTTTTTGTGGGAGCTGCATTTGGTGTACTGGTGGTGATGACGCCGCCTCCGCCGAAAATGGAAGTCCTCCCGCCTCCGCCTGAAACAAAAGCGGTCGCAGCGGCGCTGATTGATGGAAATACGGGAGAAATGCTGGCAAATAAGAACGGGGAACTGAAGATTTACCCGGCAAGCACGACGAAGATTCTGACCTGCATCATCGCCTTGGAAGAAGGAAAGGCAAAGCTCGACCAGAATGTCGTTGTCACGCCTCTTGCCATGGGCCAGGATGGAACGAATATCGGCGTCCGTCCGGATATGCCGATCAGCCTGCATCAGCTGCTCTACGGCATGATGCTTATTTCAGGAAATGATGCAGCTGTCGTGACGGCTGAAACCGTCGGAGGCTCCTACGGGCGTTTTGTTGAAATGATGAATGAAAAGGCAAAAGCGATCGGTGCTGTGCATTCCCACTTTGCCAATCCAAACGGACTGACCAATCCGGATCATTACACGACGGCAGAAGATATGGCTCTCATTTCTGCGTATGCCATGAAGAATCCGGATTTCCGTGATGTCGTCAAGAGAAAGACATACCCGATGACGTACAGGAACGGCATTTACCGCAATGTGGAAAACAGGAATGAATTCCTTAGCAGCGGTTATCCCGGTGCCAACGGCATCAAGACAGGCATGACCGAAGCTGCCGGAGACTGTCTTGTTGCCTCGGCAGAACGTGACGGCCGCCTTGTCATTGTGACACTCTACAATGATCCGAACCGCTGGAATGATACGAAAGCATGGCTGGATTATGGATTCCGCGCAGCCAAGGCAAGAGAGAAGTATGATGCGGAAATGGCAGCAGAACCTAAGGTATACAAGTTTGTGAACCAAGTACTGGGGAGGGAAGCTCGTGCGTAAAGAGCGCCGCATGCATAGTAAGAGGAAAAGGCCTTTTCTGAAGCGCCTTTTTCCGGACAGCGTGATGCTGAGATGCGTTTTCTGCGTTTCAGTATTCTTATGCATCGTTGTACTAGGCATCCAGAGTTATCACTTTGCTCAGCTGAAAATGCAGGAGCATGAGATACAGCAGGACATGGACCGGCTGACGGATGAAAAGGAAGAGCTCGAGCAGAAGAAGCAGGATCTGCAGGATCCCAAGAAGCTGGAGCAGAAGGCCCGCGACGAACTCGGCCTTGTAAAGCCAGGGGAAATGCCGTACGTCAAGTAGGATGTTACGCACATATTACGCAAAATATACATTAGTATATTATCATTAATAAAAGGACAGCTTCGAGGAGCCCTTCTCCCTGTATAAGGGGGCAGGGTTCTTCCTGTATGACGGAAAATGAGGTTTTCAGAATGCAGTCCGTCTTTTTCGCACTCTTTTGCAAGGGCGCGGAATATTCTGGCGGGATATTGATATTCCCTGTGAAATCTCGTATAATCAATTTATATTTATGTTTATTTTATTTAAGGAGGGCTCCAGGGAGCTTTACCTTAGGGAGGATGTCTTTTTTTTCATGGCTTTAGAAGTCGGCAATATCGTAGAAGGTACAGTTACAGGGATCGCGAAGTTTGGCGTATTTGTTGAACTGCCAGACAAGAGTGTAGGCCTGGTTCACATTTCAGAAGTAGCCAGCGAATATGTGAATGATGTCAATGATTATCTGAAAGTACAGGATAAGATCAAAGTTAAGGTCATCACGATCGATGACAAAGGCAAAATTGCTTTATCCATTAAGCAGGCACAGCCTGCTGCCCCGCAGGAAAAGCGGCAGAATCATTTTCACCGCGATCATGAACACGGCAACGGCAGAAAATTCCACCATTTCACCAGAAGAGAAGATTCCGGTGATCGCGAAGCATCTGCTCCGGCACCCAGGAATCAGGAAAGGCGTTCCTTCTCCGGCGGATACCGCCAGTCGGCAAGACAGGAAGCTCCCGCTTCTTTTGAGGACAAGCTCAGCCGCTTCCTGAAAGACAGTGATGAAAGACTTCTTGATTTGAAACGTAATGTGGAATCTAAGAGGGGCGGACGCGGCGCGCGCCGTTCCGACTGACAGATGGAAATAGGGGAGCAGCTATTGCTCCCTTGTTCTTTTAGGGGAGGAAACCATGCGTGCGATTATCGATATCGGAACCAATTCGGTTCGTCTTTTGCTGGCAGAGAAAGATGACAAAGACGAATGGAAGGTTTTGAAAAAGGATCTGAGAAGCAGCCGTCTCGGGGAAGGGATGACTGATACAGCCTGTATCGGACAGGGCGCAAGAGAAAGAACCCTCCAGGCCGTGGAGGGATTTGTAAAGGAAGCGAAAGAAGCAGGCGCTGATGAAATCTTCGCCTACGGCACTTCCATCATGAGAGATGCCGGAAACGGACCGGATTTCGCAAAGCTTGTCGAAGAGACGACAGGCGTCAAAGTCCGCATCCTGTCAGGCACCGAAGAAGCTTACTACAGCTATATCGGCGCAGCCGGCACGCCCGGCGTGCTGACGGCAGTCGTTGATATCGGCGGCGGATCCACGGAGATCTGCATGGGATTCGGCACGGACGTCGGCATGTGCCACAGCTTCCAGCTCGGATGCGTGCGCTGCTCCAAGCAGTTCGACACGACGACGGCAAGAGGCCTCAGCATGCTGAAGAAGCACTGCTTCGAACTCTTCCGCACAACGGACCTCATGGAATACATCAGAAACGTCAAACGCTGGATCGGTGTAGGCGGCACAGTGACTTCGCTGGCAGCCATGATCCAGAAGCTCGATGTGTATGATTCTGAAAAAGTACAGGATTTCGTCATTCGTCAGGAAAATGTGACGGAAGCCCTGAAGAAGCTCAGCGCCATGTCCTATGACGAACGCTGCCGCACAAAGGGCCTGATGCCCGAAAGAGCGGATATCATCGTGGCAGGGATTGCTATCCTGGACAGCCTCATGGAATACCTTGCGCTGTCTGAGATTACTGTAAGCGACAGGGATTTGTCGGAAGGGCTTCTGGATGCCGACGTCCTTGTTCCGAATGAACCGAAATGATGGACAGGCAGTGGATGGGGCGCATGCTCTCCTATGCCCATAAGGAAAAGCTCTGGAGAAGGGGAAGCCGTATCCTGGCCGCTGTATCAGGCGGTCCGGACTCTCTGGGGCTTCTTCTTTTTCTCGATTCCATCCGTGAAGAGGAAGGCATAGAGGTAGGATGCTGCTGCGTAGATCACCATCTCCGCAAAGAATCAGGAGAGGAAGCGGACTACGTCGGAAAGATCTGCCTTGAAAGGAAGATTCCCTTCTACAGGAGAGATGTCGACGTCAAAGGCGCGCAGAAGGGCGGCGAATCCATCGAGACAATCGCAAGGGATTTGAGGTACAAGGCGCTCCGAGATGTAAAAGAAAAGGAACATTACGATGTCATTGCGACGGCTCATCACGCAGATGACCAGGCAGAAACCGTTCTTTTCCATTTCCTTCGTGGAAGCGGCGCCAAGGGACTTTCAGGCATCAGCCCCAAAAGGGATGACCTCATCCGTCCGTTCCTCTGCGCAAGGAAAAAGGAAATCGAGGATTTCCTCAAAGATTTCCCTTATGAGCCTTGCCATGATCCGACGAATGACATTCCCGACGTCACAAGGAACAAGCTCAGGCTTCTTCTGATCCCCGAACTTCTTTCCTACAATCCGAATCTGGTGGAAACACTTTCACGCACCTCCGGCATTCTTCGCGAGGAAGATCATTTCCTTGAGGAAGAGGCCAAAAAAGCGGAAAAAAGGATTGTCAAAGGGGAGGAAGGAAACTGCCTTTACTGCGACAGGGAGATTTACAGGAGCCTTCCCACTGCCATTGCAAGAAGGACGACTGCCGGACTGATGATCAGGGCCGGTGCCAAAGAGCCTGCTTTTGAAGGACTTGAAAGGGTAAGAAATCTTCTCCTCTCCGGAAAAACAGGCGCAAAAACGGATGAAGCAGGCGTGACCGTTGAGCTTTCATCAAATGGATTTCTTGTTTATGCTGGGGATACAAGGCATGAAGATAAACCGGATGCATGGAATCTGTTACAAATAATTTATAAAACGATATGCCCTAAATGGGTAGATAATATTCACAAGACTGATATAATAGGAAACAACGATACAGAAAACTGCCAGAAGCTGGGCCGCTGGTTTATGGAAACCAGACTGCTCGACAAGGCGCCTCTGCATCTTGAAAAATACCAGTATCTGCTCGATGCGGACAAGGTCGGTACCATCCGCCTCAGATTCCCGCAAAAGGGCGACCGCATCGCACCTTCCGGAATGGAAGGGACAAAGGATATCGGAAAGCTTCTCCAGGCGAAGAAAGTGCCGAAGGAAGCAAGAAATCTGTGGCCGCTGGCCGCTGATGAAGATCACGTGTACTGGGCAGGATTCCTGCGGGGAAGCCGCTACGGAAGACCGTCGCCCGATACAAAGAAATTTTTATTATTAACACTAAGCTGGATAGAAGGAGACTAAGTGCTGAAATGGAAAATTTGAAACATGATATCAAAACCGTATTGATTACAAGAGAACAGATCGCAAAGAGGGTTCGCGAAATGGGCCAGCAGATCACCAAAGATTATGCAGGCAAGGAAATCGTCCTCGTTGGGATTCTGAAAGGTGCCATGCCTTTCCTCTGTGACCTGATGCGTGAAATCGACCTTCCGGTCATTCTGGATACCATGGTCGTTTCCAGCTATGGAGATGCAACCACATCTTCCGGCCTGGTCAAGATCAAGAAAGATCTGGACAGCAATATCCGCGGACGCCATGTCATCGTTGTAGAAGACATCATTGACACCGGCATCACGATGGCAGCTCTCACTCCGATTCTTGAAAAGAGAGGCGCTGCTTCCGTAGAACTCGCTATTTTCCTCGACAAGAGGGAAAGACGTGAGAAGGAAGTCAATGTCAAGTACATCGGCTATGAAATCCCTGACAAATTCATCGTCGGATACGGATGCGACTATGCACAGAAGTATAGAAACCTTCCGGAAATCTGTGAACTGGACAATAAGGTCTTCGCGCAGGCGAAATAACAAGCGGGAGCCGATCGGCCATCGGACCGGGCGGTTCCTTTTTGTTCACATTTATATACTTGCGGCATGCCTCAATTGTAAAATAGACGTTGCAGGTATGTGGTAAAATATGATAAAATTAATTACTGATTTAAAAGTTTCTATAAAGGTTTTGTTTAGAGACGCGCACAGGCCGGGTGCCTGTCCGGAAGGCACGGGGGATGCCGCATGAACGGAAAGCGCGGAATGAATTTCCCTATCGATCCCGCTGCAGTTGTTTGAATCAGTGCACATAAAAGGAGGAATAGATTGAATAAGTTTCTAAAGAATGTTGCGCTATATGTGCTGCTTATAGTCATAGCGGTATCCATATTCAATACCTTCGTCCATCCACAGGAAAAACATTCCGAAATCACATACAGTGATTTTATCTCTCAGGTAGATAAGAAGAATGTATCTTCCGTAACCATGGTCGATCAGTCCATCAGCGGCAAGCTGAAGGATGGTACTGAATTTGCCACCTATGCACCGGCACATGATACGACGCTCCTGCCCAAACTGACGGATAATAACGTAACGATCACGGCTAAGCCGCCGGAACAGCCGTCCTGGTGGATGAGCCTCTTGTCTTCACTTCTTCCGATCGTCATCCTTGTCATCGTATGGTTCTGGATCATGAACCAGACACAGGGCGGCGGCGGACGCGTCATGAGCTTTGGCAAGTCCAGAGCGAAGATGACAGGCGAAGGCCAGGTCCATGTCAACTTTGATGATGTCGCAGGTGAGGACGAAGCGAAGGAAGAACTTTCCGAAGTCGTCGATTTCCTGAAAAATCCGGGACGTTATACGGCTATCGGCGCCAAGATTCCGAAGGGCGTTCTTCTCGTCGGACCTCCAGGTACAGGCAAGACCCTTCTTGCCAGAGCTGTAGCAGGAGAGGCGCGCGTTCCGTTCTTCTCCATCTCCGGTTCCGATTTCGTAGAAATGTTCGTCGGCGTCGGCGCATCCCGCGTACGCGATCTCTTTGCCCAGGCTAAGAAGAATGCACCATGTATCGTATTCATCGATGAAATCGATGCCGTCGGCCGTCAGCGCGGAAGCGGACTGGGTGGCGGACATGATGAACGCGAACAGACGCTGAACCAGCTGCTCGTCGAAATGGATGGTTTCGGTTCCAATGAAGGCATCATCACGATCGCCGCTACGAACCGTCCGGATATCCTTGATCCGGCGCTCCTGCGTCCGGGCCGTTTTGACCGCCGCGTCGTCGTAGGCCGTCCTGACCTTCGCGGACGTCTGGCAATCCTCCGTGTCCATGCAAGAAACAAGCCGCTGGAAGCCGATGTCGATCTCAATACGATTGCCAAGAAGATTCCTGGCTTTACAGGCGCAGATATTGCCAACCTTCTGAATGAAGCTGCACTTCTGGCTGCCCGTCAGAACCGCAAGACCATTTCCATGGCCGATCTTGAAGAAGCCAGTGAAAAAGTCAGCTACGGTCCTGAAAGAAAGAGCCACAAGGTCAGCGATGAAGAAAGAAAACTCACCGCTTACCATGAATCCGGCCATGCCATCATGGCTACCCTTCTTCCGGATGCTGATCCGGTGCACAAAGTCACCATCATCCCACGTGGACAGGCTGGCGGGTACACCATGATGCTTCCGCATGAAGAAAGATCCTTCATTACAAAATCCCACCTTCTCGCACAGCTGCGCGTCGCTCTTGGCGGCCGCTGCGCTGAAAAGATCATTTTTGATGAAATCTCCAGCGGCGCTTCCGGAGATCTTCAGCAGGTCACCGGCATCCTTCGCAAGATGATCATGGAATGGGGCATGAGCGACCGCCTCAGACCGATGATTTTCGGTGAACATCAGGAACAGATCTTCCTCGGCAAGCAGCTTGGCTCTGAAAGAAACTACGGCGAAACCGTAGCAACGATCATTGACGAGGAAATGCATAAGTACCTGAACGAAGCTTTAAATGATACGATGCAGATGCTGACCGACAACATTGAAGTCCTCCATGCTATGGCAAAGGCTCTGATGGAAGTCGAAACCATCAATCATCATCAGGTTGAAAACCTCTTCAAGTATCATTCCATTTATTCTCCGGATGAACAGCCGGCTCCAGCGAGTGAAGACTCTCCGCTTCCGCCAGTACCGGGTGATGGAGAAAATCCTCTCTATTCCCTCTGATCCGGAAGATACTTCAAAGCCAAAGACGGCAGCCCGCGCTGCCGTCTTTTCTTTTTACCACGTACAAGGAGAACAAAGATGGAGATGAATGAACTCTTTTATAAAGATGCCTATCTGAAGGAATTTGACGCAGTCGTCACATCCTGCCACGAAGGGAAGAACGGCTTCGAAGTCGTCCTGGATGATACGGCATTTTATCCTGAAGGCGGCGGACAGCCATGGGATACCGGCACCCTGAATGATGCCAAAGTCACATCCGTACGGAAGAAAGACGGAGTGATCATCCATTATACTGACAAGCCTTTAGCAGAAGGAACGAAGGTCCATGGTGTCATCGACTGGATCCGCCGCTTCGACCATATGCAGAACCATTCCGGCGAGCATATCTTCTCCGGCCTTGTCCATAAGAAATTCGGCTATGACAATGTGGGATTCCACCTGCATGATATCGTGACGGTCGATTTCAATGGCATGATGACATGGCAGGATGCACTGGACATCGAAAGAGAAGCTAATGAAATCATCTGGAAGGATGAAGAGACGAAGATTTCCTTCCCGTCAAAGGAAGAGCTTTCCTCCATGGATTACAGAAGCAAGATCGAGCTTGATGGTACTGTCCGCATCGTGGAATTTCCTGAAGGCGACACCTGCGCCTGCTGCGGCACGCATGTATCGCGCGCAGGGGAGGTAGGCATCGTCAAAGTCCTCTCCCTTGCCAGACATAAAGGCGGCGTCCGCATCGAGCTTGTCTGCGGAAGAAGAGCCATGGAAATGATGGATAAGATTTACGACCTCAATGAGGACATTGCCGTCCGTTTCTCTGTCAAGCCTTTTGAAACGAAGGAAGCTGTCGAAAAACAGGCTGAAGAGAAGGCAGAACTCATGGCAAGGCTTGCTGATGCCAACCGCTGCTATTTCGCTCTTAAAGCGGGCGTTCTCGCAGAGGGAAAGCGCGCCGTCCTTTTGTACGAAGAAGAGCTGAACGCCGGGGAAATCCGCAAATTCTGCGAATATTTGACGGGAACAGGGAAGGATGACATTTACTTCGTCCTGTCAAAGAAGGATCAGGACTCCCTGAACTATGCCATCGGAAGCGCCAGGGAAGATCTCCGTCCGCTCATCAGGGAATGGAACAAGGCGCTTCATGGAAGAGGCGGCGGAAGGAGCGAAATGGTGCAGGGCTCCTTCTCCTGCCGGCTCTCCGAAGCAGAAGACCTCGTCCGCAGTCTGAATGAAGAAATGTGATTTCCTTATTTCGAAAATAACCGATTTATATGGTATAATATAAGAATAGTCACATCATTTATTAATGTTCCTATTATTTAATAAAGGAGAATATGCGATGTCTTTCAAAGAAATACCTGTAGAAGAATGCGGGATCAATCCGTTTGCCGATTTGTCGAAGTACTGCATCGTTACAGCAGGCAATAAGGAAAAATGCAATTCGATGCTTGTCACCTGGGGGTCCTTCGGCGTCATGTGGAGAAAACCGACTGCGACGATCTATATCCGTCAGAGCCGTTTCACCAAGACGATCCTGGACAGCCAGGACTATTACACGCTTTCCGTCCTCCCGGTTTCCTACAAGCCGAAGGAAAGCTACATGGGATCCCATTCCGGACGCGACGGAGACAAGTTCGAAGGAAGCGGCCTCACCCCATGCTTCATCGGTGACGAAGCTGCCGCTGTAGAAGAAGCCGATCTCATCCTTGTATGCAAGAAGATTTACTCGCATGAAATGTCTTCTGAATTCTACACGGACAAGGAAACATACCAGCGCTGGAATGAAGGCAGACAGGCCGGCAACAACCACAGCGTTTTCATGGGAGAAATCGTGAAGGTACTCAAAAAAGAATAAACCGGAACTATTAAAAAGAGGGGATGCAGGAATGATTTTCTGCATAGTCTTTTTTTATGCGGGAAATGACTAGCGGTTGAAATTCCTAAGAGCAGCTTGTTATTTTTCTGTTATACTATAAGCAAAGAGTTTAAATTCAAGCAATGCTGATAAAGCTGTGCCTTCATAAATCCGGGAGGTAGTTATGAATCAGAGAAAAAGAGCGGTATGGGGCTTTATCCTGTGTTCTCTCCTCTGCTGCGGAGCAGGAGTCTCGGCCAAGGAGGCGGCTGCAGGGGAAAAAGCTGCCATGCCATTGTGGACCCGTGCGGCCGTCCAGTATGAAAATCCATATTTTACAGGAAATCCGGATGCATCCCTTTCTGCGGGAACACTTTCATCCTGGTGGACTGTATTCCATGACGATACGTTAAATGAGCTGATCGAAAAGGCGCTTGACGGGAGTCGCGATATGGAAGAGGCCCGCTCAAGGCTCCTGCAGGCAAGAGAGCAGGTAGGCATCACGAAGGCTGAGAAGCTTCCATGGGTGAATGCTGCCGGAGGATGGGTCCGCGGAGAAATGCCGGATGATATCACGCGCGGCATACTTCCAGCCCAGCTCCAGAACATGCCGCTTGGCATCGAAGGAAGCAACAGTGCAACGTATGCAGGCCTTGATGCGTCCTGGGAGCTCGATCTCTTCGGAAAGAAGAGTGCCAAGGTCCGGGAGGCAAGGGGAGCGCTTGAAGCGCAGAGAGGCATGCTCTATTCCACATGGGTATCCCTTTCTGCAGAAGTGGCCATAAACTATATCACGCTGAGGACGCTTCAGGCAGAACTGGATGTGACAGAAAAGTCCATTGCCAACATGAAGGAGAATCTGTCACTTATGCAGGTGAATCAGGAAAGCGGCCTTGTTTCCTCCGTGCCGGTCGATCAGCTGACATATACGCTGAAGGAAACGGAAGCCCAGATTCCTGAGCTCAAGTCGTCCATTGCAGGCACTATGTCAAAGATTGCCATCCTTACAGGAACGACGCCGGGCGCACTCGATGCCATGCTCATGACACCAAAGCCGCTTCCTGACATCGATCCGACACTGTATAATGCAATTCCTGCCGACGTGCTGAGGCAGCGGCCTGATGTCTATGCCGCTGAAAGCGCATGGGCCGCGCAGATTGCAAAGACTGATGAGGCAAAGGCTGAGATGAAGCCGAAAATTTCCATCCTGGGCGTACTGGGGCTCGCAACGCTTGGAACAGGAGGACTGTTCTCGGCAGGAAGC
>PPYE01725131.1_pt1 | contig 11798 bp, 10 predicted proteins | sample 1559881 | NCBI WGS metagenome assembly PPYE01 (sample SAMN08240022, study PRJNA423297) | Human gut metagenome, whole genome shotgun sequencing project.
TTCATGTATTCTTTGCAAATAACATGAGCGAGAATCAGTCACTAAAAGAAAAGACAGCCAAAGGACTATTTTGGGGAGGGTTCAGCAATGGCATACAGCAGTTGCTAAATCTGCTTTTCGGAATATTCCTCGCGCGGTTGCTCACTCCGTCAGATTATGGAATGGTGGGAATGTTGGCCATCTTCTCCCTCATTGCCAGTTCAATACAGGAAAGTGGTTTCACAGCTGCCCTTGTTAATAAGAAAGAAGTGACGCACAATGATTACAATGCCGTATTCTGGTTCAACGCGGCCATCAGTCTGTCGCTGTACCTGCTGTTATTCCTCTGTGCACCGCTTATCGCTGACTTTTACGATACTCCCGAACTGACACCACTGGCACGTTATTCTTTTATCGGCTTCTTCATTGCCAGTCTGGGAATATCCCACAGTGCCTATCTCCTGCGTAATCTGATGGTCAAACAGCGGGCATTGTCTTCGGTTATCGGACTCACCGTGTCCGGACTCACCGGAGTCACTCTTGCCTACTTTGGTTTCTCTTACTGGGGAATTGCTACGCAAAGCATCGTTTACGTAACCATCAACACAGCCTGTTATTGGCATTTCACCCGTTGGCGACCGAGCTTGCAGTTCAACTTCACCCCGATTAAGGAAATGTTCGGATTCAGTGGGAAACTACTGGTTACCAATGTATTCAATCACATCAATAACAATCTGTTTTCCGTGATACTGGGTAAATTCTACAGCGAAAAAGAAGTAGGATATTACAACCAAGCCAATAAATGGTGCGGCATGGGACAACTCTTCATCTCCGGCATGATAAACGGAGTGGCGCAACCGGTACTCACCAAAGTGTCCGACGACCTTGAACGGCAAAAACGGGTATTCCGCAAAATGCTGCGTTTCACCGCTTTTGTCTCGTTTCCCGCCATGTTGGGATTGGGAATCGTATCGGAAGAACTGATTATCATCACCATCACCGACAAGTGGTATTCCAGCATATTAATCATGCAAATACTGTGTATCAGCGGAGCCTTTGCTCCCATCGCATACCTCTATCAGCAACTGATTATCAGTAAAGGAAAATCCCGCATCTATATGTGGAACACCATAGCGCTCGGCATCATCTTACTGTCAAGCGTTCTATTAGCCCACTCTTACGGGATCTTTACCATGCTTACCGTCTATGTATCCATCAATATATTGTGGCTACTGACATGGCACTACTTTGTATGGCAGGAAATAGGTCTGAAACTTCGCCATGCCTTGATGGACATACTTCCTTATGCTGCCATTGCGGCTACGGTTATGGTAATCACCTATTACACCACCCGCTCCATCGAGAATATTTATCTCCGCCTGGCAAGCAAGATAGTGCTTGCTGCAGCACTCTACGTAGCAGCCATGTGGGGCAGCCGATCGGTTACTTTTAAAGAAAGCATCCAATATTTCATCAAAAAGAAGACACATGAACCCAAATGACCTTGCCACCCGATACCGCCTTCTGAATAGTTCTTTCAAAAAGACGATGATTTATCACATAGGCATAGATGCCGGTTTCTTCACCGAATATACCTATATGCTTCACGCAATACTTTATTGCCTGCAACACAAAATACAGTTCAAACTCTACTCCGACGACGCCAACTTCGGATGGGAAAAAGGTTGGGAAGATTGTTTCGCCCCCTTCTGCGAGCAAGTGCACGAACCGTTTCATCACACCTATAACACCCATCGCCTCCCCTCCTGGCAGGCATTGATGAAAGACAAAAAGCTGCCTAAGACGAAGTTACTGAAATGGAAACTGAAAGTAACCTGTAAGAACATCATCGGAAAAACGATTGCCTTTTTCACATACGGCAAACCGGTCTTGCTCAACTTTCAACTGACATTCAACCCCAATCAGCATTTCCATATTCCCGAACTGGGAATAGACGGCGACTATCTCCATACCTTCCAAAAACTGACGGAAATCACCTGGAAACTCAACGACACCACCGCACAGGAATGTCGCCAATGTGCCGCCGACCTGCAACTTCCACCCCAATACGCAGGATGCCAGATACGGGGAGGAGACAAGATCACCGAAACCAATCTGCTTCCACCGGAACACTACATACGGCTTATTAAAGAAAAGACCGCCCTACGCGACGTCTTTGTATTGACCGACGATTACCGTCTTTTCGAGCAAGTACAAACCCTTGCCCCGGACATACACTGGTACACCCTTTGCAGCCCCGACGAAAAAGGATACGTCAACAGCGCCTTCACGCAGACCACCAAAGAGCTGAAACAGAAACAAATGGCACGTTTCCTTTCCTCGATACAGATATTGATGGACGCCTCCGTCTTTATAGGAAGCATCACCACCGGCCCCAGCCTGTTCCTATTGAAGAAATTCTATCCGGACATCAATCCGGCAGACTGTCTGCTCAAGGACTTTCCGCAAGCATCCGTCCTTCCCATACCGGGACGCGGACAAGTGGCCACCGAATTTATGCAAGGAAACTCAACATGCAAGGGAACTTAAAGTGATAGTAACTCAAAGTTATAGTAACTTAGCAATATAATTACTACTTTTGTAGCACAACGTGCATTAACCATTTCCGATGAACAAGAAATATACAGCCGAAGAGCTTGATTTATTACATGCCGAACTCTACGACATATTGGGAGAAACCATCCGGGTGTGTCAGAAGCACAACATTCCCTATTTTGTGATTGGCGGCACGGCAATCGGTGCACTCTACGACCAGGCGATTCTCCCCTGGGATGATGATATTGACATAGGCATGACGCGGGAGAACTACAACAAATTTCTGAAAGTAGCTCCCGGGGAACTGGGTCCTTCCTACTTCCTTTCATGGATAGAGACAGACCCTCATACCCCGTATTATTTTGCCAAAGTCAAGAAAAACGACACCCTTTTTGTAGAAGAAATGTTCAAGAATGTCCCGATGCATCCGGGCATTTTTGTCGATATATTCCCATTCGACAAAATTCCCGACAACAAGCTGCTGCGAAGAATACAATCCGAAGCACTCGGCTTCCTCAAATGCTGCCTGATGGGAAAAGAGATATGGATGTGGAAACACTTCGGTACATGTGAAATAGAGAACCCCACGAACCGGGGAGCCTTCTCCTGTTTCCTGAACAGGGTAGTCGACCTACTTTTCTCTAAAAAAGCAATCTACCGCATGCTGGTGTCAGTTCAAAGCTGTTTCAACTCACGAAACACCCGTTACTATAACAACGTAATGGCCACTGCCGACCACGTAACCGTAGAAAGCATCCGCCACCTGCAACCCGTGAAATTCGGCCCTCTCACAGTGACCGCCCCCGACGACCTGGAAGGATTTTTGCGTTACAACTATCCAACCCTGCATCGATTTACAGAAGAAGAGCAGGAAAAAGTGAACAACCACTATCCTGCCGCCCTGTCATTCAGTACAACCCCAAAACAAGAACTATGAATATGAAATCCGCTTTAGTAGACGTCCCGGTACTTATCCTGTTCTTCAACCGCCCGCAACAGTTGTCGCAAGTGTTCGAGCAAGTGAAGAAAGCGCGTCCGTCCCGCCTCTTCCTCTATCAGGACGGAGCACGAAACGAACGTGACCTGCCCGGAATAAAAGCCTGCCGTGAAATCGTATCACAGATAGACTGGGAATGTGAAGTAGAACGGCTTTATCAGGAAAAGAATTTCGGCTGCGACCCTTCGGAGTACATTTCGCAGAAATGGGCCTTTGAGTTCTACAACTTCCTGGACGACTCCTTCAATATGCAACAACTGGAACAGCTTATCAAGGAACGCAAATTCCGGAGCGACTTTATCTACATGTGCCAGCGTCACCGGGAACAGCAGAAAGCCTTTTATGAAACGATCTTCCACGCCTCCATACTGTTCAACTCCGGGCTAAGCATCGTGCCTACCCGCAACATGATTAATAACTTGGGAGCAACGGCAGATTCCACCCATTTCTCCATCATTACGAAAGCTGTCAAAAACCGAATCAACAAATGGCTGAAAAGAAACAAGCACCACTAAATAAGTTGCTTACTATTTATTTTTACCATACCCGCCTCACACGGGAAAGCTACGAGGAATGGAAAGAATATAAATTCCCCGGACACATCTTATACGGACTTCCTTTACTGGAGAATTACGGAATACACTCCGTGATGCACAAATGCAAATATTTCTCCGGCCGTCTGAAACTCATGCTTTACGCCACCAAAGAGATTCTCTTCTGCAAGGAGAAATACGACGTCCTCTACGCCACCTCTTTCCGGGGTATAGAGCCCGTCATCTTCCTCCGTGCACTGGGACTGTACCGCAAGCCCATCGTGATCTGGCATCATACGGCTGTCGTCACCAATCCCAAACCGTGGCGCGAACAAATCTCCCGCCTTTTCTACAAAGGTATAGACCAAATGTTCCTGTTCAGTCGGAAACTGATTCAGGACTCGCAGAAAACCCGGAAAGCACCGTCCCACAAACTGAAACTCATCCATTGGGGACCGGATCTTCCTTTCTACGACCACCTGCTTGCAGAAATGCCCGACCGGAAGCCCGAAGGATTTATCTCCACCGGCAAAGAAAACCGGGACGTAGACACCTTGCTCCAGGCATTTGCCGCAACGAACGAGAAACTGGATTTGTACATTGCCGTCTCATGCGGTAACATCAACTATAAAAAGATCATCGACCCGTATGCATTGCCCGACTCCATTCGCATCCATTATACCGACGGAGTGATTCCCTACGAACTGGGGAAACTGGTGGCACGCAAAAGTTGTATCGTGATCTGCTGCCTGGACTTCCCCTATACCGTAGGACTGACCACGCTCGTGGAAGCATTCGCCCTCGGCATCCCCGTCATCTGTTCGCGCAACCCCAACTTCGAAATAGACATCGACAAGGAAGCATTTGCATAAACTTTTGCCCATGAGAGTCCTGATTATAAATACATCTGAACGAATAGGAGGAGCAGCCATCGCAGCAAGCCGGTTGATGGAGTCACTGAAAAACAACGGCATCAAAGCCAAAATGCTGGTACGTGACAAACAGACCGACCAAATCAGTGTTGTCCGCTTAAAAAGTAACTGGTTGCAAGTGTGGAAGTTCATGTGGGAACGGATTGTGATCTGGAGTGCCAACCGTTTCCGGCGTTACCATTTGTTTGACGTAGACATCGCCAACACAGGTACAGACATCACCTCACTCCCGGAATTCCGCCAGGCCGACGTGATCCATCTGCATTGGATCAACCAGGGAATGCTCTCACTGAACGATATACGAAAGATACTGACCTCCGGCAAACCCGTAGTCTGGACCATGCACGATATGTGGCCATGCACCGGCATCTGCCATTACGCACGGGAGTGCAACAACTATCAGCAGGAATGTCACGACTGTCCGTACATCTACAAAGGCGGGGGACGAAAGGATTTATCCTATCGCACGTTCCGCAAAAAACAAAAGTTATACAGCTACGCTCCCATTCATTTCGTCACGTGCAGCCATTGGCTGAAGGAACAAGCCCAGACCAGTGCATTATTTGAAGGGAAAAGCGTGACCAATATTCCGAACGCTATTAATACCAACTTGTTCAAACCCATGAACAAGAAGGAAGCGCGTGCCAAATTCATGTTGCCGGAAGGTAAGAAACTAGTTTTGTTCGGCTCATTAAAGATCACCGATAAACGAAAAGGGGTCGACTATCTGATTGGGGCATGCAAACTGTTAGCAGAAAAGCATCCGGAATGGAAAGACTCACTGGGTGTAGTCGTATTCGGCAACCAGTCGCAGCAGTTACAGGAACAACTTCCTTTCCATGTATACCCGCTCCCTTATATCAAAAATGAGCATGAAGTAGTGAATATCTACAATGCCGTAGACCTCTTCGCCATCCCGTCTCTGGAAGAGAATCTTCCCAATATGATTATGGAAGCAATGGCCTGTGGAGTGCCTTGTGTCGGTTTTAATGTGGGAGGTATCCCCGAAATGATCGATCATCTGCACAACGGCTACGTGGCACAATACAAATCCTCGGAAGATTTTGCCAACGGCATACATTGGATATTGACGGAACCGGAATACAACGAACTCTCTGCACAGGCCTGCCGCAAGGTTCTGGGTAATTATTCGGAGAGTATCGTTGCAAAGAAATATACAGATGTCTACAATAAAATAACGGGGAAATATGCATAGTGTCCATCCTACTCCCAAGTTCTCTATCTTGCCAGCGGTGATTATCTCTGTTTCCTGAATGCAGGCGACTGTTTTCATGAGGATGATACGCTGCAACAAATGGTGCACACCATCAACGGCAATGAACTGCCCGATATACTTTACGGAGAAACCGCTATCGTAGACAAGGACAGGCATTTCCTGCGGATGCGCAGATTGTCCGCCCCTGAAACGCTCACCTGGAAAAGTTTCAAACAGGGAATGTTAGTCTGCCACCAGGCATTCTTCCCCCGCCACACGCTCGTAGGGCCATACAATCTGCAATATCGCTTTTCTGCAGATTTCGACTGGTGCATCCGCATCATGAAGAAAGCACGTACTTTGCACAATACCCACCTGACAATCATCGACTATCTGGAGGAGGGAATGACTACCCGGAATCAGAAAGCATCCCTCAAAGAAAGATTTCGGATCATGGCAAAGCATTACGGGCTGATTGGAACCGTGGCGCATCATGCATGGTTCGTGATCCGTGCAGTTACTCACCAGTAGGCGAAGGCATATAAAGCATCACCTGGTCTAATATCACTCCTTCGTCCAATGCCTTGATTACCAATTTGTGGGACTTCTTTCCGGATACCGGAAGTCGAACCGTTCGGATGGCTTGATTGCGCAGCACGTTCTCTTTCCATTCTTCACTCCGTCCTTTCGTTTCATAAGAGATCACTTCAGGCGCTGCATCGTCCAACGATATTGAGAAACGTAATTGATCTCCTCCCACAGGATGATTAGGCAACAAGCGGATGTCAACCTCTACCGAGTCTGTTTTCCAGTTGTCAAAAGCGAACATCAGTGCATCTCCCTTGTCAATGCCTGTCGCTTTGCTTTCATATCCCAGGCCCTCACAAATAGCAGAAGTTCCTTTCCGCGCATTCAAGGTCTTACTATTCGGGATATTCTTCCCATCCAAGCCGTTCCATTTATAGATAGCTACACGCTCTTTCATCATCGGAGAAGTAGCCGTTTTTCTTTCCACGCGATTGAATACGGGGAGTTTTCGGGGTTGGAAATCCATCATGCGGTTCCACTTTCCATCTTCCAGTGAGTTATACTGTTTTGTCAATACTACAATGCTGTCATAGGCAAGATCACTTTTCTCCCAGTCCGCTTTTCCGTGGCGGGCTAATTGGGCATACAGCAATTTCCGGTTCATCTGTGTAGCAGCTTGCACCGGGTATTTCACCAATTCAAAATAGGCACTTTGTCTGCCGGATGGGATTTTCAAAGCTGCCCGTTCCACTGTCTCCGACAATTTATCATAAGCCTGCAAACGTCCGTTGATTTCTTTTTCACTCCATGGGAGATCTTTGACAACACGATAAACAGGATCTTTCTCCTCTTCCCTCGTATTTCCCATAAATTCAGGTTTACGAATATGGGCCAGACGATAGTGTTCCTGCATCACAGGCAATACTGCCTTTGCGCACGAAGCTCCCAATTCCCGTTCCAGCCAGTGTTTCAGATGAGAGGTCACTCCTTCCGAGGCCACCGCTTCTATATTCCAGGCCATATCCATAAACAACTCTATCTGATACTCGGCAGGCTTGATATCTCCGACGTTCAGTATCCACATCTTCTGTATGCCTCGATCGTAAGCCAGCTTCATTTGTTGGAAAATCAGATACGGGCTCATCGTACTCAACCAGAGATGGTCGTGCGGACGTCCCCAATAAGAAACATGATAATAGACTCCATTCCCTCCTTTACGTGCGCATTCTTCGGCCGTAGGGAAATGGCGGATATAGCCATAGTTATCGTCACACCACATCAATGTTACATCATCGGGCACCTGTAATCCGGCATGATAAATGTCAAGTACCTCTTTATAAGGGATAAAAACCTGCGGGACTTTAGTTACATCCTTATCAACATATTTTTCAATCAACCCGCGTTGATCTGCAAACACACGATCTATTACGGCCTTCTGTTCTTCCACCGTCTTCGCTCCCTGCATCTTGCCATCGTGTACACCACGCATACCCAACGTATAGAGTATTTCCTGATCTGCCACCTCTTTTACACGGTCTTCCCAGAACTTATAAACAGCCGGGGCATTATTTACATAATCATAGGCGCCTTCTCCTCTCCGACTCCACTCACCGGCAGCATTGCAGGCCATCGGTTCGCAATGGGAAGCACCGATGAAGATACCATATTTCTTGGCAGCTTCCCGATTACCTTTAGTCAGAAAGAATGGAAGTGTACATTCGTGCATTGCAGGCCAATAGGTGTTGGCACGCAGACGAAGTAAGAGTTCAAAAATACGCTCGTTGGTACGCGAGCCTATCTCACCTTTCACTTTTGAAGGTTCATAGGTCCGACTGCTCCATGGCATCAAGCCCCAGTCTTCATCATTAATAAATATACCCCGATATTCCACCGAAGGAGCCTGAAGACTTTGGAATTTGGAAGATAGCTTAAAAAGTTTCTTCTTTTCCGGAGTTACGTCCGCCCACCATTCCCAGGGAGAGACACCTAACAAACGGGATATTTCGAGTATTCCATAAGCCGTACCATGTTTGTCACTGCCGGCTACTACCAATTTCCCCTCCGGAGAAACAGGTAATAGAAAAGCCTGCTTCTTGCCTCTTAACGCAGAAACATCTATGCCGGTCCGGCTGATAAGCTCACTCTGCCCCACCGTTCCTATCACAATTTCACCTGTTTTTTCATTCGTTTGGGTAGTCGACGACAATACTGTCTGAATATCACGCCCCAGCATCTCCAATGCGGTTCGTACAACCTGTTCTTCAGAAGGGCTGCAAGCGATGACAACTGTTTGACCGGAAGTCAAAACAAAATCCTTACTACGAATCGGTAAAGCAACTATTAAAAAGATGAAAAAAGAAAACAGAAGTTTATGTCTCATAGGTTCTATTATTTATAGAAGACAAAATTACAGGTTTGCAGAAAATGTACTATAGAATAGTGTACAATTTCATAGAATTCTGTCCGGCCTATTTAAAATGTAGCAGGCAACGCAAGCAACTGATACATCAGCGTTCGTGCCATGCGTATCTGTCCTTTCGTGCTGGGATGCAAACGGTCATAATTGCCGGCTTCTTTAACAGCCTGCACGTAGGCATCCACATATTCGCCACAACTATTCTGGTAGTTTTCATCCGGTTGCACATTCGTTTCTCCAAAATTGGCCAGTGAACGGTGCAACGGGGTCAGCAACACAATCTGCTTGTCCGGGAAGAGTTGTTTCAGTCTATTGATTCCTATGTTTATACGTCCCTTATACGTGCTTCCATCCATTATAGGAGTGCGTTTCTTACGGATTTCCAGCTTTTGGGTTTGCCCACGGGCTGCCATCACTTGTTCTTCTGTTTCCGTAAACCATTCTCCAATAGGTACACCGTCATTAAAATCATTCGTACCCATCAAAATCACGATAGCATCTACTTCTTCGCCGTGTTCTTTCTTCAGTTGCTCGGCTTGCCGGGGCACATCATTCCATTGCCTGCCACTGATACCATATACATAAGGAGTGATTCCCAGCCATTCCTGCAGAAAATCCCAGTATTTCTTTATCTTGTCACCATAACAGTTGGGATCTGTAATAGAGTCTCCCAAATATCCCACTCTTTTTCCTTGCCACGGGTGCCGGATGCATCCATTATTCGTTTCAACAGAGTTTGCCACTTTAGAAGATTGATTCTGTCCGCACAGAAAAGAGGAACAGAAAAACAGGATGGTACATGTGAGTAATAATTTGCTTTTCATCGGTATCATACATTAAATGAGAGATTTGTATTTAATATTCGACAAAAATAACTCAAAAAAATGTAGTTTCAATCAATTTGGACGATCAATCTCATCCATGCAACCGGATATATAAACATATTCCTATTTGACTATTCTTGCTAAAATACAGGTTTACAGTCTTTTTTCAATCAAGTTATCATTGAGTTTTGCAGCTAAAACCCTATCTTTGTCACAAACTAAAAGAAATAATTGGATGTTTAACTCATTTTCATTCCATAAGGATTCCGTTCTGTAAATAATCTGTAAGCCTTCCTCTCATTACAGATAATCAATCCACGAATTCGATTTTACACTGATATGTAATTACTTCAAGGCATTAAAACGTCAAGGTCCCGGAAGTCCTGAAGTCACACAAAAAGCCGTAAGCTTCATCAACGAACTGTCCGACAAGGCACGAATAGCCGACATTGGCTGTGGCACAGGCGGTCAGACAATGGCATTAGCCAACTATACGAAAGGACAAATTACAGGTATCGACCTTTTCCCCGACTTTATCGAGCTATTCAACAAAAATGCAATAGAAGCCCATTGTGAAGACAGAGTAAAGGGTATCGTCGGTTCCATGGACGCTCTGCCATTTCAAGAGGAAGAACTCGATCTGATCTGGTCCGAAGGCGCTATCTATAACATAGGATTCGAACGCGGCATGAACGAATGGAACAAATTCCTGAAAAAGAACGGATTTATCGCTGTAACGGAAGCCTCCTGGTTCACCCCGGAACGTCCCTCCGAAATAGAAGACTTCTGGATGGCCAATTACCCGGAAATCGATACGATTCCAAGAAAGATAATGCAAATGGAAAAAGCAGGATATATCCCGACAGCCCATTTCATTTTACCGGAAAATTGCTGGCTTGAGCATTTTTACGCTCCCCAGTTCCCTGTTCAGGAAGCTTTTTTGAAGGAATATGCAGGAAATGACGCAGCCGCAGACCTCATCACCGGGCAACGGTATGAAGAGAGCCTATATAATAAGTATAAAGAATACTACGGCTACGTATTCTATATAGGACAAAAAAAAGATTGATTATCTGCCGGAGAAGTTAGCAAGATAGGACAACTCTCCGGCATTTATTATCCTTTACTTTGCAGAAAACATGGAGACGAAAGATATCAATAAACAGGAATATCAGTTACGGATCAATAAAGTGACCGACTATATTCACAATCACATAGACCAGCCGTTATCATTACAGAAAATGGCAGGTATCGCCTGCTTTTCTCCTTTCCACTTCCATCGCGTATTTACAATCCTGACGGGCGAAACGCCTACGGATTATATCAAACGCACTCGGATTGAAAAAGCAGCCCTATTATTAAAACGAAACAAGGAACTTTCCGCCACCGAAATCGCCCGTCTTTGCGGCTTTAGCAGCCTTTCACTTTTAAGTCGCAATTTCAGGTTGCATTTCAGTATGACGATCCGGGAGTTCCGTTCATTAAAATAAAACCCTAAAGAATATGGAAAAAGAAAATAAGATTCTGATTTTTCGAACTTCTATCACCCAAAGGCGTGACATCAAGCGCATAGGAGAGCTTTTGGCAGAGTTCCCCCAAATAGACAAATGGAATGTGGACTTTGAGGACTGGGAGAAAATATTAAGAATCGAGTGCAGGGATATCTCTGCACTCGAAATATCGAAAGTACTCCGGAACAATCATATTTTTGCCACCGAACTGGAATAAAACCGGGAAAAGAAAACCTCTCAAACTCCCAACAACTGTTTCAATTCAGCCACTCCTTCAGAAGCTCCCTTCTGAATTACATGTATCGA
>PPYE01587219.1_pt1 | contig 11795 bp, 12 predicted proteins | sample 1559881 | NCBI WGS metagenome assembly PPYE01 (sample SAMN08240022, study PRJNA423297) | Human gut metagenome, whole genome shotgun sequencing project.
GTCATGGCCCAGCTGGCCTTTTACACCTGTTACCAGAACTTTCATAATCCATTTACCTCCGTTCTTAATAATGGCCGGCGAAGGACAGGAATTCCCGAAACGGACACGTCTCACAAACGTGCTCCGGGGCATTTCCCTCCTCCGTCAGCCACATGTTTACCTACAGGCGGCTGCCGTACATCTTATCGAAATAATTGCTGTACTCGCCGCTCAGTATATTCTTCCACCAGTCCTGGTTGTCCAGGTACCACCGGATGGTCTGCTCAATTCCTGTATCAAAATTATACGTTGGCTTCCATCCCAGCTCTGTTTCTATCTTGGTCGGGTCAATGGCATAGCGCATGTCATGGCCGGGACGGTCTGTCACGAACTTAATCAGGCTCTCAGGCTTATCAAGTGCCTTCAGAATGGTCTTTACCACTTCCAGGTTGGTGCGCTCATTATGCCCGCCGATGTTATAGACTTCCCCCTCGCGTCCCTTGTGGATAACCAGGTCAATGGCCTGGCAGTGATCCGCCACATGGAGCCAGTCCCGCACGTTCTCCCCTGTGCCGTATACAGGAAGCTCCTCATCTGCCAGGGCGCGGCTGATAATAAGGGGAATCAGCTTCTCCGGGAAATGATAAGGGCCGTAGTTGTTGGAACACCTGGACACGGTCACCGGCAGGCCGTAGGTCCTGTGGTACGCCAGCACAAACAAATCAGCGCTTGCCTTGGATGAGGAATAAGGGCTGGAGGTGTGCAGGGGAGTTTCCTCTGTAAAGAAAAGGTCCGGTCTGTCAAGAGGCAGGTCGCCGTACACCTCATCAGTGGAAACCTGATGGTAGCGCTTGATGCCGTAGGTGCGGCAGGCATCCAGAAGGGTTGTGGTTCCCATGACATTGGTCCTGACAAAGGCCTCAGGGTCTGTAATGGAGCGGTCCACATGGCTCTCGGCCGCAAAGTTTACCACCACGTCCGGCTTTTCCTTCTCAAACAGTTCAAATATAAATTTCCGGTCGGCAATGTCGCCCTTTACAAATTTGTAGTTAGGCTTATCCTCTACCGGCTTTAAGTTTTCCAGGTTGCCTGCATAGGTCAGCAGGTCCAGGTTGATGATTTCATAATCCGGGTATTTATTTACCATGTGGTGTACAAAGTTGCTGCCGATAAAGCCGGCTCCGCCGGTTACAATGATTTTCATGTATATTTTCCTCCGTTAAACATCCTGTGGATGTATTTTATCCACATACTTTCCGTCCAGAACGTCTTTTAAATACTTGCCGTACTGGTTCTTTTTAAGAATCTCATAGGTCTCCATAACCTGTTCCCTGGTAATCCAGCCCCTGACTTCTCCAGGTATATGCGGTTTAAGTCCGTGATCTCCAGCTCGCCTCTGGCTGAGGGCTTTAAGTTCTTCGCATACTCCACCACCCGGTTGTCGTAGAAATAAAGACCGGTGACACAGTAGTTGGACTTGGGCTTCTCCGGCTTCTCCTCAATGGAAATAGCCTTGCCGTCCCCGTCAAACTCCACAATGCCGAAGCGTTCCGGATCATCCACGTAGTAACCGAACACCGTGGCTCCCTTTTCCTTGGACGCTGCGGCGCGCAGGCGCTTGGTCAGCCCCTGTCCGTGGAAAATATTATCACCCAGGACCATTGCCACGGAATCATTTCCAATAAATTCCTCACCGATGATAAATGCCTGGGCCAGTCCGTCCGGGCTTGGCTGTACCGCATAGCTCAGCTCAATGCCGAACTGGTGGCCGTCTCCCAAAAGAGCTTCAAATCTTGGTGTGTCGTCCGGAGTGGATATAATCAGGATATCCCTGATTCCCGCGTTCATAAGGACAGACAGCGGATAGTATATCATAGGTTTGTCGTAAATCGGAAGCAGCTGTTTGGAAGTTACCTTAGTGAGCGGATAGAGCCGCGTCCCGCTTCCTCCGGCCAGTATAATTCCTTTCATATTTCCTCCTTGGTTCGCTGTAAGCGCGAAAAGACCGCTTAGCGGACGTCTTTGCCTGAATTTTTCTTTGTCCAATATATCACACTATCTCTATTTTTTCAAATAAACTGATAAATATTTCGTTATTATTAAGAAGATATCAATATACATAACTACTGAAGTATTTCCACACCGTTACCCACGTCCCCCACTTCACCCACAGGGTTGTCGCGGATGTCCAGATACTCCAGGAATTCCGCCTGTTTAAGAGGGGACAGGTCCGTAATATAATTGTCCTTAAGGCCCAGTCTTTTAAGGTTCTTAAGACCTGCGGCAAAATTCAGATCCGTCAGCTCGTTGCTGTCCAGGTACAGTTCTTCCAGATTGGGGAAACGGGACAGGATATCCATATGTTCCCCCAGCTTCACATCATCATACCACACACTGGTCATTCCGCCGTAGGATTCCACATAATAATTCTTGTGAAGCTCCATATTTCTGAGGCTCAGCACCCGCAGGCCGGGATTTTCCTTTATCTTGTCAAAGTTTATCTCAAATTTGCCGTTATCCAGATACAATTCCTCCAGACCCTGGTGATTAAAAATGGAACTCACATCCCCATACACCTCCACCAGATAGTTATAGCCACTCCAGCCCGTACCGTCCAGATTACCGGTGAAGTCAGCATATTTAAGTCCGGTCATGCCTTTGAGAAAGTCCAGGCTCCTCAAATTTCCCTGGGAATTCCATACCGAGTAAAATGTAAGCCGTTCCACTCCGGTCAGGGACGAGAGGGCGTCCGCCTGGTCCACATTGCAGTTGTGTATGGAAAGCTCCTTCAGGCCGCTAAGGCCCCGGACAGAGGATATAGACATAAAACCCTTGATATCCAGCTTTACCAGGCCGGAGAGGGATGACAGGTCCGGGTCCGGCTGGGACGTCATCTTGTCAATGCTTAAGGACGTCAGTCCTGTGGCTGTTCCCACCGGCCCGAAATCCTGCACCTTGTTGTTTCCCAAAAGAGTCAGGGAGCGCAGAGCCGGCATCTCTGACAGGGAAGCCAGGCTGATGACGGCAGTATCCTCTAACGTAAGGTCCTCCAATGCAGGAAGTCCCTTGATAAATCCGATGTCCTTAATGATATCCGAATTCAGGTACAGGGATTTAAGGCCGCTCATAACGGAGATGGCGGAGTAATCCTTCACCCTTATCTTATCCTTATCCGTGCTGATAATGGAATCAGAGTCCACCGTGTCTTCCAGCGACAGGTAATTAAGACGCTTTAACGGCACCAGCTGTTTTAAGTTGGTGTCGGGATAATCCCGGACAGTCAGGCGTTCCAGATTCTCAAAGGATGCGATTCCCTCCATAGAGGTAATTCCCTTAAGCTGCAGCTCTGTAATCTGCGCCGGGTCGTCCAGCATATCCTTTATGCCGGAAATTTCCACATTTCCCGCCGTGATACCCTTAAGTTCCTTAAGCCCCTTTAAAGTGCGGACCCTGGACAGCCCTGACCCCAAATCCAGTTTCACCAGTCCTGTAAAAGCCGCCGCGTCCTGGGGCTCCCAGTCCATGGCCCCAAAGGAGGCAGTCTGCACCACTGGCTCCTTTTCGCTGTAAGGGTCGTCGAAGCTGTACCATACCCGGTCTGTTTCCAGGGATGTCTCCACCTTAAGATACCTGACTCCGGCCAGGTCCTCCGGGCTGATTTCCGACGGTTCCTTTTGGAACATCTCCCATGTCATGGCATGGAACAGGGGGGAATCTGCCTTAGGAGCCGTTTCCCCCTCCCGGACTTCCTCCTCTGCTTCCCCTTCCTTCCCCACGTATCCGGCCGGGCGGGTGTAGGCGGGAATTGACGGCGGAGCAGTCCGCGGCCCGGAGGAAGAACCGGAACCGGAGGATAGGATAAAAGCAGCCAGCAGCACGCCCGCGCAGGCCAGGCCTGCACCAAGGGCTATTTTGGCCCCGTTTCCCTGGTCTTTGCCGGAAGGGGTTGTCTGGTATATATTGTAATTTGTAATATGCTGGACTTTCTCATCGTCCAGCAGGAACTGGCTCCCGCAGTATTCGCATGTTATAAGCTTTGTCTGGGAATCCTCCACCTTAAGCTTACCCCCGCAGGAAGGGCATTTTATCTCTACCATTTTCATAAATACTTTTCCTCTTTGCCTTTGCTGGTAATCGCGGTTTCAAACCGGACCGCTTCGCGGCCTCATATGACACCATTATAATTCATTTCAGGCAAGTATGGCAAGCAGCTTTGCAGTCTTACCGCAGCAGAAAGAGAGGGACAACCCGTGCAGCAGGTGATATCCCTCTCTCGTTTACCATTTTTTTGTTATTAATGCGGTTATGCCGTTCTGCCGTTGACCGCCTTCATGAACCGCCCTGCAATCTCCAGCGGCCGGGTGATGGCCCCGCCCACAATGACTGCCCATGCTCCCATATCCAGCATTTTCACAGCCTCCTCCGGCGTATGGACACGGCCTTCCCCGATGACAGGAATGGGAAGTTCTTCCGAAAGCCGCCTGACCAGCTCAAAATCCGGTCCTTCCAGCCTGGGGGTGTAATCCGTATATCCGCTCATGGTGGTGCTCACCAGGTCAATTCCGCTTTTCCACGCCTGAATCCCTTCCTGATAATCGGAGATATCAGCCATCAGAATCTGATCCGGATATTTTTCTTTGATGGTCCCAATGTATTCCCATGGGCTTAGTCCATCCCCACGCTTCCTGTCCGTGCAGTCAACGGCAATGATGTCGGCCCCTGCCTCTGCCAGGGCGTCCACCTCCCGCATAGTGGGAGTGATATATCCGTCATATCCCTCATACACCTGCTTGATCAGACCGATGACAGGAAGCCCTGTCTCCTTCTTGATTCCCAGCACATCCCGCACCGTGTTGGCACGTATCATGGGGCTTCCCGCCTCTCTGGCCGCCCTGGCCATATAAGGCATCAGGGTGCGCTCCGGGTCATAGAGCGGTTCCCCGGGCAGGGCCTGGCAGGAGATGATGAGCTTTCCTTTGATACGGTTAAATAGTTCTGTTTTGTCCATTTCGTTCCAATCCTTTCCCTCCGGCTTTCACGGCCTTTCATCAGCCACAGCCACCTTAACCACACATTTTTTGATATCTTCAGGCTTTTCCAGGCATCCGCCCGGCCCATGAGCCTCCCCTGCCATGCACAGGATAAACCTGCCGGGCCCCATAACGCAGCGTCCCCCTGCTCCGGCACAGGCTGCCGCCTTCTGAAAATCCGGCCGGTATTCCCCAATGGGAGTCACCCCGTTAAGGGCCGTCTCTATGACCTCGCATCCGTCTATATCTATCTGGATATCCATATAATCTCTGTGCACTTCATAACTCTCATCTGTCAGCTCATGGGTCCTGGCCTCCATCACCTGCAGAAATACCCTGTCTCCGTCAATCTCCGTCTTTCCCAAAGGAAGGGTGTTTATATCCACAGTCATCAGATAATCAATGGCCTTATCCAGATTCCTGTTCATGCCCCTGTAATTTCCTATATTAGCCAGCAAATCGTATATCATATCAGCAGTATTTCTCCTTTGCGGCTTCTATCATGGCGGCTGCCTCCCCGGCAATGGCCCGGTCCCCATCGCATAAGTCTGTCAGCGGTTTTCGCACGCCTCCTATATCAATTCCCCTGCTGACCCGCAGCACTTCCTTTATCATGGCATACATATTGCAGGTTCCTGAGCAGAGCTTATATATAATTTCATCCGCATCATACTGGATAGCCCTGGCCTCTGCCATCCTGTTTTCTGATACCAAATCATATATCTTTAAAAACAGTTCAGGCATGGCTCCGTAGGTACCGCCGATTCCTCCATCCGCCCCCATGGCCAGACCGGACACCAGCTGTTCGTCAGGTCCGTTGAACACGATAAAATCCTCCCGTGTTTTCATGGCCTCAGCCTTAAACATCTGGATGTCCTGAACCGGCATGGATGAGTTCTTCACGCCTGCCACACGTCCGTTTAAGAGCATTGTCCTTAAAAGACTCATGGTCAGGGCCGTACCGGCCAGCTGCGGTATGTTATAGATAATAAAATCCGTATCAGGCGCTGCCTCTGATATGTCATTCCAGTACCCGGCAGCCGAATATTCCGGAAGCTTAAAATAAATGGGCGGTATGGCTGCAATCCCGTCCACACCCAGGGACTGGGCATGGGCTGCCAGAATACGGCTGTCCTTTGTGTTATTGCAGGCAACATGAGCGATGACCGTGAGACGGCCCGCGGCCTCGTCCATCACAGCCTCCAGCGTCTTTTTCCTGTCCTCCACAGACTGGTAGATGCATTCTCCCGAAGACCCGCCCACATAGACGCCCTTCACTCCCTGGTCCACAAAGTACCTGGTCAAGGCCCGCACTCCGTCCACGCTTACCTCTCCCGCCCTGTCGTAGCAGGCGTAAAATGCCGGGATGATTCCCCTGTATTTGTCAAGCTTCATTCTTATTTCACCCCCGTTATCTCAGAAAGTTTTACCTTTCTGTTCTCAAACCGGGACCTGGTGCAGGCGTCTGCCGTGGCAATGGCGTTCCTGGCAGCCTCCCCTGTAAGCAGGGCCTTAAACTCCTCGTCCGGCTGTCCACAGTTGAACATATCCAGGCGGATGGCGCCCTCTGTTCCCTGAATCAGCACATAATGTTCCGGCCAGTGGAAGGCGGAGCCGTACTCCAGCACAGCGTATCTGTTATCCCCGTATTCCATGGTGATGAACAGCATATCGTCCTCATCCCCAAACTGCTCGCCGCAGTGGGCCACATTGCCGCCTGCCATGGTCACTTCCTCGGGGCAGCCGCCCATAAGGAACTGGATACAGTCCAGCTCATGGATGTGATGGTAGAGGTGGCCTCCTGATTTGGCCCTTATTTTCTTCCAGCTGACCGAAGGCTGTATATCCTCCCAGCCGTTCCTGGCCGAGTGGCAGTACAGCACCTTTCCTATGACTCCGTCATTAATCATCTTCTTGGCTGTACGAACGCCCTTAAAAAAGTTCATTACATGGCCTGCCATGAAGGTGACGTTGTGGGCAACGCATGCCTCCACCATCTCCACGCAGTCCTGATAGGACAGGGCAATGGGTTTCTCACAGAATACGTGTACCCCGTGCTCCGCCGCCTTGATGACCGGTTCCTTGTGAAGGTAATTGGGGGATGCCACGATTACCGCGTCCACGTCTTCACGGCTGTATAACCGGTCCAGGTCCGTCTCCGTGTCACAGCCCAGCTCAGCCGCCACTGTACCTGCATTCTCCGGGTCATAGACAGCCACTACCCTGGCCCCCTCCTGCTCCTTCATGATGCGGGCCAGCTCCGCCCCAAAATATCCCGTTCCAACCACTGCATATCCGATTGTCTTCATGACTGTTCTCCTTTACCGTCCATATTTTTTACTTCATGATTTCGCTGAGTTTTACCTTCCTGTCTTCCTTAAGGGACAGGGTGCAGGCGTCTGCCGTAGCAATGGAGTTCCTGGCAGCCTCACCGGTGAGAAGGGGAAGGAACTCGTCTGTAACCGGGGCGCCGTGAAGCACACTGTTCAGAAACTCCATCTCTTCGTCCATGATGCCCTGAAGCCACAAAAAGGGCTTTCTTCCCGGCCTTCCGAACTGGTTTCCATTATCCCGCTCCGTCTCCCTGTAAATCCGGGTCCTGTCATCGTCCTCCTCTTTTGTGCGGTGCACCAGGAAATGTTCCTCCTTTTCCCCTGTCTTAAGGGTCATGCCGCAGCTGCACATATCAATCTTTATGGCTCCCCTGGTTCCCTGTATCAGCAGATAGTGTTCCTGCCACCGGAAAGCGGAACCATATTCCAGGACCGCATAGCGCCTGCCCGGATATTCCATGGTGATAAACAGCATATCGTCCTCATCCCCGAACCGGTCGTCCCTGTGGGCAGCATTGCCTCCTGCCATGGTCACTGTTTCAGGACAGCCCCCCATAAGGAACTGGACGCAGTCCAGCTCATGGATATGGTGGTACAGGTGCCCTCCTGATTTGGATCGTGTCTTTTTCCAGGTTTCTGACGCACCGGTTCCTTCCCATGCGTTGCGTGCCCCGTGACAGTAAAGAATGTCCCCGATAACACCCTGTCCGATGAGTTCCTTTGCCTTTCTCACGCCACGGAAGAAATTCATCACATGACCGGCCATGAATACCACATGGTTTTCCCGGCATGCATCCACTATCTCCCGGCAGTCCTCAAAGCTTAAGGCGATGGGCTTTTCACAGAACACATGAAGTCCATGCCCCGCCGCGGCCAGCACCGGCTCCTTGTGCAGATAATTGGGTGTGGCCACAATCACCGCCTGTATATCCTTCCTGGATACCAATGATTCCAGGCTGTCCTCTGCATCACATCCCAGCTCTGCCGCCACCGGACCTCCGTTTTCAGGGTCATAGACAGCCCGTATCTGGGCCCCTGGTTTTGTATTCATGATGCGTGCCAGCTCCGCCCCGAAATAGCCGGAGCCCACCACGCCGTATCCAATGGTTCCCGTTATAGCTTCCATAAAATATAACTCCTTTTCCCTTTCTGTTAAATTCATCAGGACTTCACAGCGCCATCCGACATGCCGCCTGCAATCTTGTTCTGTATGAGGCAGAAGAAAATGACAGAGGGAAGCACCACCAGAGCAGATGCTGCCATCATGTCTCCCCAGTCCAGTATCTCAGCTCCGTCCAGGGAGCGCAGGGCCACTGCAACTGTCATCTTGCTGGTATTATTCATCAAAATCAACGCATACAGAAACTCATTCCAGGTGTTGATGAAGGTATAGATGGCCGTGGCCACCACACCGGGCGCCACCAGGGGAAGCACCACCTGGACAAAGGTCTGCATTTTATTGGCCCCGTCGATTCTGGCCGCCTCCTCGATTTCCAGGGGTACGGTCCTGAAGAATCCGGTCAGAAGCCACACCGCATAGGGCACGGAGAAGGACAGGTACACGATAACCAGGCCAATCCTTGTGTTAATCAGTCCCAGCTTTCCCATGACCACAGAGTAGGGAATGGCCAGAAGGATGGGCGGGAATATGTAAGTGGTCACCAGCACCTTGGACATGGCTGAGCCCAGCCGCTTAAAGAACCTGACAATTCCATAGGCTGCCAGCGCAGCCACTGTAATGGCAATCAGGGTAGTCACCAGGGAGATGATAACGCTGTTCCTTATGTTGACAAAAAACTTAAGGTCGTTGATAACATGGGCGTAATAGTCAAAGGTCCATGTCTCAGGCCAGAAGGCCGTGGGATTTCCCGTCAGTTCACCCTTGCCCTTAAGGGAGGATATGATAATCCATACCAGCGGGAAAATGGAGATAAGGGTCAGAATAATCAGGTATATATGGCTGATAACGTTTCCTGCTTTAAACTTTTTCATTTACTGTCCTCCTTTTCCCACTTATTGATGACCGCGAAGTAGATGCCGCATATAATCATCAGGAATATAAACAGCAGCACGGTCACTGCCGATGAACGTCCGATCAGCTTGGTGCTCCATCCCATATTGTAGGCGTAGAGCGGTATGGTCTGGGTGGTGCCCGCCGGTCCGCCGCCCGTAATCAGGTAAATCAGGTCAAAGTTGTTAAAAATCCACACGGTCCTTAGAACCACCAGCAGTCCCACCACCATCTTGATATGGGGCACTGTGACATAGTAGAAGGACTGCCACGGCCTGGCCCCGTCTATCTGGGCGGCCTCGTACTGGTCCTTGGGAACTGTTTCCAGAGCCGAGAGCACATTTACCATAATCATGGGCGCTCCGAACCATATATTAATCAGGACCAGGCTTACAAAGGCCAGCGTACCGCTGGTCAGAAACTGGGGCGCGGCCTCACAGATTCCCAGCTTCACCAGGATATTCGGCAGGAAGCCGTACACTCCGTTGAGAATCCATTTCCAGGAAAATGCAATGACAATGGAGGGAAATGCCCAGGGAATGATGAGAAGGGTCTTGTAAACGCCCTTACACACCTTAATCCGCTTCAGGGCCAGGGCAGCGGTAAAACCCACTGCTATCTGTCCCACCAAGGACAGGACCGTCCATTTCAGGGAATTGAAAAATGAAAGCCAGAAGCCGCTGTCCCTTAACACCTCTGCATAATTCTTAAAGCCAATGAATTTATAGGCCGGCTTAATCAGGTTTTTGTTTGTAAAGCTGTATACGATGCTGGAACAGATGGGATATATGAACAATGCAATTACAATGACGATTGCAGGAAGTACAAACAACCACCTTGTATAACTTTTCTTCCCCAATATTTCCTCCTCCTTCTCAGTATTAGAGCGTGTCTCAAAAATGCATGCGCTTTTTCAGACACGCTCCGCGACAACTTATTCAGCTGTCTCAAACAGTGCGTTCAGTTTATCTTCTGCTGTTTTGGCAGCAGTCTTTACATCTGTCCCGTTGGTAATGATATCCTGGAACATATCCTCGATCACATGGTTGTTCTGCATGATTCCGGCCTGTACATTAGGACCGTGTTCATAACCAAATGCGGTACCGATATCGGCTGCAGCTGTCAGCACTTCCTCTGCATGTGTAAACTGCCTGATGGTGTCGTCATCCTTGTATGCATCCGTGTCAGCGATTCCCTTGATGGCGGGAAGCATGCCAACCGGGGTTGCGTGCAGGAATTCAACGTATGTATCCTCATCATAAAGGGTTTTCATAAATGCCTTGCAGATTTCGGGATGCTTGGAAGCCTTCCACACAACCATAGGCGTGTTTGTGGTCATGATTCCCTCGTCCGGGTCATCCGCGTTGATTTTTGGAATCGGATAGCAGTCCACATACTGGAGCAGGTCCGGTGAGTTGGCTGCAACACCTGAAATCTGGAAGCCGGAGTTAAAATCAAATGCGGTCTTGCCCTGGTAATACAGGGTAGCCTGGTCCAGCACATCAAAGTTAATGGAGTCCTTAGGCGAGCAGTCATTGTACACCTTCAGCCAGTAGTTGATGCCGTCAATGGCCAGGTCGCTGGTCAGGTTGGCTTTCAGGTCATCGGTCAGCAAGCTGCCTCCGCCGCTTCTCACATAGAAATCCAGGAAAAAGGTTGCCTGGAAGTCATTTGTCCCGCATGGGAAGGACAGTCCATAGACACCGTCCTTTGTAAGGGCCTTGGCTGTGTCGTAAAGCTCGTCCCAGGTCTTTGGAACCTCCAGACCGTTTTTCTCCAGCAGGTCCTTCCTGATCCACATCACATGGGCGTGTCTGTAAAGGGGAACAGAATAGTTATTGCCGTCCATGGTGCCCTCGGATATGGCTGCCTCTGCGAACTTGTCACGGCCGATATCGTCAATCAGGTCATTGATGGGCGTCAGGGCATCTGCGTTAATCATCTCCGCAACCTGGGCCGGAAGGGCGGTGCTCATATCAGGTACATTGCCGGATGCAAGCCCGGTGGTCCACTTGGTATAAAAGTCATTCCATGAGAATGTCTCAATATTGATTTTCACATCCGGGTTTTCTTCCATAAATTTGTCTGCCGCCTTCTGGATGGTCTCCAGTCTTGGCCCCTGGGTAAATGAATGCCAGAACGTAATCTCACCCGAAAGCGCTCCCTCTGTTCCGCTGCCGCTTCCGTCCTGGCTCCCCGTATCCTGTGCCTGGGACTGGCTTCCTGCCTCTTTGGAACCGGAAGCCTCTGTGGATGAACCGGAACTGCCGCATCCGGCCAACAGTGCTGCTGCAAGTGCTGCCGCAAGAATAAAGCTTACATGACTCTTTTTCATATCATTTCTCCTTTTTCTGAATTATTTCCGTCCGTCATTTTGCTGTTTCTATAGGTATTATATTGATTTTCTTTATGCATTTCAACATTCTGGACAACTTATAATAG
>PPYE01312457.1_pt1 | contig 11794 bp, 9 predicted proteins | sample 1559881 | NCBI WGS metagenome assembly PPYE01 (sample SAMN08240022, study PRJNA423297) | Human gut metagenome, whole genome shotgun sequencing project.
TGCTAAATGGTTAGTTAACCTTCACCAGCGTGCGACCCTGGATCTGGTTATTAATGATGGCCTCGGCAAACTTCGGTGCCTCTGCCAGAGATATCTCTTTTGCCGCCTGGGTATAGAATGATTCCGGTAAATCGGCGACCAGTCGCTGCCAGGCTTGTGCGCGGCGTGCTGGTGGCGTCATTACTGAATCCACCCCTTGCAAACGGACATTACGCAGAATAAATGGCATGACCGTGGTTGGCAGAGTAAAACCACCCGCCAGACCACAGGCCGCCACGCAGCCGCCGTAATTCATTTGCGCCAGCACTTTTGCCAGCACTTTGTCGCCAACGGTGTCAATTGCCCCAGCCCAGACTTGTTTTTCCAGAGGACGGGATTCAGCAAACTCATCGCGAGGAAGAATACGGCTGGCACCTAAACTTTTCAGATATTCATGGGTACTTTCGCGACCGGAAACAGCAACGACCTGATAACCCAACTTATGCAGCAGCGCCACGGCGGTACTGCCGACGCCACCACTGGCACCCGTCACGACAATCTCCCCATCCTGCGGGCGAACACCGGCATCTTCCAGCGCCATCACACACAGCATGGCGGTAAAACCGGCAGTACCGATAATCATTGCTTTACGCGCGTCCAGCCCTTGCGGCATGGCAACCAGCCAGTCACCTTTCACTCGCGCCTGTTCCGCCAGCCCACCCCAGTGGTTTTCACCAACGCCCCAGCCAGTGAGTAACACCTCCTGACCGGCATGAAAACGCGGATCTTCGCTGGTGCGTACAGTTCCGGCAAAATCGATCCCAGGAATCATCGGAAAATTACGGATGATTTTTCCCTTACCGGTAATCGCCAGCGCATCTTTGTAGTTCAGGCTCGACCAGTGAACATCAACCGTGACATCGCCTTCCGGCTGGCGACTTTCGTCCAGAGTCTGTACTGATGCGAGAGTTTTGCCGTCCTGCTGTTCTAAAAGTAACGCCTGCATAAGTGGTCCTCATGTGCATGATGGATTGGAAAATAATTTCTGAAGACTATACTCGCTAATGGAAAAGCAAAGCCGATGAAGCGCAATAAATTGCGAGATAAATCTGATTTGCTAGTATGCCCGCTTCCTCACTATCGGAGTTAACACAAGGATGAGATTAACGACGAAATTTTCGGCCTTTGTCACGCTGCTCACCGGGTTAACAATTTTTGTGACTTTGCTGGGCTGTTCGCTAAGTTTCTACAACGCCATTCAGTATAAGTTTAGTCATCGTGTTCAGGCGGTGGCGACGGCGATTGATACCCACCTAGTGTCGAATGACTTCAGCACATTAAGGCCACAAATTACCGAATTAATGATGTCGGCAGATATCGTTCGTGTAGACCTGCTCCATGGTGATAAGCAGGTTTATACCCTGGCCAGAAATGGTAGTTATCGTCCGGTTGGCACCAACGATCTGTTTCGTGAACTGAGCGTTCCGTTGATAAAGCATCCGGGGATGTCGCTGCGTCTGGTTTATCAGGATCCGATGGGCAACTATTTCCATTCTTTAATGACTACCGCGCCGCTCACGGGGGCGATTGGCTTTATCATTCTTATGCTCTTCCTGGCGGTACGCTGGTTACAACGGCAACTTGCCGGGCAAGAATTGCTGGAAACCCGGGCTACTCGTATCTTAAACGGTGAGCGTGGCTCTAATGTGTTGGGAACCATCTATGAATGGCCGCCCAGAACCAGCAGTGCGCTGGATACGCTGCTTTGTGAAATTCAGAACGCACGCGAACAACACAGCCGTCTTGATACGCTGATCCGCTCTTATGCCGCCCAGGACATGAAAACCGGCCTCAATAACCGACTCTTTTTCGATAATCAGTTAGCAACGTTACTGGAAGATCAAGAGAAAGTAGGTACCCACGGGATCGTGATGATGATTCGTCTGCCGGATTTCAATATGTTGAGTGATACCTGGGGGCACAGCCAGGTTGAAGAACAGTTCTTCTCTCTGACGAATCTGCTATCGACATTTATGATGCGCTACCCTGGCGCACTGCTGGCGCGTTACCACCGCAGTGATTTTGCTGCGCTGTTACCGCACCGGACGTTAAAAGAGGCAGAGAGCATCGCCAGTCAGTTAATCAAAGCCGTCGATACCTTGCCGAACAATAAAATGCTCGATCGCGACGATATGATCCACATTGGTATCTGTGCCTGGCGTAGTGGTCAGGATACCGAGCAGGTAATGGAACATGCAGAGTCTGCCACGCGTAATGCGGGATTGCAGGGCGGCAATAGCTGGGCTATTTACGATGACTCGTTGCCTGAAAAAGGACGCGGTAATGTTCGCTGGCGTACGCTTATCGAGCAAATGCTCAGTCGCGGCGGCCCGCGCCTTTATCAAAAACCGGCGGTTACTCGCGAAGGCCGGGTTCATCATCGTGAACTCATGTGCCGCATCTTCGATGGTAATGAAGAGGTTAGCTCGGCAGAGTATATGCCGATGGTCTTGCAGTTTGGTTTATCGGAAGAGTATGACCGCCTGCTAATCAGCCGTCTTATTCCACTATTGCGTTACTGGCCAGAGGAAAATCTGGCGATTCAGGTTACCGCTGAGTCGCTGATTCGCCCGCGTTTTCAGCGTTGGCTGCGCGATACGTTAATGCAATGTGAAAAATCGCAACGAAGACGCATAATTATTGAACTTGCAGAGGCCGATGTAGGTCAACATATCAGTCGCTTACAACCTGTTATTCGTTTAGTGAATGCTTTAGGGGTACGGGTAGCCGTCAACCAGGCTGGTTTGACGCTGGTAAGCACCAGTTGGATCAAAGAACTTAATGTTGAGTTACTCAAGCTCCATCCGGGGCTGGTCAGAAACATTGAGAAGCGAACGGAGAACCAGCTGCTGGTTCAAAGCCTGGTGGAAGCCTGCTCCGGGACCAGCACCCAGGTTTACGCCACCGGCGTACGTTCGCGAAGCGAGTGGCAGACCCTGATTCAGCGCGGTGTTACAGGTGGGCAAGGGGATTTTTTCGCGTCCTCACAGCCACTTGATACTAACGTGAAAAAATATTCACAAAGATACTCGGTTTAACCTGCCGTTTAATCCGTTTTCACGTAGAATAACGCGCGCTGCGTCTCATGGGAGTGTGCTTGTCTGCTCGCCAGATTGTTGCAGCACATATGCAGATGAATGACCTTACGCGGTTGCAAACAGGCGAGGAATGCTGCTGATGCATTAAGCCTTTCTGGACTCAGGCAGAGATTTGTAACAAAGGAAACGAACTGCACTAATTTTCACCGTAGCAGATGATTTTTGCGCCTTGTCGCTGCTGCGTGTGGTTGGTAAAGTAAGCGGATTTTCTTTTCCGCCCCAGCTTTCAGGATTATCCCTTAGTATGTTGAAAAAATTTCGTGGCATGTTTTCCAATGACTTGTCCATTGACCTGGGTACTGCGAATACCCTCATTTATGTAAAAGGACAAGGCATCGTATTGAATGAGCCTTCCGTGGTGGCCATTCGTCAGGATCGTGCCGGTTCACCGAAAAGCGTAGCTGCAGTAGGTCATGACGCGAAGCAGATGCTGGGCCGTACGCCGGGCAATATTGCTGCCATTCGCCCAATGAAAGACGGCGTTATCGCCGACTTCTTCGTGACTGAAAAAATGCTCCAGCACTTCATCAAACAAGTGCACAGCAACAGCTTTATGCGTCCAAGCCCGCGCGTTCTGGTTTGTGTGCCGGTTGGCGCGACCCAGGTTGAACGCCGCGCAATTCGTGAATCCGCGCAGGGCGCTGGTGCCCGTGAAGTCTTCCTGATTGAAGAACCGATGGCTGCCGCAATTGGTGCTGGCCTGCCGGTTTCTGAAGCGACCGGTTCTATGGTGGTTGATATCGGTGGTGGTACCACTGAAGTTGCTGTTATCTCCTTGAACGGCGTGGTTTACTCCTCTTCCGTGCGCATTGGTGGTGACCGTTTCGACGAAGCTATCATCAACTATGTACGTCGTAATTACGGTTCTCTGATCGGTGAAGCCACCGCAGAACGTATCAAGCACGAAATCGGTTCGGCTTACCCGGGCGATGAAGTCCGTGAAATCGAAGTTCGTGGCCGTAACCTTGCAGAAGGTGTTCCACGCGGTTTTACCCTGAACTCCAACGAAATCCTCGAAGCACTGCAGGAACCGCTGACCGGTATTGTGAGCGCGGTAATGGTTGCACTGGAACAGTGCCCGCCGGAACTGGCTTCCGATATCTCCGAGCGCGGCATGGTGCTCACCGGTGGTGGCGCACTGCTGCGTAACCTTGACCGTTTGTTAATGGAAGAAACCGGCATTCCAGTCGTTGTTGCTGAAGACCCGCTGACCTGTGTGGCGCGCGGTGGCGGCAAAGCGCTGGAAATGATCGACATGCACGGCGGCGACCTGTTCAGCGAAGAGTAATCGGATGCAGGCAGGGGAAGTGTCTGTTTACCCTGCCTGGTCTGATACGAGAATACGCATAACTTATGAAGCCAATTTTTAGCCGTGGCCCGTCGCTACAGATTCGCCTTATTCTGGCGGTGCTGGTGGCGCTCGGCATTATTATTGCCGACAGCCGCCTGGGGACGTTCAGTCAAATCCGTACTTATATGGATACCGCCGTCAGTCCTTTCTACTTTGTTTCCAATGCTCCTCGTGAATTGCTGGATGGCGTATCGCAGACGCTGGCCTCGCGTGACCAACTAGAACTTGAAAACCGGGCGTTACGTCAGGAACTGTTGCTGAAAAACAGTGAACTGCTGATGCTTGGACAATACAAACAGGAGAACGCGCGTCTGCGCGAGCTACTGGGTTCCCCGCTGCGTCAGGATGAGCAGAAAATGGTGACTCAGGTTATCTCCACGGTTAACGATCCTTATAGCGATCAAGTTGTTATCGATAAAGGTAGCGTTAATGGCGTTTATGAAGGCCAGCCGGTTATCAGCGACAAAGGTGTTGTTGGTCAGGTGGTGGCCGTCGCTAAACTGACCAGCCGCGTGCTGCTGATTTGTGATGCGACCCACGCGCTGCCAATCCAGGTGCTGCGCAACGATATCCGCGTAATTGCAGCCGGTAACGGTTGTACGGATGATTTGCAGCTTGAGCATCTGCCAGCGAATACGGACATTCGTGTTGGTGATGTGCTGGTGACTTCCGGTCTGGGCGGTCGTTTCCCGGAAGGCTATCCGGTCGCGGTTGTCTCTTCCGTAAAACTCGATACCCAGCGCGCTTATACTGTGATTCAGGCGCGTCCGACTGCAGGACTGCAACGTTTGCGTTATCTGCTGCTGCTGTGGGGCGCGGATCGTAACGGCGCTAACCCGATGACGCCGGAAGAGGTGCATCGTGTTGCTAATGAACGTTTGATGCAGATGATGCCGCAGGTATTGCCTTCGCCAGACGCGATGGGGCCAAAGTTACCTGAACCGGCAACGGGGATCACTCAGCCGACTCCGCAGCAACCGGCGACAGGAAATGCAGTTACTGCGCCTGCTGCGCCCACACAGCCCGCTGCTAATCGCTCTCCACAAAGGGCTACGCCGCCGCAAAGTGGTGCTCAACCGCCTGCGCGTGCGCCGGGAGGACAATAGTGGCGAGCTATCGTAGCCAGGGACGCTGGGTAATCTGGCTCTCTTTCCTCATTGCGCTGTTGCTGCAGATCATGCCCTGGCCGGATAACCTGATTGTTTTCCGGCCAAACTGGGTGTTACTCATCTTGTTGTATTGGATCCTGGCCTTGCCCCATCGCGTAAATGTGGGCACAGGTTTTGTGATGGGTGCCATACTGGATCTGATCAGCGGCTCGACGCTTGGCGTACGCGTATTGGCGATGAGCATCATTGCTTACCTGGTGGCGCTGAAATACCAGCTTTTCCGCAACCTCGCATTATGGCAGCAGGCGCTGGTCGTCATGTTGCTTTCGCTGGTGGTGGATATTATTGTTTTCTGGGCAGAGTTTTTAGTGATTAACGTCTCTTTCAGACCGGAAGTGTTCTGGAGTAGTGTAGTCAATGGGGTGCTCTGGCCGTGGATTTTCTTGCTGATGCGTAAAGTCCGTCAGCAGTTTGCAGTGCAATAAAGGTTTCTATGACTTCTCTGTATTTAGCTTCCGGTTCTCCGCGTCGTCAGGAGTTACTTGCGCAACTTGGCGTGACCTTTGAACGTATTGTTACGGGCATTGAGGAGCAGCGTCAGCCGCAGGAGAGCGCGCAGCAGTATGTTGTGCGTCTGGCGCGCGAGAAAGCACAGGCGGGTGTCGCGCAAACGGCGCAGGATCTCCCGGTGCTGGGTGCGGATACTATCGTTATCCTGAACGGAGAAGTGCTCGAGAAACCGCGCGACGCAGAGCATGCGGCGCAGATGTTGCGCAAATTATCGGGTCAGACCCATCAGGTGATGACGGCAGTGGCGTTGGCTGACAGCCAGCACATTCTCGATTGCCTGGTGGTCACCGATGTGACTTTCAGAACGTTAACAGACGAAGACATCGCGGGCTATGTCGCCAGCGGCGAACCGTTAGATAAAGCAGGTGCATACGGTATTCAGGGGCTGGGTGGCTGTTTTGTCAGGAAGATAAATGGCAGCTTTCACGCCGTAGTCGGCTTACCGCTGGTTGAAACGTATGAATTATTAAGTAATTTTAACGCACTGCGTGAGAAAAGGGATAAACATGACGGCTGAATTGTTGGTAAACGTAACGCCTTCGGAAACTCGAGTGGCGTATATTGATGGCGGTATTCTGCAGGAAATTCATATTGAACGTGAGGCGCGACGCGGAATAGTAGGCAATATCTACAAGGGTCGTGTAAGTCGTGTACTTCCGGGTATGCAGGCGGCTTTTGTAGATATTGGGCTGGATAAAGCCGCGTTTCTTCATGCATCTGACATCATGCCGCACACTGAATGTGTGGCGGGTGAAGAACAAAAGCAATTCACGGTGCGCGACATCTCGGAACTGGTCCGTCAGGGGCAAGATCTGATGGTGCAGGTGGTGAAAGATCCGCTTGGCACTAAAGGTGCGCGCCTGACCACCGATATCACGCTTCGACCGCATTCGCGTTGACTCACGCCTGACTTACGAAGCATTGCTGGAGTTTACCTCGGAGTACATTCCCGAGATGACCAGCAAGCTGGAGCATTACACCGGACGCCAGCCGATTTTCGATCTCTTTGATGTCGAAAACGAAATTCAGCGAGCGCTGGAACGCAAAGTAGAACTGAAATCCGGTGGTTATCTGATTATCGACCAGACCGAAGCGATGACCACCGTGGACATCAATACCGGGGCGTTTGTCGGTCATCGCAATCTGGACGACACCATTTTCAATACCAATATTGAAGCGACGCAGGCTATCGCTCGCCAGTTACGGTTGCGCAATCTGGGCGGGATTATCATTATTGATTTCATCGACATGAATAATGAAGATCACCGTCGCCGCGTGTATGATTCCGACCGTTTCCTGGTCTATGCTTCTCCGGCAGTAGCTGAAGCCTTGAAAGGCGAAGAGTCACACTCGCTGGCGGAAGTGGAAATTTTCGTTGGTAAACAGGTTAAAGTACAAATTGAACCGCTCTATAACCAGGAGCAGTTTGACGTCGTAATGATGTAAACAGATGCTGGGCCGCCATCCGGCAAAGGTTTTTTGAGTCACATTTTTAGCAGACAAGGAGTGACGGGTGAGGCGATTGCCGGGGATATTACTGCTTACTGGAGCCGCGCTCGTTGTGATCGCTGCCCTGCTGGTTAGCGGCCTGCGTATTGCTTTACCGCATCTTGACGCCTGGCGTCCGGAAATCCTCAACAAAATAGAATCCGCGACTGGCATGCCGGTAGAAGCCAGTCAGCTCTCAGCCAGCTGGCAGAATTTTGGTCCGACGCTTGAAGCGCACGACATCCGTGCAGAACTAAAAGATGGCGGCGAATTTTCGGTTAAACGCGTTACTCTGGCGCTGGATGTCTGGCAGAGCCTGTTACATATGCGCTGGCAGTTTCGCGACCTCACTTTCTGGCAGCTGCGCTTTCGCACCAACACTCCTATCACCAGCGGCGGTGGTAATGATAGCCTGGAAGCCAGTCACATCAGCGATCTGTTTCTTCGTCAATTTGACCATTTCGATCTCCGCGACAGTGAAGTCAGTTTCCTGACGCCATCCGGTCAGCGCGCCGAGCTGGCGATCCCACAGCTCACCTGGCTGAACGATCCACGTCGACACCGTGCGGAAGGCCTGGTAAGCCTCTCCAGCCTTACCGGACAGCACGGCGTGATGCAGGTGCGTATGGATTTGCGCGATGATGAGGGGTTGTTAAGCAATGGTCGCGTCTGGCTCCGGGCGGATGACATCGACCTGAAGCCGTGGCTCGGTAAATGGATGCAGGACAATATTGCGCTGGAAACGGCACAGTTCTCCCTTGAAGGCTGGATGACGATCGACAAAGGCGATGTAACCGGCGGTGACGTCTGGCTGAAACAGGGCGGTGCCAGCTGGTTGGGCGAGAAGGAAACACATACGCTGTCGGTGGATAATCTGACTGCGCATATTACGCGTGAAAATCCGGGATGGCAGTTCTCTATTCCCGATACACGGATCACGATGGACGGCAAACCCTGGCCGAGCGGAGCATTGACGCTGGCCTGGATACCGGAACAGGACGTTGGCGGCAAAGACAATAAACGCAGTGACGAACTCCGGATTCGTGCCAGTAATCTGGAGCTGGCAGGCCTGGAGGGCGTACGCCCGCTGGTCGCGAAACTTTCACCTGCACTGGGTGATGTTTGGCGCTCCACACAACCGAGCGGCAAGATTAACACTCTGGCGCTGGATATCCCGCTTCAGGCGGCAGACAAGACCCGTTTTCAGGCATCGTGGAGCGATCTGGCCTGGAAGCAATGGAAATTATTACCGGGTGCGGAACACTTCTCCGGGACGCTTTCCGGCAGCGTAGAAAATGGTTTGCTTACTGCGTCGATGAAGCAGGCAAAGATGCCTTACGAAACGGTATTCCGTGCGCCACTGGAAATCGCCGACGGCCAGGCAACGATAAGCTGGCTGAACAATGACAAAGGTTTCCAGCTGGATGGGCGTAATATTGACGTTAAAGCCAAAGCCGTCCATGCGCGCGGCGGTTTTCGTTACCTGCAACCTGCTAACGATGAACCCTGGCTGGGTATTCTGGCTGGCATCAGTACCGATGATGGTTCACAAGCCTGGCGCTATTTCCCGGAAAACTTGATGGGTAAAGACCTGGTTGATTACTTAAGTGGCGCGATTCAGGGCGGTGAAGCGGATAACGCGACGCTGGTTTATGGTGGCAATCCGCAACTCTTCCCCTATAAACACAACGAAGGTCAGTTTGAAGTGCTGGTGCCGCTGCGCAACGCGAAGTTTGCCTTCCAGCCGGACTGGCCTGCATTAACTAACCTTGATATTGAACTGGACTTTATTAACGACGGTTTATGGATGAAAACCGATGGCGTTAATCTGGGCGGCGTGCGCGCGAGTAATCTCACCGCAGTGATCCCTGACTACTCAAAAGAAAAACTGCTGATTGACGCTGACATTAAAGGTCCGGGTAAAGCCGTTGGCCCTTACTTTGATGAGACACCGCTGAAAGATTCCCTGGGGGCGACCCTGCAAGAACTCCAGCTCGACGGCGATGTGAATGCTCGCTTACATCTTGATATCCCGCTGAACGGCGAGTTGGTAACCGCGAAAGGTGAAGTGACGCTGCGTAATAACAGTCTGTTTATCAAACCACTCGACAGCACCCTGAAAAATTTGAGCGGTAAATTCAGCTTTATCAATGGCGATCTGCAAAGTGAACCACTGACAGCAAGCTGGTTTAATCAGCCGTTGAACGTGGATTTTTCCACCAAAGAAGGGGCAAAAGCCTACCAGGTCGCGGTGAATCTCAACGGTAACTGGCAACCAGCGAAAACCGGCGTTCTGCCTGCAGCGGTGAACGAAGCATTAAGTGGCAGCGTGGCGTGGGATGGTAAAGTGGGCATTGAGCTGCCTTATCATGCTGGCGCGACGTATAACGTAGAGCTGAACGGCGATTTGAAGAATGTGAGCAGTCACTTACCTTCACCGTTAGCCAAACCTGCGGGTGAACCACTACCGGTAAACGTTAAGGTTGATGGCAATCTCAACAGCTTTGAATTAACCGGACAGGCTGGTGCGGATAACCATTTCAATAGCCGCTGGTTGCTCGGTCAAAAGCTGACGCTCGATCGTGCTATTTGGGCGGCAGACAGTAAAACGCTCCCGCCGTTGCCGGAACAAAGTGGCGTTGAACTCAATATGCCGCCGATGAATGGTGCCGAGTGGCTGGCCCTGTTCCAGAAAGGCGCGGCGGAGAGTGTCGGTGGTGCAGCGAGTTTCCCACAACACATAACGTTACGTACGCCTATGTTGTCGCTGGGAAATCAGCAATGGAATAACCTGAGTATTGTTTCGCAACCGACGGCAAATGGCACCCTGGTTGAGGCGCAAGGGCGTGAAATCAACGCCACGCTGGCGATGCGTAATAACGCACCGTGGCTGGCGAATATCAAATATCTTTATTACAACCCAAGCGTGGCGAAAACTCGTGGTGATTCAACACAGTCATCACCTTTCCCGACAACGGAACGCATTAACTTCCGTGGCTGGCCAGACGCACAAATACGATGCGCAGAGTGCTGGTTCTGGGGGCAAAAATTCGGTCGCATTGACAGTGATATCACCATTTCTGGCGATACGTTAACGCTGACTAATGGACTGATTGATACTGGTTTTGCGCGGCTCACTGCCGATGGTGAATGGGTTAACAATCCGGGGAATGAACGAACCTCGCTGAAAGGAAAACTGCGCGGGCAGAAAATTGATGCCGCCGCAGAATTTTTTGGTGTCACGACGCCCATACGCCAGTCGTCATTTAATGTGGATTACGATTTACACTGGCGCAAAGCACCCTGGCAGCCAGATGAGGCGACGTTGAATGGCATCATTCATACTCAACTGGGTAAAGGCGAAATTACCGAAATCAATACCGGACATGCCGGGCAATTGCTGCGCTTATTGAGCGTAGATGCCCTGATGCGTAAGCTGCGTTTTGATTTCAGAGACACTTTTGGCGAAGGGTTCTATTTTGACTCCATTCGCAGCACCGCGTGGATTAAAGACGGCGTTATGCACACCGACGACACGCTGGTGGATGGCCTGGAAGCGGACATCGCTATGAAAGGGTCGGTAAATCTGGTACGTCGCGACCTGAATATGGAAGCGGTTGTCGCACCAGAGATTTCTGCGACGGTGGGCGTGGCTGCGGCCTTTGCGGTTAACCCCATTGTTGGCGCGGCAGTGTTTGCCGCCAGTAAAGTGCTGGGACCGCTGTGGAGCAAAGTCTCCATTTTGCGCTATCACATTTCGGGTCCGCTGGACGATCCGCAAATCAACGAAGTGTTGCGACAACCGCGCAAAGAAAAAGCGCAATGATTTGACGAGGGCGCGTAATTGCCCCAATCTCATATGATAATCGTTGCCAAAGGCCAACGAGCCAGAACATAACCGTAGGCCGGACAGGGCGTTCACGCCGCATCCGGCAGCCGTAAAAAATCCTCTACTGCAGTAACTAACGAGTAGCAAAAACGATGAGTCTGAACCTGGTAAGTGAACAATTGCTAGCGGCGAACGGCCTGAAACATCAGGACTTGTTCGCGATCCTCGGTCAACTGGCCGAACGTCGCCTTGATTATGGCGATCTCTATTTTCAGTCGAGCTATCACGAATCCTGGGTTTTAGAAGACCG
>PPYE01344828.1_pt1 | contig 11794 bp, 9 predicted proteins | sample 1559881 | NCBI WGS metagenome assembly PPYE01 (sample SAMN08240022, study PRJNA423297) | Human gut metagenome, whole genome shotgun sequencing project.
CAAGGATATAAACAACAGCAAATTAGCTACACATATCCGCATAAAATGAACTGTCCACAATTTAACTGCCATATACTATATTTAATATTGTTCCTTCTCGTTGGGGAAGTAGCAATTCTTCACGTCAGAAACGTAACGGCTGATGGCATCGGTCATCACCGTGTACAAGTCAGCATAACGACGCAAGAAACGCGGACGGAATCCGTTGTTCATGCCAAGCATGTCCTGAATCACCAATACTTGACCGTCTACGTGGCCACCGGCACCGATACCGATAATAGGTATGGTCAGTTCGGATGCTACGCGTTCGGCAAGGGTTGCGGGAATCTTTTCGAGTACAATGGCAAAACAGCCTGCTTCTTCTAATAGATGGGCGTCGCGAATCAGTTTTTCGGCTTCGGCGTCGTCTTTGGCACGCACGGTATAGGTGCCGTATTTATTGATGGATTGAGGCATGAGTCCCAGATGTCCCATTACCGGAATGCCAGCACATACGATGCGTCTCACCGTGTCTATGATTTCTTCACCACCTTCGAGCTTCAAAGCGTCAGCGTGGCTTTCTTTCATGATACGGATGGCAGAAGCAAGTCCTTCCATCTCGTTGCCCTGATAGGATCCGAAAGGCATATCAACCACTACCATCGCACGTTTCACGCCGCGTACCACGGATTTGGCATGATAGATCATTTGGTCGAGTGTGATAGGAAGTGTTGTCACATTACCTGCCATTACATTGGAAGCGGAGTCGCCTACCAGGATTACGTCCATTCCCGCACCGTCTACAATCTGTGCCATTGTGTAATCATAAGCAGTCAGCATAGATATTTTTTCACCTCTCTGTTTCATTTCAACCAGGCGATGAGTAGTCACCTTTCTTGAGTCATCTGATATATAACCAGCCATGTCTTTTTAAATTAAAAATTAATGATTAAAAATTAAAACGACGTCAAGCGCCTTCAAAAATCGCGGCAAAGTTATAACATTTAATTCATAACAGAGAAGGAAATGCAAAAAATCCTTTCAAACACCTCGCTTGGATAGCTGGGGAGGCGGTTGGAAGGATTCTGTGAGGTATAATAAAAGCTCCTTAACAATATAAGGAAGCGATTTATCAAGTGCAATAATGCGTTTCGGATTTATTCTTTCTCTTAACGATGCAGGATCAGGAGCTTGTCGTAGGTCATGCCGGTGAAGTCGTCTATTATATAATGTGCTTTGCCAGTGATGGCTTCACGTGTATTGGTGGTGGCAAGTCCGATCACTGTTGCCCCGGAAGTCATTCCGGCTTGCAGGCCGTGGAAAGAATCTTCAAAGACGTAGGTGTTTTCGGGGGTGGCTTCAAAGATTTCCATCCCGAGCAGGAAGCAGTCGGGAGCCGGTTTGGAACGGGCAAACATCTCTCCGGTCAGGATGCGGTCTACCATTCCTTTAAATTCGGGGTGGGCATTGTAGACGTTAGCCATCTTCTCTTCGTTGGAGCTGGTGACTACGGCTATCTTTGCACCGTTACGGCGAAGATAGGCTATAAAGGCTTCTACTCCGGGGATGTATTCGTAGGACATCTTTTGCTCGTAAACGTAGAGTTCGGCGCTTATTTCAAGCTGGGCTTCGGGTTGGTCCGAGAAATACTTTTCATAGATTTGCAATAATGTCTGTCCCTTAATACGGCGGCCGAAATCTTCTTCATTCAGATATTTCCGTCCCTGCTCGTCCCAGAAGACTGTGTACTGCGTTTCTGTATCCATAATGACACCATCAAAATCGAAGAGTGCCGCAATCGTTTTCGTTGTATTCATATATAAACTTTCTTTTTACCTAAACGTTAAACCTTGTGTATCCGTCGTTGCAAAGTTCCGAATAATCATCGAATTAGGCAAATAATTCGTACCTTTGCAAAGCTAAAAAAAACGTAACATACGTTTTTATCCAACAAAATCTACTAGCGCATGAATATTATTGATAGTATCTTCATCGGACATGGTGTAGGCCCAATGGCGATTGCCGGACTAGCCATCAGCTTTCCGCTGATGAATCTGGTGGTGGCTTTCTGTACATTGGTATCGGCGGGCGGTTCTACGCTGGCGTCTATCCGTCTGGGGCAAAAGGACATGAAGGGGGCTACGGAAATCTTGTCACACACGTTGATGCTCTGTATCACTAATTCGTTCTTCTTTGGTATTTTGTCTTTCATCTTCCTGGATGATATATTGGTTTTCTTCGGGGCCAGTAGCGAGACGCTTCCTTATGCGCGGAGCTTTATGCAGGTGATCTTATTGGGTACTCCTATCACTTATACGATGATTGGGTTGAACAACGTGATGCGTGCTACCGGATACCCGAAAAAGGCGATGTTGACTTCGATGGTGACGGTGGTAGCGAACATTATCCTCGCTCCTATCTTTATTTTCCACTTTGAATGGGGAATGAGGGGAGCTGCTACGGCAACGGTGATTTCACAGTTGATCGGTATGGTGTGGGTGGTGAGCCATTTTGTCAAGAAAGACAGTACGGTGCATTTTGAGGGGAATATCTGGAAGATGAAACGGAGGATTGTGGAGAGTATCTTCGCCATCGGTATGTCTCCTTTCCTGATGAATGTGTGTGCGTGTGCCATTGTGATTATCATCAATAACAGTCTGCAAAATTACGGGGGCGATATGGCGATTGGTGCTTATGGGATTATTAACCGTTTGCTGACGCTTTATGTGATGATTGTGTTAGGTCTGACGATGGGTATGCAGCCTATTGTGGGGTATAACTTCGGAGCACAGAAGATAGACCGTGTGAAACAGACATTGCGACTGGGGATTATCTCCGGGGTCGTGATTACCAGTAGCGGGTTTATTATCTGCGAGTTCTTCCCTCATGCCGTATCGGCTCTTTTCACGGATAGCGATGAATTGATTGATTTGGCCGTAGACGGTATCCGGCTGGCTGTATTGATGTTCCCGTTTGTAGGGGCGCAGATTGTGATTGGTAACTTCTTCCAAAGTATCGGGAAGGCTAAAATAAGTATTTTCCTTTCGCTGACGCGACAGTTGCTTTATCTTTTGCCTTGCTTGCTGCTCTTTCCCAACTGGTGGGGATTGGAAGGTATCTGGATTAGTATGCCGGTATCGGATGCATTGGCGTTTATTACGGCGGTTGTCAGTCTGATGATTTACATTAAGAAAGTGTCTAAACAACATCCGGAAACGGTAGCGGAATAAAGCATTAACTGCTTTACTCCGCCTGTTGGTTTTTATTCTTTATTCTGCTTTGATGCTCTTTACGGGGTTTTCATTGGCAACGTGCCAGGCTTTCACTACCACGCAAGCCACGATAACCAATAGTACCAGCAGGGCTATTCCTATAAAAAGTAACAGATCCATATCAATTCGTTCGCTAAACTGTTCCAACCATATTTGGCCTGTAAAATAGGAAGCGGCAGTACCTATCAGCACAGAGATTACGGAGATATTCAGAATGTCGTATATCAATAGTTTCAGGATGCCGGAGGCCTCTGCCCCATTCACTTTGCGTATGGCTATTTCCTTGCTGCGGCGTTGAGTTTCTCCATTCACATAGCCAATCAATCCCGTGATGACAATAAGCAGGATGAAGCAGGACGAAATCCAGACTGCGTTACGGAAACGGTATACGCTCTTATAGCCTTCGCGAATCATGCTGTCTACTGAATTGAAGTTCAGGGCTACATTCGGGAATGTTTTTGCCACACATTCGTTCAAGCGTTTCAGGTTCTCGTCATAGGGTTCTTTTAGACGAACATTGATGGTGTGATTGGCCGATTCTTTATCGGCAATCAATACGATAGGAGACTGACTGGAATAGAAACTTCTATTACGAATATCATCAAACACTCCCACGATGGTACCTTCTACCCCACTCACTGATTTTCCTACGGCACCATCGGTCCATTTCATCAAACGAACGAGTTCTTTATTTACCAATAGATCGCCTTTTTTCTTGATGGTAGTGCCTTCTGTTATTCTGATTCCCATCACATTCGGATAATCATAGTCGCACATATTGAAATTAAGGGTGGCAATGCGTTTGCCGTCGTTACCAATCAATCCACGTGTCCAATATTCTCCCAGTACGCTGTGTGTGGATGCCGATACCCCGTCCACCATCGGTTGGCGGAGCAACTCGTCTTTTACATGTTCTACTGTTTCGCCGGACATCCAGGTTTCGGCTTCTACCAGTCCCGGAATCTTGATTCCCATATCTCCATTCATCAGGTGAGAATATTGTAACAGGGTAACCAGCAATAATCCGAGTACAAAGGAGGTACCCGTGAACTGGACAAATAGTAATGAACGTTTCCATCCTCTTTTTCCATCCGTATAGTGCCGGAATACCTGCGTGACGGGAATACGTGAGAACAGTTTTCCCGGTATGCCTCCTGCCAGGAGGAAAAGGACTACTACAGTGAGCAAGGGTATCCAAATGATGTCCCAGGCAAACAGTGAGGCAAGGCTGGTTCCCAACAGGTCTTCGATCAATTCGCCCATGTTGATTATCAACAGGAAGCTAAACAGGACGGATAGTAGAACCAATACTCCGGTTTCTGCCAGAAACATGCCAAAGATGTTTCCGGAACTGGCTCCACTGCATTTATGCACTCCTACGCTTTTTGCACGACGACTGATAGTGGCTATTGAAATCAACATATAATTCATGATGGCTACAAAAAACACTGAAAAGCCGAGGAAGCCGAATATCATCAAACGTTTCTGGGTATCGGCAGAATCCAGATGGCGTTTCGAAAGAGGAACAACGCTGTATTCCAACTTCCAGTCATCCCATTGCAAGGGGCTGTATTTTGCCATTACTTGTTGAATTTTGCTGTTCACCTTGTCTATATCCGACGCATGACGCAAGCGTGCAAAGGCATAAAAGATATCATTCCCATTCCAACCGTTACCACTCGCATAGCGACCATCGCGGTGGATGGTAATCACAAAGTCACGGGAGAGCATCGAATTTTCGGGTATGTCTTTATAGACGCCGCGAATTGTGAGCTCCAACTGCTTGTCGGCCGAAAGGGTTTTCCCAATAGGGTCTGCGCTACCGAATGTTTCACGGGCAAAATGTTCTGATACAAATATGCTATTCGAGATGATGAGATCTTTCGCGTTCCCTTTTAGTACGGGTATACCCATCGTTTCAAAGAAACAGGTGTCGACCATCATGTAATTTGCTTTTGACAGCAGTTTGTCTTCCTTATAAATATGATAAAACTGGGAAGGAAGTACACAGGTGGCTGATTCTATTTCTTCAGGCATATCCTGCGCCAAGGTAAAAGCTACCGGATCACAGACGGTATAGTCATAATTCATTCCGTCATCACCCTGCACTTCGCCGGTCGTCATATTCTGTGCCGCTATTCTCGCCATTATCAGATTCTCCGCTTCCGGGTAACATTTCTCATAGCTCATCTCAAAAGCTATTTGCGAGAAAAGCAAGATGCCAACTGTTAGTCCTAAAGAAAGGGAGAGCACTCTTACGATATTCAAAGTACGCTCATGCAGTAATGTACGTATGCTATAATAGATTTGTCTCATACTTGCTTCTGATCTGGTTTATGCTATCACACTGGCTACCAGGCTGCCGTCGAACAAATGAACTGTACGATGGGCAAAGGATGCGTCGTGTTGTGAGTGTGTCACCATGATGATGGTTGTTCCTTCTTTATTCAGTTCGGTCAACAGGTTCATCACTTCTGCCCCATTCTTTGAGTCGAGGTTACCGGTCGGCTCATCGGCGAGAATCAGTTTCGGGTTGGTCACTACGGCACGGGCAATGGCGACACGTTGTTGCTGACCACCGGAAAGTTGTTGCGGAAAGTGTTTGGCACGATGGCTGATGTTCATCCGTTTCAGAATGTCTTCTACCATGCGGCGGCGTTCGGATGCTTTAAAGCCCAGGTATGTCAGAGGAAGTTCTACATTCTCGTAAACATTCAGCTCGTCGATCAGGTTAAAGCTCTGGAATACGAATCCGAGTTTGCCCTTACGCACATGGGTACGTTCTTTCTCTTTCAATCCGCCCACTTCTTCACCCATCAAGCGGTAGGAACCTTCGGTGGGGTTATCGAGCAAACCCAGAATATTCAACAAAGTGGATTTACCACAACCGGAGGGGCCCATAATGGCTACAAACTCTCCCTCTTTTACTTCAAGGTTTACGTGATTCAAGGCAACTGTCTCTACTTCGGAAGTACGGAATACTTTACTGATGTTGTTTATTTCAATCATACTCTTTTTATTTATGTTTTTAATTATTCACTTTTAAGGCTATTCACCGGATTTTCATTGGCAATCCGCCACGATTTCCAAAGTACGCAGGCTACGATAACGAGAAGATTTACAATCGCTATCAGTACATACGCCGCCCAACTGACAGGCACGTGCTCGGCAAACATATCCATCCACATATCATTGACGTACCATGATGCCGCTACACCGATCACAACGGCTGCAACGGCTACATAGAGCACATCTTTCACCAACATTTCCAGAATGCCGGAGGCTTCGGCACCATTGACTTTACGTATGGCAATCTCTTTGGAACGGCGGCGGACTTCATCGGTTGTGTAGCCTATCAATCCCATCATCATCACAAAGAACATGGTAACCGCCGCCAGTATGGTAGCATTGCTGAAGACGCGGATGGAGTTATAACTCTCTTTTATCATCTGCTCCATCGAACGGAAATCGACCGTTTTATCGGGGAAAGCGTCTGCCGATACTTTATTCAGTTTCTGAAGATTCTCTGCAAAAGGTTCTTTCAGCCGGACATGAACACAGTTTCCGAAATTCTTGGTACTCATCAGGATGAAGGGTGCTTGCGGGTTGGTGAAATTACCGATCCGGAAGTCTTTAATCACTCCCACTACTTTACATACGTAGCCTGAATTATAGACAGTACGGTTCAATAGCTCTGTTCCCCAATGCATCCATTCGCCGTATGTTTCATTGATGGCTACTTCGTTTTCATTCCGTGGCATACGCCCCTCCTTCATCACCATACCCATCATCTTTGGATAGTCTTCCATCATTTCGCAAAAACGGGAGGAGAAAAGTGATTGTCCACTTTCATCCTGAATCATCGTTCCACTATAACTATAGACGGGATGGGAATCGGCACTGGACACGGACTCTACATAAGGCAGGCCACGGAAGAAAGTCAGGGCATAGTCCTGGTTTTCTTTATTGCCGAAATCAGTATTGGCTACGACAACGCGCTTCGGATTGTATCCCAGGTCTTTGTTCAAGACATAGTAGTATTGCAGCATCACCACATACATCAATCCGCAGATGAAAGCTACGCCGGCAAACTGCACGAATAATAGCGGGCGTTTCCATCCTTTTTTTCCTTCTGTGTAGCGGCGGAAGACTTGTGAAACGGGGATTCTGGCAAAGATGCGTCCGGGCAGTGCTCCTCCTATGAGGAACAGGATAGCTACCGTCAGCAGGGGTACCCAAAGACGGTCTAAAGAGAACAGGGCTCCGAGTTCAACGGCGGTTGTGTCTTCTATAAAGTCGCGGAAGTTCAGTAAGATTAATCCCATCAATAGCAAGGCGAAGAGAATAATGATAGCTGTTTCCAATAGGAACATTCCCAGGATTTTGCCGCTGCCTGCACCGCTACACTTATGTACGCCGATGGCTTTGGCACGGTATGAGAGTGAAGAGATGGAGATCAGTACGTAGTTCAAGGTAGCGATAAAAAGGATGATTATTCCCAAGATAGACATGATGTTCCGCATCCGCTTCACGTCCGGTTCTTCCCTGTATACATCACGGATCGGCTTTACAAAAGCGGTATAACCTACCACTTTCTGGTCTTCCGCAGGACGATATTTCTTTATCAGGTCATTCAACCGTGCATTCACCACGGATTTGTCTGCTCCGGGACGAAAACGGATAAATGCGATCCAGCTATCGCCTCCCCTCCAGGAGTAGTTTCCCCATCCACGGCTCCATACGGTAGGCAGAGAAATCACTGCATCCGGTCTGACGGTAGCATTTTCGGGTATGTCGGCGTACGTGCCTTTCACTGTCAGTTCTATTTCTTTATTATAGGAGATTACTTTGCCTATCGGGTTTTCTTGGTCGAACATCTTACGCGCCAACCGGTCACTAAGAAAGACAACATCTTTCTGCATCAGTTCTTTTTCCGGAACACCGCTCAAAACATCGATACCCATAGTTTGAAAGAATAGTGAATCGGCTGTCACTTTGTTAGCTTCAAAACGGACACTTCCATAATAAAGAGGGGCACTCATCCAGACACAATAGCTGGTGGCTGCTTCCACTTCTTTAGGAAAGTTCTCCTGTATGGCACCCGCCACCGGTCCGCAGTTCATTTCCTGCGGCTCAAAGGTTTGGCCATTGGCGGAAAAGACGGAGAAGATCTGATACAGGTTATCATAATCTTTGAAGCATTTGTCAAAGCTCTGTTCGAAAGCCACGCGGGCAAACAACAGGATGCTCATCGTCAGCCCCAACGCCAAAGAGAGGATTTTGATAACGTTGGAACCATGCCCCCGCAATAAAGTACGGATCACATAATAGATTTGTTTCATATTATATTTTATTTCTGTTTTTTCTATTTTCAAGAATGCAGAAAGCATGCCAAAAAAGAATAACAATTCATTATCAAGTGTTTATCATTTCAACCTTTCTGAATATTGTCTAAAAATTAGACAGTACCGTCTAATTTTTAGACAACCGGGAGACTATTCCATTTCTCCTTTAAATTGTTCCAACAGTCTCTATTATCCATGGGGAGATTGTCCATCCCGATAGAAAACTTTATCTTTGCATCTAGTTTTCTAAACTATTAAAGTAATGATGAAGAGGAAGAATTTATATGCACTGTTTTCGTGCCTGTTCCTTTCGGGATGCGGTATGATAGACTATCATCCGTATGACGTCCGCATCAGCGGAGAAACAGAGGTCAACGCCCACAATATGGAAAGAATAGAAGCAAATTGCCAGGGTAAAACTACGATACGGTTCGTGACAATGGGCGACTCACAACGATGGTATGACGAAACGGAAGATTTTGTAAAAGCAATCAATCAACGAAATGATATTGACTTCGTTATCCACGGAGGGGATATGAGTGACTTCGGACTGACTAAGGAATTTCTTTGGCAAAGGGATATCATGAACGGACTTCATGTGCCTTATGTGGCTCTGATCGGAAATCATGACTGTCTGGGAACGGGAGCGGAAACCTACAAGGCTGTATTCGGCCCCACAAACTTCTCTTTCATCGCAGGAGATGTGAAGTTTGTCTGCCTGAATACCAACGCTTTGGAGTATGATTACTCCGAACCTGTACCGGACTTTACCTTTATGGAAAATGAGATAACGAACAGGCGGGATGAGTTTGAAAAAACGGTCATTTGTATGCACGCGCGTCCCTATACGGATGTGTTCAATGATAATGTGGCAAAAGTATTCCAACACTATGTCAAACAGTATGCAGGAGTACAGTTCTGCACGGCCGCCCATACCCATCACCATCAGGACGATGTGATTTTTGATGATGGGATACATTATGTTACCAGTGATTGTATGGATTACCGTACTTATCTGGTATTTACAATAACTCCGGAAAAATACGAATATGAGCTGGTTAAATACTAATTATATCTTACGCGCGGGAGTACTGTCCGTGCTTCTCCTGCTTCCCGGTCTGATGTCTGCTACCTGCAAGAGGGATACAATCATCAACAACTACAAGGATGATTCGCTCCGTTTTATCATCAAGGATGATTCAATTATCACCTTTCGTAACGGGGAGTCTTCATTCACCATTATCAAAGCGGACTCCGTGTTGCCTGCCACACCGAAGCACACCAAACATACCCGCTACGATAATCGGGTTCACCGTTTCCGCAGAAACTGGGAACGGATTATCCCGACTCATTCCAAAATACAATATGCCGGAAATATGGGATTGCTCTCTTTCGGTACAGGATGGGATTATGGAAAACGTAATCAGTGGGAAACGGATGTATTGCTCGGATTCATTCCGAAATATTCTTCGAAGAAAGCAAAAGTGACCATGACGCTCAAGCAGAACTATATGCCCTGGAGCATTAATATTGGAAAAGGATTCTCGACAGAGCCTCTTGCCTGTGGTCTTTATGTGAATACCGTATTTGGAAATCAGTTCTGGGTGAACGAACCGGAACGTTATCCGAAAGGGTATTATGGTTTCTCAAGCAAAGTGCGTTTCCATGTCTTTATGGGACAACGCCTGACCTATGACATTGACCCGCAACGTAGATTTATGGCCAAGTCTGTAACCTTTTTCTATGAAATAAGTACGTGTGACCTTTATGTGATTAGTGCGGTAAACAATAGTTATCTCCGTCCACGTGACTACCTTAGTTTATCATTCGGATTGAAGTTCCAGTGGTTATGATTGGAGATACAAGGGGGATAAAATCAATTTTGAATTACGATTCTTGAATTATCACATCCTTTTTTCGTAAGTTTGCGCTTTACAAACTTGAACGAAAATGAGTAAATCTGGAACAATCATCATTGTAGACGACAATAAAGGGGTGCTGACTGCCATACAAATCCTTTTAAAAAGTTATTTAGCAACCTCTACGCACAACGATAGGAAAACGGCAAGTAAAGAAAAGCCTGTTCACTCGCCTATGTACTGGGGAGAAAGCAAGGTTATGCAACAACTACGGGCTTTGATTAAAAAGGTTGCCGTCACCGATGCCAACCTCTTGATAACGGGTGAAAACGGAACGGGAAAAGAGATGCTGGCACGGGAAATCCATGCGCTTTCCAACCGCAAATATAAAGAAATGATTGCTGTGGATATGGGAACCATCACCGAATCTTTATTCGAGAGTGAGCTTTTCGGACATATAAAAGGGTCGTTCACTGATGCACACACCGACCGGACAGGTAAGTTCGAGGCTGCCGAAAAGAGTACGCTGTTTCTCGACGAAATAGGAAACTTGCCCTACCATCTGCAAGCAAAGCTACTAACCGCCATCCAACGGCGAAGCATTGTGAAAGTGGGAAGTAACACGCCAATTCCTATTGATATCCGACTGATATGTGCCACGAACCGGAACCTGCAGGAGATGGTAGCGAAAGGCGAATTCCGGGAAGACTTGCTCTACCGCATCAATACCATTCATGTGGAAATTCCTCCCCTGCGCGAACGGAAAGAGGATATTATCCCATTGGCCGAACGATTTATGGTTCACTTCTGCAAGCAATATGACAAGTCGTTGATGAAGTTCACTCCCGAAGCAAAGGATAAATTGACTGCGCATCCCTGGTATGGTAATATCCGCGAATTGGAGCACGTCATCGAAAAGGCGGTTATCATCAATGACAGTCCGCTGATTCCCGCTGAATTATTCCAATTATCCGTACCACGGATAGCCATTCAGGAACAGAGTATCTCCACCCTGGAAGAAATGGAAGTGCAGATGATACGGAAAGCGTTCGATGCCTGTGCGGGAAATCTATCAGCAGTGGCCGCTCAACTGGGAATAACCCGGCAGACACTCTATAACAAGATGAAAAAATTCGGATTATGAGCTCACAGATCCAACAACTGGTGATTCGGTACTGGTTCAGAGTTTTACTGACTGTACTTTTCTGTATATCGACTGTCTGGTTCGGTATTCATCAGTCATACGGTTGGTTGGGGGTTAGTCTTTGTCTGCTGGTACTTAGCATCATCTGGCAAATCCGCCTGTACCAGCTTCACACCAAGCAGGTGCTTTTCATGA
>PPYE01663274.1_pt1 | contig 11791 bp, 10 predicted proteins | sample 1559881 | NCBI WGS metagenome assembly PPYE01 (sample SAMN08240022, study PRJNA423297) | Human gut metagenome, whole genome shotgun sequencing project.
GTTTTTATTTGCCTGGCGTTTATTTAAAAAACATGCCGCTGATATTGTGGACGAGATTTAATCATGAGTATCAAAGTTCAGCACGTCGGCAAGGCGTATAAATATTATCCATCCAAATGGAACCGGGTCATTGAGAAACTTCTGCCGGGCGATAAGCCGCGGCACAGCAAGAAATGGGTATTGAAAGATATCAATTTCAGTATTGAACCCGGTGAAGCGGTCGGCATTGTTGGGGTGAACGGCGCAGGTAAAAGTACGTTACTGAAGCTGCTGACTGGCACCACTCAGCCGACCAAAGGCAGCATTGAGATCCAGGGGCGTGTCGCTGCGCTGCTGGAGCTGGGCATGGGCTTCCATCCTGACTTTACCGGTCGGCAGAACGTGTATATGTCCGGGCTGATGATGGGCCTGAGCCGGGAAGAGATTGAGCGCTTAATGCCGGAGATCGAAGCCTTTGCGGATATCGGTGACTACATTGAAGAGCCCGTGCGCATCTACTCCAGCGGGATGCAAATGCGCCTGGCGTTCGCCGTGGCCACGGCCTCACGCCCGGATATTCTGATCGTCGATGAAGCGCTTTCCGTTGGTGACTCCCGCTTTCAGGCGAAGTGCTATGCCCGTATTGCGGACTTCAAAAAGCAGGGCACCACGCTGCTGCTGGTCTCCCACAGCGCCGGGGATATCGTCAAACACTGTGACCGCGCCATTTTCCTCAAAAATGGTGATATCTGTATGGACGGCACCGCCCGTGACGTGACCAACCGTTATCTGGATGAGCTGTTTGGCAAAGCCGACAAAAACAGCGCGCCAAAAAGCGAAACGGCAACCTCGTCAGCCAGCGGCGAAAGTCAGATGTCTCTCGATGAGATTGAAGATGTGTACCACACGCGCCCAGGCTACCGTCCGGAAGAGTACCGTTGGGGGCAGGGGGGTGCAAAAATCATTGATTATCACATCCAAAGCGCCGGGGTTGATTTTCCGCCTTCACTGACGGGCAATCAGCAGACCGATTTCCTGATGAAAGTCGTATTTGAATATGACTTTGATTGCGTGGTACCGGGTTTGTTAATCAAAACTCTGGATGGCTTATTTCTATATGGTACCAACTCTTTCCTGGCCTCGGAAGGCCGGGAAAACATTTCGGTATCACGTGGGGACGTTAGAGTATTTAAATTCAGTTTTCCGGTTGATTTAAATAGCGGTGACTATCTTCTGTCGTTTGGTATTTCAGAGGGAAGCCCGCAAACCGAAATGACGCCGCTCGATCGTCGCTATGACTCCATCATTTTGCATGTAACTAAGAGCATGGATTTCTGGGGAGTGATTGACCTGAAGTCGACTTTCAATAGTTACCAATGAAGATGAGAAAAAATCATTCCATGACTACTAATACACATAAATTGGTTAGCGAATTACCTGAAATTTATCAGACTATTTTTGGGCATCCTGAGTGGGATGGCGATGCTGCACGAGACTGTAATGAACGGCTCGCGCTAATTAGTGAACAATATGACAGCTTGTCCAGAGAGTTAGGAAGGCCACTACGGGTTCTCGACCTGGGCTGTGCTCAGGGGTTCTTCAGTTTAAGTTTGGCAAGCAAGGGTGCCAGCGTATTAGGTATCGACTTTTTGCAGCAGAACATTGATGTTTGTCAGGCGCTTGCTGAAGAAAATCCACATTGTGATGTTAAATTTCAAGTCGGGCGGATAGAAGACATTGTCAGCACTCTGGAAGAAAACCAATTTGATCTCGCCATTGGACTAAGTGTTTTTCACCACATTGTTCATCTGCATGGGGTTGCTGAAGTCAGATCGCTGTTAGAGCGTTTGGCAAATCTGACGCAGGCGATGATTCTCGAGCTCGCTGTCAAGGAGGAACCACTCTATTGGGGGAAATCTCAGCCTGAAGATCCGCGTGAACTTATTGACCAATGTGCTTTCTATCGATTGATTGGAAGATTTGACACTCATCTGTCTAATATTTCACGTCCGATGTATATTATCAGTAACCACAGGGTTATTCTTCCGGAATTTAATCAGCCTTTTACTTCATGGCGCGACAGTCCTTACACCGGAGCAGGCTTTGCGCATAAACAGAGCCGTCGCTATTATTTCTCTTCGGAGTTCATATGTAAGTTCTATCGTTTTAGTACAGTAAGTTGCTTACTAACTGATAAGGAGAGCGAGCGTAATCGTACTGAACTCGCCCATGAAGAAGCTTTTCTTAAATCTCCACCATCTGGCTTAAAAGTGCCGGCGTTGTTTACTGCAGGGGGGAATGGAGAAGCGGGATGGTTGGTAATGGAAAAAATTCCCGGAGAGCTGTTAAACGACGTTCTGGCCAGTGAACGGCATATTGATCGGGAAAAAGTTATTTCCGATCTCCTCGACCAATTAGTTATTTTGGAAGAACATGGTCTATATCATGATGATTTCAGAACATGGAATGTTTTAATTGACGATAATGACAGCGCTCGTTTAATAGATTTTGGTTCGATTGGCGATGTACAACAAGACTGCAGCTGGCCAGTTAATATTTTCCAGTCGTTCATTATTTTTGTAAATGAAATATTTTGTGAAAATAAATCCTGGAGGGGCTTCTGGCGTTCCGCACCATTAAGTCCTTTCCAGTTGCCTGAACCGTATTCAAATTGGTTGACAGCATTCTGGAAACATCCTGTTGGTGAGTGGAGTTTTGCTTTACTCCAACAACTCTTTTCAACCAAAGATGCTCTACCGGCTGCGAGCTCCATTATGGACGCTTCTGATCTATGGGTCCGGGCTCAGGAGCCCGTATTGTTGGAAAGTCAAACGCAAATACGCAATACGGATGCGCGGGTTGTCCGTCTCGAGTCGCAAATCAATGAACTCACCTCCCTGATTAATATTATGGGTGAGAGCATTCAGACGTTTGAGAAGCGTGAGTATCCGCCACAAGACGTTACTACTAATGTAAAGCCGCGTATCGAGATTGAGCAGAGTAAAGCCGTTGATTCAGAAGAGATTATGCGACTTCATACGCAGCTCAATGATGCTCAGCAAGAAGTAGAGAATCTACGTCATGAGATTGCTAAAATTCATTATAGTCGCTCATGGAAAATGACCAAGTGGTATCGGTACGCTGGCTTACAGTACTATCTGCTTCGTCAGTACGGATTCAAACAGCGTTTTAAGCATTTACTCAAACGAGTGCTTAGCAACGTATTTTATTTTTTGCGTGCACATCCACGACTAAAGCAGAAGGTGATCAATCTACTGCGTACAATTGGAATTTATGACTTTGCTTATCGTATGCATCGTCGTATGAATCCTGGTTCACATAACCCTTATCCAAACGACCCACAATACCAGTCGCAGACTGAAAAGCAGATCTTACATCCAGAGTTATTGCCTCCGGAAGTTAACTCAATTTTTAGCGAGCTTAAAAACAAAAGATAAGGTGAGTCACTTGCATATTTTGATTGACGTACAAGGATATCAATCGGAAAGTAAATTCCGTGGAGTTGGTCGCAGCACCTATGAAATGAGTCGTGCGATCATAAAAAATGCTGGCCAGCATCGAGTAAGCATTTTAATGAATGGCATGTATTCGATTGATAGTATAAATGAAATTAAAAAAAGCTGGGGTGATATATTACCGCAGGAAGAAATGTTTATTTTTTCAGCTGCTGGCCCTACAGCTCTTCGCGACTGTGAAAACCATCCCCGGAGTGTTGCCGCCACACTAGCTCGTGAACTTGCTATTGCTAATATCAATCCCGACGTTGTTTTTATTATTAATTTCTACGAAGGTTTTGACGATAGTTATACCGTCTCAATTCCTCAAACTACAGTACCATGGAAAACAGTTTGTGTTTGTCACGATCTAATTCCGTTACTGAATAAAGAACGCTATCTGGGCGAACCAAACTTCCGTCAGTATTATTATGATAAACTAGCTCAATACGAAAGGGCGGACGCTATTTTTGCTATTTCCAGATCATCCATGCAGGAAGTTATCGATTACACATCGATTCCGGCAGAAAAAATTATTAATATTTCATCTGGAGTAAGCGATTCATTTGAAATTAAAGATTATACTCACGATGAAATCAAAGACTTACGTAATAAATATCATCTTCCTCAAGAGTTTATTCTTTCTTTGGCAATGATAGAGCCACGTAAAAATATTGAAGCGCTGATTCATGCATATAGTTTATTACCGCATGCCCTGCAACAGAGTTATCCCTTAGTTTTGGCCTATAAAATTAGCACCGATGAAAAGGAAAGGCTGTACCGAGTTGCAGAGAACTATGGTTTATCTCGTAATCAGCTTATTTTTACAGGCTTCTTAAACGATAGTGACCTTATCGCACTTTACAATTTGTGCAAAATTTTCGTTTTCCCCTCTATACATGAAGGGTTTGGCCTGCCGCCACTAGAAGCTATGCGTTGTGGTGCAGCTACGCTGGGTTCAAATGTGACCAGCTTACCCGAGGTCATCGGTATGGAAGAGGCTTTATTTAATCCTCTGGATGTCCCCGACATTTGCCGTGTTATGCAAAGGGCCTTGACTGACAGTGAGTTCTACTCAGCATTAAAAGCTCATGCTCCGGCGCAGGCTGCAAAATTTACATGGGATCACACCGCGCAGCTTGCGTTAAAGGGATTTGAGAGGCTTGTAGATAACGCTTCCACATCAGAACCTCTGGATATCACCAGCTTTACCGCATACACCATTAATAGAATTAAAAATATTGCAGAATTAAGTGAAACCGAACGCTTACAGACAGCCTGGGCGATTGCTCGTAATAGCTTTGCTACACATCAGCGCAAGCTGCTGGTTGATATTTCTGTTCTTGTTGAGCATGATGCGAAAACGGGAATTCAACGGGTTTCTCGCAGTATACTTAGTGAATTACTGAAATCTGGCGTTGCTGGTTATACTGTCAGTGCGGTTTATTATCGACCGGGTGAATGCTATCGCTATGCCAACGAATACCTGAATACCCATTTTAACGGGGCGTTCGGGCCTGATGTACCTGTACTGTTTACCAAAGATGATATTCTGGTTGCTACCGATCTAACTGCCCATCTGTTTCCTGAGCTTACTGTCCAGCTGGATTTTATTCGTCTATCCGGTGCCAAGGTTTGTTTTGTTGTGCATGACATTCTGCCTCTGAGAAGACCGGAGTGGAGCGATGAGGGAATGCAACGCGTGTTCCCCATTTGGTTATCTTGCATTGCGCAGCACGCTGACCGCTTGATTTGTGTATCAGCAAGCGTTGCAGAGGATGTAAAAGCCTGGATTGCGGAAAACAGCCATTGGGTGAAACCGAACCCGCTGCTGACCGTCAGCAACTTCCATCTGGGAGCCGACCTCGATGCCAGCGTACCGTCCACTGGCATGCCGGATAATGCCCAGGCGCTGTTAGCAGCGATGGCCGCGGCTCCATCATTTATCATGGTGGGCACGATGGAACCACGCAAAGGACATGCGCAGACGCTAGCGGCATTTGAAGAATTGTGGTTACAGGGCAAGAACTACAATCTGTTTATCATTGGTAAACAGGGGTGGCATGTTGATGATTTATGTGAACGTTTACGTCACCATCCACAGCTAAATAAAAAACTATTTTGGCTACAAAACATTAGCGATGAGTTCCTTACGAAGTTGTATTCTCAGTCTAGTGCGTTAATCTTCGCATCTCTCGGAGAAGGCTTTGGCCTGCCGTTGATTGAAGCGGCGCAGAAAAAGCTGCCAGTGATTATTCGCGACATTCCGGTGTTTAAAGAGATTGCTCAGGAACATGCGTGGTATTTCTCCGGTGAAGTGCCGTCCGATATCGCGAAAGCGGTAGAAGACTGGTTAGCCCTGTACGAGCAAAACGCTCATCCTCGTTCCGAAAATATCAACTGGTTAACCTGGAAACAGAGCGCGGAATTTCTCCTGAAAAACCTGCCGATTATCGCGCCAGCCGCGAAGCAATAATCGCTATCAACAGGGCTACCCCGGTGGCCCTTGTGATGAGTTCGTTATGAAAATTATTTTTGCTACTGAGCCAATTAAATACCCGTTAACGGGCATCGGTCGGTATTCCCTGGAGCTGGTTAAGCGGCTGGCGGTTGCCCGTGAAATCGAAGAGCTGAAGCTGTTTCACGGCGCGTCGTTTATCGATCAGATCCATCTCCATTTTCACCTGCCCGGAATATCATCCGAAAGATCGGGTTCGCTATATGGAGAAGTCCCTGCATGAGAGCCTGGAATCGGCAAAGCTGATCCTGACCGTCTCTGACTTCTCGCGCAGTGAAATCATCCGTCTGTTCAACTATCCGGCGGAGCGGATCGTCACCACCAAGCTGGCCTGCAGTAGCGACTATATTCCGCGCAGTCCGGCGGAGTGCCTGTCGGTACTGCAGAAATATCAGCTGGCATGGCAGGGGTATGCGTTATATATCGGCACCATGGAGCCGCGTAAAAATATCCGCGGCCTGCTGCAGGCCTATCAGCTGCTGCCGGTGGAGGCCCGCATGCGCTACCCGTTGATTCTCAGCGGCTATCGCGGATGGGAAGACGATGTGCTGTGGCAGTTAGTCGAGCGCGGTACGCGTGAAGGGTGGATCCGTTACCTGGGCTATGTCCCGGATGAGGACCTGCCTTATCTGTACGCGGCGGCCAGAACCTTTGTTTATCCTTCCTTCTATGAGGGATTCGGTTTACCTATTCTTGAAGCGATGTCTTGCGGTGTGCCGGTAGTATGTTCCAATGTCACTTCTTTGCCTGAGGTGGTTGGCGATGCCGGCCTCGTTGCCGATCCTAATAATGTAGACGCGATTAGCGCGCATATTTTGCAGAGCCTGCAGGATGATAGCTGGCGGGAAATCGCCACCGCGCGCGGTCTTGCCCAGGCGAAACAGTTTTCGTGGGAGAACTGTACGACCCAGACCATTAACGCCTATAAATTACTCTAAGGGTGTCAGTTGAGAGTTCTACACGTCTATAAGACCTACTATCCCGATACCTACGGCGGTATTGAGCAGGTCATTTATCAGCTCAGTCAGGGTTGCGCCCGCCGGGGGATCGCAGCCGATGTTTTTACTTTTAGCCTGGACAAAGAGACAGGTCCTGTCGCCTACGAAGACCATCGGGTCATTTATAATAAGCAGCTTTTTGAAATTGCCTCCACGCCGTTTTCGTTGAAAGCGTTAAAGCGTTTTAAGCAGATTAAAGATGACTACGACATCATCAACTACCATTTTCCGTTTCCCTTTATGGATATGCTGCATCTCTCGGCGCGGCCTGACGCCAGAACGGTGGTGACCTATCACTCGGATATTGTGAAACAAAAACGGTTGATGAAGTTGTACCAGCCGCTGCAGGAGCGATTCCTCGCCAGCGTAGACTGCATTGTTGCCTCGTCGCCAAACTACGTGGCCTCCAGCCAGACCCTGAAAAAATATCAGGATAAAACGGTGGTGATCCCGTTTGGTCTGGAGCAGCATGACGTGCAGCACGATCCGCAGCGGGTGGCGCACTGGCGGGAAACCGTCGGCGATAACTTCTTCCTCTTCGTCGGCGCTTTCCGCTACTACAAAGGGCTGCACATTCTGCTGGATGCCGCCGAGCGTAGCCGGCTGCCGGTGGTGATCGTCGGGGGCGGGCCGCTGGAGGCGGAGGTGCGGCGTGAGGCGCAGCAGCGCGGGCTGAGCAATGTGGTGTTTACCGGCATGCTCAACGACGAAGATAAATACATTCTCTTCCAGCTCTGCCGGGGCGTGGTCTTCCCCTCGCATCTACGCTCAGAGGCGTTTGGCATTACGTTACTGGAAGGCGCGCGCTTTGCCAGGCCGCTGATCTCCTGCGAGATCGGCACCGGTACCTCGTTCATTAACCAGGACAAAGTAAATGGCTGCGTGATCCCGCCAAATGACAGCCAGGCGCTGGTGGAGGCGATGAATGAGCTGTGGCATAACGATGAAACCGCCAGCCGCTATGGCGAAAACTCGCGTCGTCGCTTCGAAGAGATGTTTACCGCCGACCATATGATTGACGCGTACATTAATCTTTATACGTCGTTACTCCATGAGAAACCAGGCTCTTGAGGCGAAATCGTCGGGCACGCCACTGTTGATATAAATCCCCTTAAAACATCGAAGGCCAATATGATTGTTCAGGCTTTCGATGTTTTTTGAAGTTATTATCAGGAGGAACTGGATAAAATAAAAGTACGAAAATTAATATTCCTGACCACAGCAATGATTATCTTTCAATAAAGAAAAAATTATGCTTACTTTATTTACCCGTTATTTCTCAGTTGGTATTTTAAATACGCTTATCCATTGGGCTGTATTTTACTTGTTGATTATTTTAGGCACAACCCAGGCGATAGCCAATCTGTTGGCATTCTGCGTGGCGGTGACCTTCTCCTTCTTCGTTAACGCTGCCTGGACCTTCAAGGCCAGGGCCACATCACTTCGTTACCTGCTGTATGTTGTTTTTATGGGCGCAGTGGCGATGTTGACCGGTATGACTGCTGACAGTCTTCAGATCCCACCTATGTGGTTTTCTCTATTCTAAATTTGTCGTTTTCAGGGAATTGAAATGAAAATATCTCTGGTCGTTCCCGTCCTTAATGAAGAGGACACGATCCCTCTTTTTTATAAAGAAGTGCGGTCGAAACTTGAGAACTGGGAAACGGAAATTGTTTTTGTGAACGACGGCAGCAGTGATGCTACCGAAAATATCATCAGCGCCCTGAGTCTCTCCGATCCGTTAGTCAAATTGCTGTCTTTTACCCGGAATTTTGGTAAAGAGCCGGCTCTGTTTGCCGGTCTGGAGCATGCCACAGGCGACGTTGTCATTCCTATCGATGTTGATCTGCAAGATCCCATAGAGGTGATCCCGCTGATGCTGCAGAAGTACCAGCAAGGCGCGGAAATTGTGTTGGCGAAGCGAATCGATCGCCATACGGACGGCTATTTAAAACGTAAGACGGCGGAATGGTTCTATCGCTTACATAATAAAATTAGCTCACCCAAAATTGAAGAGAATGTCGGGGATTTCCGCCTGATGTCGCGTTCAGTTGTGGATAATATCCTGCGCTTACAGGAAAGAAACCTCTTCATGAAAGGTGTGTTATCCTGGGTCGGTGGTTCGGTTGATATCGTTGAGTACGCGCGTGCGGAGCGCATTGCCGGCAAAACTAAATTCAACGGCTGGAAGCTGTGGAATCTTGCACTGGAAGGGATTACCTCTTTTTCAACGTTTCCTTTGCGGGTGTGGACGTATATTGGTGTTATTGTCGCCGGACTGTCGTTTCTGTACGGTGTTTTTATGATAGTCGACACGCTGATTTTTGGTAATCGGGTTAGTGGCTATCCCTCTATCATGGTATCCATACTGTTTCTGGGCGGTATCCAGCTCATCGGGATTGGCGTATTAGGCGAGTATATTGGCAGAATATATTTAGAAACGAAAAACCGACCGAGATATTTATTGAAGGATAAGGAAAGAAAATGATAGGTTGGAAAAAGTATTGGAAAATATATTTATTTTCCCTTCTCACCGTATTTTATTTTTTCTATGTTTTTAGAAATACCATTATTTCTGATCCGGCTTCATTTTTTCTTGAGGCAAAGGATATTGCGGCGGGTAACTGGGCGCTGGTTGGCTGGAATTTATCTACCGTCAATTTTTATTTCACTGAGATGATACCCTTTGCCATTGCGATTAAGCTATTTGGCCCGCATGTCTCTTTGCTGTGGCTGATTCCAGCAGCTTACTATGCTCTGGTAATGGTACTCTCCTTGTCTATTGCCAGACGTAATAAGTTTGGTATGTCTGTGCTTTTCGTGATGGCATTGCCTTGTACCTTTGCTGTCTTTACGACTATTGATGCCTGTATTCATATCGGGGCATTAATTATCGCTTTAATAACAATAAATAGTATGCAAAGACAGCCTGGCGCGATTGCGATTGCTCTTTTAGCAATCCTCAACGCGATGGCGATTTTTAGCGACAGTTTGTATTTTTATTTTATGACAGCACCGTTACTGATTTCACTACTTGCCTGGCCAGTGTTATTCAAGGAACGTGTTGAATACAAATGGTTATTGATGACGATTTTATCCGTCGTCATTGCCTTTGTTATGAATAAAATCTTGTCGGCAGTCCCGCATTTTTATATCCAGGGCTATACCCCACCGGAATTTGTTGCAATCGATAAATTCTGGTCAAATGTATATTATATGTACTATGGATTGGTCCATTTGTTCGGGGCGGATTTCTACGGGAAACCGATCGGTGATGTTGCGGCACTCAAAAACTTTGTCCGTTTTGTATGTACCTTGTCGGTTCTTATTTTCGGCATTTTTTATTCTCTGCGTACTAAATCAGCACATATTATTGACCGATTGCTGATCGTATCAATTATGGCGCTAGCCGTAGCCTTTGTGTTTAGTAACATACCGGTGGACGTACGCTCAGTCAGGTACCTGGTGCCATTGGTTTTTATGGCTCCGGGTTCGGCAGCTTCTGGTTGACCACTTCTGTGTCCATACATTCAAAGAAGGCGATCAGTATTGCCCCGACCATTGTCGAAGAACAGCAAAAGCGGTTACGACCTTATCATTGGTTGTCTAATGAGCAGTGGTACACGGTCAAAGCAAGGTATTATATTGCGAGTTCCGATGAGGAAGTGGCGGCTATGAGCGAGGTTTTTGGCAAAGACTATCGGTTAGAAAGCGTCTCCGGCATCAGATTGATGATTTACCCTGATGCCCGAATCATTACCTCTGAATAGGCCGTGTTAATTTGTCGGCTTTAGTGAGGCAATACAAAAAGCCCTGGCATTTGCCAGGGCTTTTGCGTTTCAGGAGGTGGCGAGTATATCGTTAAAGATTACTTATGCCGTGCTCTTAGATTATCAATCACTTCCCCGAGATCCAGCCCCTGGTCCTGCAGCAGCACCAGCAGGTGGTACATCAGGTCCGACGCCTCATTCTTCAGCTCGAAGCGGTCATTTACCGTGGCGGCCAGCGCGGTCTCCACGCCTTCTTCCCCCACTTTCTGCGCAATACGCTTGGTGCCGCTGGCGTACAGCTTCGCCGTATAGGAGCTCTCCGGGTCGGCGTGTTTACGCTCGGCCAGCAGCTGCTCCAGCTGATAGAGGAACAGCCACTGGTGGCCGGTTTCGCCGAAGCAGCTGGTGGTGCCTTTGTGGCAGGTCGGCCCGATCGGGTTTACCAGCACCAGCAGCGTATCGTTGTCACAGTCCGGCGTGATGCTCACTACATTGAGGACATGGCCCGAGGTTTCACCCTTGGTCCACAGCCGCTGCTTGGTGCGCGAGTAAAAGGTGACCTTGCCGGTGGCTTCGGTTTTCTCCAGCGCCTCCTTGTTCATGTAGCCCAGCATCAGCACTTCGCCGGATACGGCGTGCTGCACGATGGCCGGCATCATGCCGTCCATTTTTTCCCAGTCCAGCTGTTCAGTCAACATACCCTTATCTCCACGCCCTGTGCCGCCAGGTACGCTTTCAGTTCGCCAATATTAATAATCTGTTTGTGGAATACCGAAGCCGCCAGCGCGCCGTCAACGTCGGCGTCGCGGAAGGCTTCGAGGAAGTGTTCCATAGTGCCCGCTCCGCCGGAGGCGATCAGCGGGACGTGGCACACCGCGCGAACCTTCGCCAGCTGCTGCAGGTCGTAGCCGTTGCGTACCCCGTCCTGGTTCATCATATTGAGAACAATCTCACCCGCGCCGCGCTTCTGCACTTCCTCCACCCAGTCGAGGGTTTCCCACTGCGTCACCC